>JAEEGK010002783.1_pt1 | contig 43928 bp, 36 predicted proteins | sample 8958771 | NCBI WGS metagenome assembly JAEEGK01 (sample SAMN16246547, study PRJNA631951) | gut metagenome | biome: gut microbiome; feature: rumen; material: SC-attached | host: Bos | place: Iran: Karaj | collected 2018-10
TCTGCTTTATCCTATAATCTATTTCGATGAACATGAAACAAGCCCGGCATATATGCCTTAAGGAGAAGCAATGAATTTCGAAAAGATCGGAAAAAACGCCATATACACTGACACCTACGAAGCAGAACCGCTCTTCGGAGCCATAGGCATTTTGATGGGGAAAGGACCTGAAAAAGAGTACGGGGGCATATACGGTGCAGAGGAGATCTCAAGACTGCAAAAAAAATACCGCTTCCTGTTTGAAACATATGAAGCGGTAAAAGAACTTAAGATCGATGATATGTTTGATATGCTGCTGGACGTGTGGGATGAGGATTTTTCTCTCAGGCGATTCAGGGAGCATATGCTTGCCATGCCCGCAGAAGAGCGGATCTTCCGCATGGCTCCATGGGAATACCTGTGCAACGCCACACCGAAAGAGATAAAAAAAGCAATGGAGGACGATGTTGTGCTGGATTCCCTGTATTCGAGAGTTCAGGACAGATGCGGGAGTTTTTTGGGATTCAAATCGTTTTTAAGAGAGAACCGGCGGTTCATGGAAGACCTGTTTGCATTTACAGAAGAACTGGACTCCCCGGCTCTCAAAGCAGCCCTGGACCGGTCTGCAGCAAACTCCGGGGAGCTCAGACAAAAAGTTCTGGACCTCTTGGGATCAAAGGATCCGCTGGAAGTTTCACAGTCCCTCATGGGAAAGACCTTCAAAAGGCGCGGTCCCTACGAAGTGTTTTACTTCATGCCATCGCTTCTGGTCCCTTCCAACGTCCTCAGACTGTTCTATGAGGATGGTACGCCCCACAACAGCCAGATACTGATATGCAGCATCCGCACCTCCGAGACAGGCACGGAGCAGACGGTCGCAGCTCTCAAGGCGCTTGCCGACGAAACAAGGTACAGGATCCTTGAACTCCTGGCAGCCAAAGGTCCCCTGAACGGGCAGGACATAGTAGCCGAATTAAAGCTCGCCCCCTCCACCATCTCTCATCATATGACGGAACTGAGGCAAAGCGGGCTCACCACCGAAGAATCCGTGAAGAACTCAAAGTTTTACGGTGTTTCAAAGAAACGGATCAAAGAGATACTTGACGCCGTTGGGAAAGATTTATTGGATCAGGCTTAGGGACGGTGGAAAATGAACCCATAACCCCGTCCCCGGGTATCAAAAAATGTCAAGCATTTCTTCGGTTTTCATTTTGTGACCGACGCGGGTGCTGACCCAGGTAGCAACCACACGGTCGAGCTCTTCCAGCACGGTTTCCTTAACATTGAAGGAAAAGAGCCTTTCGAGGGGGGCGGAAACAATGTATTGAAGGGCGTACAGGGCAGAACGCGAAATGGGGAGCCCCGTGTGCTTCAGGTTGCAGGCGTCGCAGACCACACCGCCCTTTTCGGCATCAAACAGGATTCTCTCCTCTTCCAAAAGGTCTTCACGATGGCAGAGTAGGCAGGAGTAGACCTCCGGCATTTCGCCGTCTTCCGTGAGGTAGCGCATTTCAAAGACGCGGCGCACAAGCTTCTTCGGCATCCGGGCCTTCTCCAGCGCTCTCATGGAAACATACATGAGATTTAATATCTGCCCGGGCTGCACATTTTCGCGGGACATGTAGAGGGCAAACTCGCACATATACATGCCGTAGTATATGCCGTTCATGTCATTGCGGATGTCCCCGAAATAGGTCTTGATGTCCGCACCTTCCAGGTTGTAGCTGTCTCTGCCTTCGTAAAGGACAAACTCTCCGAAAGCAAATTGCTGGGAACACGCCAAAAGGGCGCCGGTTGGTTTCCTTGCGCCCCTTGCAAATGCGGAGATCTTTCCCCGCTCCATTGTTAAGATTGTGATGCGTCGGTCATATTCCCCGACAGGCATGGCTGCTATCACCATACCCGTTACATTGATCTTGTTATACATCTACATCCTGCTTGTTGTATCCGAAATTCTTCATGAGGCTTTCCGAATCACGCCAGTCATTTCTGACTTTTACCCAAAGCTTCATATTAACCTTGCATTCGCAAAGTTTTTCGGTCTCTATACGTGCCTGCGTACCGATCTTTTTCAGCATGGCTCCCTGTTTGCCGATGATGATGCCCTTGTGGGATTCTCTCTCACAATAGATAGTAGCCTCAACATCCATACAGGTCTCGCCCGTGTCCTTCTTGGTACGTTCATGCATTTTTTCTATGGTAACCGCAATGCCGTGAGGTATCTCGTCTCCCAGCAGTCTCAGGCATTTCTCTCTGATGATCTCGGCTGTGATGGCCCTTTCCGGCTGATCCGTAACCGTTTCCTCATCAAAGTACATGGGACCTTCGGGAAGATACTTGAAAACAGTGGCAAGCAGATCGTCGGTACCCTTTTGCCTGAACGCCGATATCGGTACTATTTCCGCAAATCTATACGCTTCATTATAGGTTTTGATGCAATCCGCAAGCTTTTCTCCTCTGGTCTTTTCCTTGTCATCCTTAAGCATATCCGTCTTGTTGATGACCAGGATGACGGGAAGCGCGAACTTCATAAGCGTATCTATCACGGTTCTTTCGCCCGCTCCGATAAAGGTGGAGGGTTCAACCAGCCAAAGGACAACATCAGCATCCTGCAGCGTGGAGTTTGCAGCCTGAACCATATAGTCTCCAAGCTTGTTCTTTGCCTTGTGAATGCCCGGTGTATCGAGGAAAACGATCTGTCCTCTCTCATCGGTATACACGGTCTGTATCCTGTTTCTCGTAGTTTGCGGTTTATCCGAGGTAATGGCGATCTTCTGGCCGATGAGAGCATTCATCAAAGTTGACTTGCCCACATTCGGCCTTCCGATTATCGTCACATATCCTGATTTAAAATTTTCGTTCATTTATCACCTTTACAATAAAGCTTCCACCGTCTTGAACAGATCCTTGCACTCTTCAACGGCGTTTGCGGAACCCACGGTGCAGATGAGATTCTGATCAAGGACCGCACGAACAAGCTTCGATGCTTCTCTAATGTCCTGAGGTGTGCAATTCAATGCCTCAAGACGGGTCTTCATAATGTCCTCATATGTTCTGTGGTCGATATACGAAGCAAATGATCTCTCTCCTGCCTGTCTGGGAGTGAGCGGTGCGTCGATCTTACCGAAGGTACCTATCACGGCCTTTGTCATCTCTCTCTCATCCGCCTCAAAATTCGCAAGATAGTCGGCAAGCTTCTCATATACTTCATTGGTAGCCTTGAGATTGGGATCTCTGTAAGAGCCAAGATAGGTGAAGCCGGAATCCGATCCAAAATTGATCCATGCACCATAGGCACCGCCCTTTACGCGGATCTCGTTCCAAAGGTAACCGTAGCTCAGCATCGAAGTCAGAACCTGAAGCACGCCCGATCTCTCAAAGCCGGCTTTCTTAAAGTTTCCGCCTCTGCATACATATTGTACCGTTCCGGGCGTCTTGAAGCCCTCATTCTTTGCGGAAACACGAAGCTTCAACGCCTTTGCCTGTTTTTTGGAAGGAAGGATGTCATATACGGACTCTATGCCCTTCTTACATTTGTCTATGCCTTCCTTGTCACTGATTATGCTGACAACAAGGTTTTCACGGGTAAATATCTTTCCCGCAACCTCCTTGATCCTTTCAGCAACCTCTTCCGCATTCTTGTCATAGTTGTCAAGTATCCGCTTGATACTGCGATAATATCCGACACCGTTTACCGAATCATCGAAAACACCGGATTCCAGGTCATATGCCTTGAGTCTTATGGACGCTATTGCAGTGCCGTTCCCCATAAGGCGCGATTCCATTCCGGATCTGCTTTCCAGGAAGATCTCCTTGTTTCTCTTGGTGTCACTGTACTTTGAACCGGACAGTACCTCGCACAAAAGTTCAAAGGTCTTATCGATCTGAGTATAGAGGCAGGAGCCCTTTAAGAAAAGGAAGGGCACGTAGGTCTTGTAATCATTGTAATCTATATAGTAATCCATAGATGAATGGATACCGCCGGTGTACATGTTGATCTCATCATTCAGATCCCCGTAGCTGTGCTTGTCGGTGTCAACGATCGCAAGGCAGTTGTTGAGCAGATTTGCATATTCAAGCTCTTCGCTCGTCAGGCAATCCACCTTGAAGCCCAAACGGATGTACGCGATACCGTTGGTGTCGTAATCATGCCATACAACATCTCCGAGATAGGGAAGGATCTTTTCGTTATTGAAGCCCTTGCCTTCTTTTTTGATGTCAGAGATCTCAAGAAGAGGGATCTTCTTCATATCCTCTTCGCTTGAAGGCTCCTCCTGATATTTCTTGAGCTTGGCGGTATCTTCAATAAGTTTTTTAAGTTCAGCCTTGGAAAGAGATGCCTTGTAGTCGGCAAGCTTCGCGGCAAGTGCGTCGGATTTTTCCTTATTGAGACCGATCTTGGGGCTGACGGTGAGAACAGCGCCATGCTTTGAATCAAGGAAGTACTCTTTGATCAGGTCCTCAAACCATCTTGTGCCGACTTTCTTTCTGAGCTCTGCATATGCCTCGCCCATGCGCATATTATCAAAGACCATGTTGTCATCATACAACCATGTGCTGAGAGCGGTGATACCGTACATAAGTCCCTTCGGATAGCCGCCGAAGTCAGCTTCTCTGTACTTGAACTCCTGAGCATTGATAGCCGCATTTACGGTATTAACATTGATGCCCTCGTCCACTACCTTCTGAAGTGTGGTACGGATGATATCGACAAACCTGTCAACCTGTCCGGGTTTAGCGTTTTTAACATCTACCGAAAAGTAGGGCTGAAGGACTCCGCCGTCATAATAATCCCATACTTCATCGCCTATGCCTGCTTCAACGAGTGCCTTCTTTACAGGTGCACCCTGGGCTCCGAAAAGACAATAATCCAGAACTTCAAAGCTCAGCCCCTTAAGCAGGTCTGTGTTCTCTCCCGCAAGTACGTTGTAGGAATAGTAAACTCCCTTACCGTCCTCTCTCTCTTCCTCCGCGGAATAGAATCTCTCAAATCTCTTGATCGAACCGTAAGGCTTCTGTGTCTTGATCGACGAATCAACCGTGATCTTATCGAAATGAGACAGATACTCTCTGTCCATCCAATTGAGCTGTTCCTCAACATCCACATCACCGTACAGCCAGATGTAGCTGTTTGTGGGATGATAGAAGGTCTTATGGAATGCTCTGTAGTTTTCAATTGTAAGGTTGGGAATATCATCCGGATCGCCGCCGGATTCCACACCATACTCCGTATCGGGGAATAAAACATCCGTAACCGAGCGCTGTGCTACGGAATCGGGGTTTGAGAATACCCCCTTCATTTCGGAATAAACAACACCGTTTATCTTGATGTCGTCATTTTCATTTTCAAGTTCGTAATGCCAACCCTCCTGCTTAAAGATCTCATCGACCTTATGCAGATTCGGATAAAAAACCGCATCCAAATAAACGTTTTCAAGATTCCTGAAATCCTTATCATTGCAGCTTGCAACGGGATAAATGGTCTTATCCGAAAACGTCATGGCATTCAAAAAAGTATTGAGTGAACCTTTTACAAGTTCCACAAAAGGGTCCTTTGAAGGAAATTTTTCGGAACCGCAAAGTACTGTATGTTCGGTAATATGTGCAACACCTGTGGAATCCTTGGGCGGAGTTTTAAAACCTATGCAAAACACCTTGTTTTCATCACTGTTTTTTACAACGCCAATACGGGCACCCGTCTTCTTGTGTCTGAACAAAAAGCCTGTGCCCTTAACGTCCGCGAGTTCCTCGGTTTTAAGCAACTCGTAACCGGGAAGATTGTTAAATTGTTCCATTCTCTTCTGCCTTTCTTTCGAAGTCATCGAAAATATAGTTCAGAACAGAGGCAAGCCCAATGAATGTGCATCCGTATGCATATTCACCGTCTTCCTTTTCCTGTTTGCGAATAATCTGAACAACACAGAAGAGTGCATTATCACTGTCACCAAGTTCCAGTCTTGCGTTAAAGTAATAATCAACCGGGAAGTTGCCCTTTGACCTAAACCCGATTCCATTTCTCGAAACATCCGTTACCGTAATGGGAACAGCCGTTTCAATCTTTTCAATATCGCTCTGCTTGAAAAGCTTAGAAATCGTGAGTTCAAGTTTAACAGGTATTCTCTTGCTTCTACGCTTTTCAACCATGTCAGCCATACCTTCTCAAACTCCTTTGTATATTATTTAGTCTCCTCAGTACTGTAGTTTGGCGCTTCCTTCGTGATGTGGATATCATGAGGGTGGCTTTCTCTAAGTCCTGCAGAACTAATTTTAACAAATTTGCCTGTACTTTTCAAGGTCTCTATATCTTTTGCTCCGCAATATCCCATTCCGGAACGGAGACCTCCGAGAAGCTGGAAGACGGTATCTTCAACAAGTCCTTTATATGCAACTCTTCCCTCTACTCCTTCGGGAACGAGTTTTTTTGCGTTTGTCTGGAAGTATCTGTCCTTACTTCCGTTTTCCATTGCAGCAATGGAGCCCATGCCTCTGTAAACCTTGTATTTTCTGCCCTGGAAAAGTTCAAAATCTCCGGGTGCTTCATCACAGCCCGCAAATATGCTTCCCATCATGCATACGTTGGCTCCCGCGGCGATCGCCTTGGTAATATCTCCGGAGTACTTGATGCCTCCGTCCGCAATGATCGGTATTCCGTATTTGGAAGCTACGGAATAGGCATTCATTACCGCTGTGATCTGCGGTACACCGATACCCGCAACAATTCTCGTTGTGCATATCGAGCCGGGTCCGATACCAACCTTTACGCAATCCGCCCCCGCCTTGATGAGTGCTTCGGTTGCTTCTGCGGTTGCCACATTGCCCGCAATGATCTGAAGCTCCGGGAATGCATCCTTTACTTCTCTTACGACTCTGAGCACGTTAGCCGAATGACCGTGAGCGGTATCGATAACCACACAGTCAACCTTTGCATGAACAAGAGCTTCCACTCTGTCCAGAATGTCCTTTGTAACTCCGACACCCGCTCCGCAGAGAAGTCTGCCGTGATCGTCCTTTGCGGAATTGGGGTATTTTATCTGTTTTTCAATATCCTTAATTGTAATGAGACCTTTTAGATTTCCCCCATCATCTACGATAGGCAGTTTTTCTTTTCTTGCTTTCCAAAGGATCGTTTTTGCCTCATCGAGAGTAACCCCTTCTCTGGCGGTTACAAGATTCTCCGATGTCATGCTTTCCGAAATCTTCTTTGTGTAATCCGTTTCGAATTTAAGGTCTCTGTTTGTGATTATTCCGACCAGTTTCTTTCCTCTTGTGATCGGAACACCCGATATCCTGTATTTTCCCATCACTTCATTTGCATCCGCCAATGTATTGTCGGGTGAAAGTGAAAAAGGATCGGTGATAACTCCGTTCTCTGATCTCTTAACCTTGTCTACCTCAGCTGCCTGAGCTTCGATAGACATGTTCTTATGTATGATCCCTATTCCGCCCTGTCTTGCAATAGCAATAGCCATACGGTTTTCCGTAACGGTGTCCATTCCGGCACTCATTAAAGGGATATTAAGTCTAATCTTCTTTGTAAGATTGGTCGAAAGATCAACCTCAAATGGAAGAACCTCCGAAAAAGAAGGTACAAGAAGTACATCATCAAAAGTGATTCCTTCGCTGATAATTGTTCCCATAAATTGCCCTCGCTTTCGATTTTTATTTTACCTATTATAATCTCGAAAAAAAATTAAAGCAAGAAACAAAAACGCTGTCATTCATTGTTTAAATGAATGACAGCGATTAGTGTTTTTAATGACCGCAGTTCATAACAGTCACGGAAGGCTTAGTATTCAACGACTTTTCTTGGTGCTTTCTGTTTCATTCTGCGGATCATCTCCTCAGAAGGTTCAAAAAGATACATCTTGTATTGCTCGCCGGCTGCGGTAACAAGTCCCCAGATCTTTGCCATGGGCTCACGACTGGAAAAATCGATCTTTGCAACACCGTCTCTGTTGTAGCCGTCAAGCGCATGAGAATTCACAGGTGCAACCGAAACAACCTGTTCCAAGTCCACACGTACCATATGCTTACGTCTTTCACCGTTCATTATCTTGTCAAAATCAAGCTGTCCGTCGCAGAATACATATTCATATTCAACATTGAGTCTCGGAAAAACAAAGTATGCAACGATACCCAATGCCAAACCGAGGAGCAGGATCAACGTTTGTCCGAAGAGAAACGCCGCCGCAACGGCCAAAACTATTCCTGTGATCATCAATACTTTAATAGCCGTATCCTTGGCCGTTTTACGTTTTTTTGCTCTTGCTTCGCAGTAATTTCCTTCCATAATAACCGTCCGTTCTTTCAGTTTTTAGTACATTCCGCCCATTCCTCCGGGTGCGGGAGCAGCGGGTGTCTGCTCCTTTATATTAGCGACTGCGGCTTCAGTTGTCAAGAAGGTTGATGCAACACTTGTAGCATTCTGAAGCGCCGAACGTGTAACCTTGGCAGGATCGATGATACCTTCCTTTACCATGTCCACATACTGTTCGGAAAGTGCATTGAAGCCTGTTCCGACATTGGACTCACGTACCTTGTTTACGATAACTGCGCCTTCAAGGCCTGCATTCTGTGCGATGCAGAAAAGAGGAGCTTCAAGTGCCTTGAGGATGATCTCCGCACCTGTCTTTTCATCGCCCTTAAGCTCTGCAGCAAGCTTTGCAACTTCCTTGGAAGCGTGGATGTAAGCGGAGCCGCCGCCTGCAATGATACCCTCTTCAACAGCTGCTCTTGTAGCTGCGAGAGCATCTTCCATACGAAGCTTGTTCTCTTTCATCTCTGTCTCTGTGGCAGCACCGACTCTGATAACAGCTACGCCGCCTGCAAGTTTTGCAAGACGCTCCTGAAGCTTCTCTCTGTCGAAATCGGAGGTTGTGGTCTCGATCTGAGCACGGATCTGAGCGATCCTTGCCTTGATCTCGTCCTTGTTGCCTTCGCCGTCAACAATAACAGTGTTCTCTTTCTGAACTTTAACGGATTTAGCGCGTCCGAGCATTTCAAGGGTAGCTTCCTTAAGTTCAAGACCGACTTCATCGGAAATAACCTGACCGCCGGTAAGAGTAGCGATATCCTTGAGCATCTCTTTTCTTCTGTCGCCGTAGCCGGGTGCCTTAACCGCAACTACATTGAAAGTGCCGCGGAGTTTGTTGATAACAAGTGTTGTGAGAGCTTCACCCTCAACATCTTCAGCGATGATTAAAAGTCTCTGACCGCTCTGAACGATCTGCTCAAGAAGAGGAAGAATCTCCTGAATGTTGGATATCTTCTTATCCGTAATAAGGATGTAGGGCTCATCAAGAACCGCTTCCATCTTGTCTGTATCTGTAACCATGTAGGATGAAATGTATCCGCGATCAAACTGCATACCTTCAACCACATCGAGTTCCGTCTTCATTGTCTTGGATTCCTCGATGGTGATAACACCGTCGTTGGAAACCTTTTCCATAGCGTCAGCAACCATTTCGCCAACACTGTCATCGCCTGCGGAAATAGCAGCAACCTTAGCGATCTGTTCCTTGCCGTTAACCTTTGAGCTCATCTGTCCGATGGTCTCAACAGCCTTTTCGCAAGCCTTCTTCATGCCCTTACGGAGAATGATGGGGTTAGCGCCTGCTGCCAGGTTCTTCATGCCTTCGTTGATCATTGCCTGAGCAAGAACGGTAGCTGTTGTTGTTCCGTCACCGGCAACATCGTTTGTCTTAGTGGCAACTTCCTTAACGAGCTGTGCGCCCATGTTTTCAAACGCATCCTCAAGTTCGATCTCTTTTGCGATGGTAACACCATCGTTTGTGATGAGGGGAGCTCCGAAGGACTTGTCGAGAACAACGTTTCTTCCCTTGGGACCCAATGTAACTTTAACAGTGTTTGCGAGTTTGTTTACGCCTGCTTCAAGTGCGACTCTCGCATCAGAACCGAATTTTAAATCCTTAGCCATTTTTAATGCCTCCTGAAATCAATCTAATTTTTTCGATCAGTCTTCTACGATCGCAACTATATCATTCTGTCTTACAACAACAAATTCCTCATTTCCGAGCTTTACTTCGGTTCCCGAGTATTTGGAGTAAATGACCTTGTCACCGACCTTGACCTGCATGGCAACTTCCTTGCCATCAACCATTCCTCCGGGACCTACAGCAACAACCTCCGCCTGCTGAGGCTTCTCCTGAGCCTGTCCGGGAAGTACGATCCCCGACTTTGTTGTTTCTTCGGCCTTAAGCTGCTTTAAAACCACCTTATCACCCAACGGTACCAATTTCATATTATTTTCCTCCTTAGAGTAATTATTTATGATTGTTATTAGCACTCATTTAATCTGAGTGCTAAACGCTGTAACATATATTAACACAAAACCTCAAAATGTCAACCGCTATATTATTAAAAAAATATAACCGGAGGTCAAGTTCCCTCCGGCTTATAATAGATGGAATTATTTTTCATCATGGACCGCTGCAGCGCGTCCTTTGAATCCTTCCATGGTTCATCGGCATATCTGTAATCAAACTTATCGATAAACCAGGACAGGTCGTCACGGACCCTTTTGACATTGTTCAACCAGATCTCCGAACAAACTGCGTTAAACTCCGCAGCCTGTGCTGTTCCGAGGGCTTCGGGACTCTTTTTCAAAAGAAGGCTGTAATGGGAGTTGCAAAACCCTTTGCATTCTTTAAAACGAGTCCGAAAATCGGGATCGTTTTCATAGAGCCAAAACATGGTAGCTATATATCTTTCAAAGATCTCATAAACTCTCAAACATACAAAACAACTGGTTTCCAGCTTATCAAGATAATCGGATACCTCGTTTTTTTCATTGCCTCCCCTCTTGAGGAAGGAAGACTTTTTAAACGGCTTAAGGCTTTTTTGCCTTTTCTCGGCCTCATTTATCATCCTGTCCGCATGAGTTTTCAACATCAGCGCAAGCCCGAGACGATTTCCCCGTTCATACAGTTTTTCAACGTGTCTCTCGCAAAAGCCCATGCGATCCGTCACCATCCTGACGTCATCCTCCATGTAGCTGGGTCCCAGCGTGAACTCAAGAGCACCTTCTTCTATGGAATGATACATGGAGCAAACAGGACATTCGGTCTTTTCTTCAAAGGCTTCATTGACAGGAATGGTGTACAGCTGTTCTTTCATCAGCTCTCCTTCTTTCCGGTTGCTTCGTATATGAGATCCTTCATATCTCTTGCTTTTTCTTTGATCCTGTCATTTACGTTCTTGGCCGTAATGACTCTTGCACAAAGTCTCAAAGCATCATCGTACTTTCCGATCTTTCTTGCAAGCTCGGCGGTAAGATAGGTAACCGTAGTTTCATCCATACCGCACATAGGGAAATTTTCCTTGGAAAATGCTTCCGTAAAGCCTTCATATGCATTTACGAGCGCTTCGTTTTCAGCTTCCTGCAGTCCTTTGATCACAGCTTCCCTATTGGGGGTGTCCTTCGGAAGAGTCTCGCTTTTTCCTCTGAGCAGCCAGCCCATCTTCAGGCAGGTATATGCCTTTTCGCTCGCTTTTCCTCTTTTTACTATCGAGCAGAGCAATGCAAGCTTATGCCTTGTGAGCGCATCATCATAGGTCATGATCTCACCGGGCTCTTTGATGCCTCTGAATGCCTTGCATACATTGTCACGGATAAGTTTCATCTGGCCTGAGGTGGGATTAATGTTAAAGTATCTGGTCAATACGGAATAACCGCAATTGGGACAGGTAACAGCATCATATTTAAGGGTGTCGAACTGATATTTCGGGCGAAGATCGCTGTCCGAGCCAACCAGTTTAACCTTACCCGTTCTTACTGTTCTGGCCTTGAATTCCTTGTCACAGACAGGACATTTGTAGGTCTTATCAAAAATAAAATCAACTTCCTTAAGTTCAACAGGCTCTTTTCTCTTCTTTTGAGCTGCAGCAAGTTTTGCCTTCTCATCTTCGAACACTTTAACATTCGTAAGACCGCCCATTCCAATTTCTTCAAGCCCTGAGAATAATCCCATTTCTCTTCCTCCGCAATTGTTCAATCAACTGTTTGTTTTAACTTTAATATTTTAAAACAACGGTACTTAAAATTCAAGTCCAAATGCTCCCTTTGAACCAAATCACTCCAAATGGTGTTCCTTCCTGTACTTAGCTATAAGCAGATCCACAACCCTGCCGTAGCTTTTCACACCGTCTTCCTGATCGTTGGCTTTCAGATAGGTATCGTTCATCTTGTCAGCCACCTCCGCGATAACCTTCGCTTTTTTGAACTGATCCCAATACTCGCTGTTTGCGGCAAAATCAAGCCACATATCGGAATCCGCACACGCAAGCTCCGCCTTGGTACACAATTCCGGGTCCTCTCCCATCAGAGCATTGTGCGTGTAAACGAATGCCATCATAAGTCCCGAATACCGGAGATCCGGGTCATCCGATGCGGTGCATACCATATAGGATATGAAATTGGCCTCATCTTCTCTGATAAAACCCTGCAGATGCGCAAGTTCATGACACATGGTGGATCCCACGGAATAGCCGGGGTTGTCCACGTTTACGTTAGCCTCCATTGTCCAGCAGGTATATATGCCCGTGAATTCCGTATAAGACATCAGATGTGACAACATCACACATTTGGGCGCGGGATAGGCTCCGCTGAAAAACGGATCCGCCTCCGAAAATTTCTTATAGGCTTCTTTAGCCTTTTTGGCAAGTGCCCGGGGCGAATCGGGGATGACATACACTCCCTTTTCGTTAAAACTTGTAACCTGCTCTCTCGCCTCTGCGGTCTGCACCGACAGCTCTTCAAGAAGCGCCGCCAGTTCTTCCTTCGACGCATCTCTTGTTTCATATCCGAAGTGGTCTCCCACCGGATAACGGTAGTAGTTTATGCCGCAGCCGAAGCAGTAGAAAAACCAGACAACCGAAGCCATGCACGCTGCATTCAGTAAGAAAGTCATTATATAATACAGAATATCTTTTCTGTTTTTTAAGACCTTCACAATAAAGCCGGCGATAAGAGCTATCACCGTGATCGGAGCAAGGATTATCATCACCTCTGCCACGGAAAAAGGGAAAATGCGGGTTATACCCGATATCCCGAGTGAAAGCCAACGAAAGATGTGCCTTGCAAACACAACCTCCGCAAAATAAGAATTGTTCCCGGCGATCTTCAGGCAGATCTCTCCGACTATCGCCAACAATAAGAGCAATGTACGTTTTCTTAAAAATATTCTTTTTAATGTTTCAGTGATATTTTTCATAACGATCAGCGAAAACCATGCTTTTCGGTTTTCTTCGGAACATTGACGGTAACGGTCGTACCGACACCCACAATACTTTCAACCTTCATGCTTGCATCGGACATGGATTTGAGCCTGTCCCGCACATTTTCCATACCGATATGCTCTTTTCCGTCCTCCATGACCTGATCGGGAGCAAATCCCACTCCGTCATCAGAGATAACGATCTCATAGCTGTCTTCCTTTTCCCTTGTTGTAATGGACAGCGTCCCCATTCCCGAGACCTTGTTGCATATCCCGTGTTTGACCGCATTCTCCGCCAGCGGCTGGATCGTAAGCGGCGGGATCAAAAAGTCCGTGCTCTGTATGTCCATATTGACCCTGAGGCGATCGCCGAACCTCAGTTTTTCCAGTTCCAGATAGGTGCTGACATGCTCCAGTTCGCTGCTGAAAGGAACAGGCATACGCTTATTGACCGAATCAATGTTTTTACGAAGATATCTTGAGAAATTTAAAGTCGCTCTCTTTGCTTCCGCGGGATTCTTGTCGCAGAGCACCGCTATGGTCGTAAGCGAATTGTACATAAAATGCGGCTGTATCTGACTCAGCATGATCGATATCTTGCTCTCCGCCAGTTCCTTTTGCTGCCTTTCCAGCAGAAACGCCTGTTCGGATTTAATGTTGAAGAAAAGGATATAAACGCCTATCGAAGCAAAACAGAAAGTAACGGGTATCTGTGTCTTTAAATGGATCAACGCTCCGATAACGGGGAATGCGATATATATGATCGTTCCCAGCCAGGCTGTCTTGTATATGTTATGCTTGTATTTTGCAAAAAGGATAAAAGCATAAAGCACCGGCAGGAAAGCCAGAACCTGCCCCATAAACCAAAATCGTCCTCTGGTGTACTGATTTGCATCACTTATGGTATAATAATAACCGTACTTGAGATTAAAGAACACCAGTGCCTCATAGAATACCGCATATTCAAACATGCCTATCCTGATAAGACGTCTTTTCTCGGTATCGATCTTCAGATAGCAGGACATATAATTGGTATATATAACAGAAACAAGTCCGCCGAGAGCGAATTGCATAAATACCGCAATATTAAAGATATATGGATACCAGGGTTTGTCCAGACCGCTGCATGAATAATATGGTATATTGCAGATCAAAAGGGCAAGAATATCCGCACAGATCAAAGAAAAATACAGATCGGATTTATCGTATTTATCATACTTAAACAGATTGTATATCAAAAGAACAAATGTAAAAATGGCACATGCGTAACTCAGTGTTATAACTATCAGTGAATTATCCATGTTCCCACCTCCTATGCCGTTCAAACAATAATAAAGCGGACATCCGCGATCCTGTGTTTTGCTCGGATCGCTTAATCCGCAATAGAAAAGCAGGCGGCGGGAGTCGAACCCGTCCCGTCGGCTTGGGAAGCCAATATTCTACCGATAAACCACGCCTGCAAATGTACGAAAAACAGTTTACCACATTTAAAAACGATTAACAACAATAAAATTAGAATTATTATAATCCGATATATACAACAAAAGGCAAGCAAATTTTTATCCGGAGCGAAAAAATGACCATTCTCGAAAACTTAATGCAAACTATATACGGAAATAAGGGATCCAAGTATTCCAAGGTCCCGATCGACGCCCGTCCCGATCCCGGGATCGCCAAGGCCGAAGCCGCCTCAAAGCTGCTTGAAACCCTGCTCACGGGTGAAAGCACCCTTATCGGCGGAAAGGTTCTGGACCTTCGTCAAGGTCAGATCCTCCTTCAGCTGATGAACGGAGAAAAGCTCAATGCTCGAACCGAGACCACCCTTCCTTTGTCCATCGGTGATACCGCGGAGTTTATCGTGGCAGGAAAGGACGGCAAGGTCATTACCTTAAAGCTTGCCACTCCCGAGGCAGGTGAAGACGTTCAGACTCAAAAAACAGTGACAAAAGCACTGGAAGCCGCGGGCATCACCCCCTCGGAGCGCTCCGAAACCGTGACACGTGAGCTCATGCTCCACTCTCAGCCCATAAATGAGGCAAACATCAAGAAATTTATGGCTTTATCCGCCAAAAACCCCGATGTTCCGATACGCGAACTGGTTCTTATGGACATTGCCAAGATCCCCGTAACCAAGGAAAACATACAGATATACAGAGATTTCGGAAATTCCGAGCCCGCGGCAGAGTTTGCCGCAGCCGTTACCGAGCTGTCCGAAAGCATAGACACTCTCCCCGAAGGCCCCGTTAAGACTGCCTTCGAGCAGGAGCTTAAAAGTATATTGAATGACATGCTCTCCAATGAACAGGTTTTAGACGAAGCTCCTTCCGTTTCGACAAATACCGCCGTTCCAAGCAGCGATGCCTTTATACGTGAAGAAACGCCTGTTTCCGAGAACGATGCCTCTTTAAGCGTTACAGCCGGATCTTTTGGAGAAGCTGTGATCTCACAGGATGCGACCGCCGAAAAAAACGCAGCCGAGGCAGCTCAGGTCCAAGGCAATGTTTTGCAAAAAACTCCGGATAAGACCTCGGATAAGACTTCGGACAAGCCCTCGGACAAGCCCTCCACAAACAATATACACAGCGCTTTGCATATGCCTCCCAAAGACTTCGCGGATCCGTCAAAAGTCAGGAAGCTGTATGAACGGCTCGAAACCGCATCGGAAAGGCTGAAGGAACTGGAAGCAAAGGTTGCTGCCCGTAACGCGGAAAACCTCAAGGAAGGTGCCGTCAGAGATCAGGCGCAGACCCATACCGCAAAGCTTTCCTCCACTCTTCGTTTCATGGATTCCGTAAATAACATTTTCCCTTTCGTTCAGCTTCCCATAAAGCTAAAGGAAGAAAATGCAAGAGGGGATCTCTACGTATATGAGAAAAAAAGAGCTTTTAAGGACGGGGATACGGTAAGCGCCCTCCTCCATCTGTCTCTGGACAATCTGGGTGACACCGACATTTTGATCAAACTCACAGGTAAAAATGCAGTCATCACAATTTCCGCCGCTTCCGAGAGTTCCAAGGAGGTGTTCTGCTCCGAGATCCCTGGGCTCACAGATGCTCTGCAAAAAAAAGGTTATTCTCTTAATTGCGATGTGAATGTGGCAGAAAATAAAGAGGAACAGGCCCCCTTACTTACGCGTTTTCTGGAAGCCCATTCCCCTTCTCTTGTAAGCCGCTTCTCTTTCGATATGCGTGCCTGATCGTCAGGTGTGTGGTTAATCATATACCCGCTATTGTAAATTCAAAGTGCAGAGGCTTGTCGCTCTTCACAGTATACTGCTCGTGTGTCGTCGCACCCCAGGAATCATCGCCGCCCACTCCCATCTGTATAAGGTTTGCGCGTACAATGGTGCGATGTATGTCAGGCAGTTCATGGATGTGCAGTGCATTTTCTATCTCAAAAGGAGTATAGGGGAGCACCGAAAGCTCCATATCGGATGAAGCCAGCATGATACCGTGTCCCTTGTCATCCGTAACGCTCGCGAAGCGCACTCCCGTACGGTTTCCGCACTCCTGAGGCATCAGATAAGGTGTAAAGTTCTCATCTGCCTTAAACTCATAGATGCCGAGCTTGGCTCCTCTTCTTCTGTCGATCATACACTCATCGGGTCCTTCTCCGTAGTATCTTACATTACCGTAATCTGCGGGAAGACTGAACATCATTCCGAAGACAGGCATATCCTGTCCGTTCTCTATGGCCGGAAGATCCATTTCGATCTTCACTCTGCCGTCATCACTGACGGTGTAGGTGGTCTGAAGGAAAACATCCTTAAAGCCTCCGAGCAGATGCTTACAGGTCACCTTATTGCCATCAGCCTCAAATCCTGTCACCGCATTGTATCTGCTGGACAGTTCCCACTGTCCCATACGAAGCACCATGCGATTTCCGTTATCGTTGTCAGTAGGTGCTCTCCAGAAATTCGGCTTCGGAGCAAGATCGAACAATTCTCTGCCGTTTACTCTCATGGAAATGAAACCGCCCATTCCCTTGGAGAAGATATACTCAAAATTCTCGCCGCGGAAGGTGTAGTTGTAATCGCAGTCCACGATCTCAAGTCCTCGTGCAGGCTTCTCTCTTTTTTCCAGCATCAGATCAAGTCCCGCATTCTCGGTCTTTACAGCGAACACAGTCTGTCCAAAGGCTATCTCGTAGCCGCTTTCAGCCCAATCCGTGTCCTCACGCAAAGTAAATGACACCGTAACCGTATATTCTCCGCTCGTCTCAAAGATTTCGCTCCTTCTGTCAAACAAAGGCACCTTAACCGTTTCTCCGGGTTTTGCCTTAACGTTTCTTCCTTCTCTTAATACTTCAACACCGTTTCTGTTAAGTATCAGCGTGCAGTCAAATTCCCTGAGATCGGTGAACAGATAGTAGTTTTTTACCACAGCATCGTTCTTTTCGAAGCTGATACCGATGTTTTGGTAGCAGTACTTGACTTCCTGCATCTTGGGGCTGTTGGTGCGGTCCGCGAAAACTATGCCGTCGCCGCAGAAATTGTAGTCATTGGGTCTGTCGTCAAAATCTCCGCCGTAGCCCATGAACTCCTCGCCGTAACGGTTCTTCTTTCTGAAAGCCTGATCAATGTAATCCCAGATGAAGCCGCCCTGATAGCGTTCGATCTCATGGGTCATGTCGGTGTACTCATCCATTGCTCCGAGAGAATTGCCCATGGCGTGCATATACTCACAGCATACAAAGGGTTTTTCCGGATTCTCTTCAAGGAATTTCTTTATGTCCCAAGGCTTCGTGTACATCTGGCTTTCTACGTCGGAGGTATCATTGTAGGTTCTTTCATGGCAGATCCCTTCATAATGAACAAGTCTCGTGTCGTCTCTCTTCTTAAACCGCTGAGACATAAGCCAGATATTCTTGCCGCCGCAGGATTCGTTGCCGCAGGACCAGAAAAGGATGCAGGGATGGTTTTTGTCTCTTTCCTGCATAGACGCCGCTCTGTCAAGGCATACATCCTTCCAGGTCTCCGTGCTGCCGGGAAGAGTGTTCTCGTTGGGTCTGCCTGTTGTAGCCCATGTTCCGTGGGTTTCCAGATTGCACTCATCTATTACATAAAGTCCGTACTTGTCGCAAAGATCGTAAAGAAAAGTCTGATCGGGATAATGACAGGTTCGGATGGCATTTATGTTGTGTCTCTTCATATTAATAATGTCGCGTTCCGTATCCTCATAGGAAACGGTACGACCGGTATCGCAGCTCATCTCATGACGATTCACACCGTTAAGGATGATCCTTTTTCCGTTAAGCTTAAGGATACCCTTTTCAAGTTCAAAACGTCTGAAGCCTATATTCTGCTTTGCTATCTCGGTTTCCCTGCCCTTTTCATCGGTAATGATGATGGTGAGTGCATAGAGATTGGGAGCTTCCGCGCTCCACGGCTGAACTTCTCCCACCTTATATTCCACAAGGTTTTTCCCCTTGGCAACCGGGATAGACTTTCTGAGCACCTCTCCTTCAAGGCTTGAAAGAACGATCTCTGCATTTCCTTTTTCGAAGCGGAGGGTGTCAAGCGTGAATTCCAGATCAAGAACGCCGGAAGTATTGTCCTTTTCAAGTCTGCCCTTGGCAAAAATATCAAAGACATGAATATTCGGAACCGAATAAAGAACAACATCTCTGAACAATCCCGAAAACCTGAAAAAGTCCTGATCCTCAAGCCAGCTTGAAGATGTAAAACGATAGACCTGAACCGCCAGTCTGTTTACTTTTCCAAACTCGATCTCCTTCGTTATATTAAAATCATGAGGAGTAAAGGAATCCTCGGAATAACCGATAAATTTACCGTTAACCCAAAGCGCCATGCCACTCTCTGCCCCGCGGAAGCTAACGTAAACACGCTGTCCCTTCATTGCATCGTCAGGCACAAATTCCTTCACATAGCTTGCGGTAGGATTAAACTTTTTGGGCACATCACCGCTCTTAACACTCTCATGTCCGTCCCAGGGATACATTACATTGTTATAGGCGGGATTTCCGTAACCCTGCATCTGGATAGACAAGGGCACTGTAACGTCATCAAAGCCCGTAAGATCGAAATCTTCCTTCCAAAAATCCGCAGGCGCAAGCGATATGTTCTTCGCATAATGCATCTTCCAGATGCCGTTAAGGCTCTTAAAACATCCGTTAAATTCATGACTCGAATGTGCTTCTACTCTGTTGACATTGAATACGGTTGGGTCAGATAACCATCTGTAATCCATTTCCATTACTAACTCTCTCCTTTACAATATGTAAATTGTAATTCTCCACCTTCCAAAAAGGCTAAGACCTGTTCATTATAATTTATTACACGATTTTTGTAAATGTACAAAAATACCGTTTTTTTCATTGTCCTTCTCCCGAAACTCTTGTGAATTCCGTTTTTGAATGATATAATCAGTTTTCCCCAAAAAAGATTATATTTTTATAAAAATAAGGAAGGTTTACAAAATGACAAAAGAAATGATCTGGGAACTCATAGGTTATCTCGGCTCACTCCTCGTGGTCGTGTCTCTTCTCATGAGTTCCGTAATCAAATTAAGGATAATAAACACCATAGGCTCTCTGATCTTCTGTGTATATGCCATGGTGATCCGCTCCTATCCCACGGCGGTCATGAATGCGGCTCTTGTGCTCATAAATCTTTGGTTTTTGTTCAAACTCATCAATAAGGACAAATCCTTCACTCTGCTGGAGGTCACTGCAGATGATCCCACAGTCGGGCATATGCTTGCCAAATACGGCGAGGACATCGCAAAATATTTTCCCGACAGCAGAGAAAGGCGATCGGAAGCAAACAAGGCTTTCATAGCATTTCAGTGCGATAATCTTGCAGGTATTACTTTCGGAAAAAGCAGCGGCAGCGAATTTCTGTTGCTTACGGACTACTCCACACCTCAATACAGAGACTGTAAACTCGGTTCCTTTGTATATGAAAAGCTTCACGAAATGGGCTATGACAGGCTTTGCTATGACGGAAAAAACCCTATTCACATCGATTACCTTAAAAAAATGGGGTTTGTTGAAGAAAACGGGATTCTTGCGAAAAATTAAATCAGAAATTAACAATCCCGACTTGTGTGGTAAAATGCACAGGTCGGGATTGTTTTTTACATATTATAAAATACAGTTTCAACTTTAGCCTTGCCCGCTGCTCCGAAATAAATCCCTTCAGCCGAAACATCAGTTCCGACCACCGCAGACAGGACATTTACACCGTCATTGACAAACACCTCCAGTGTGTACCCGTCGGACAGAATGCGGAGTTTCAGGTTTCCGTCCCCTCTGTCCCCGTACAGCACACAGCTTCTTTCGTTAAAGCGTTCTCTTTCGGTGCCGTCCTTGGATCTGTCAATTGTAAGCGTCTTTTTTTCCGGATCGTAAACCAAGAGTGTTACGCAGCCGCCGCCCTCCGCAAGTCCGATACTGAACTCCGAGTATCGTGTCTCTCCTTCTTCGGGAGAAACCTCAACCGTCATATCAAAATTGCGTCCTTTGATCCTTTCGTTTCTGCTTAGATCATCGTCCAGGGCAAATTTCAATCTTGTTTCGCCTTTACGATAGGCCTCTATTGCCTTTACAGGTTCCTGAACAAGACGGTCGCCTTTAAAGGAAATGCTCCTCGGAATGCTCATTGTACCGTAGAACATACGGTTTTTCTCATTATGTCTCAAAGCATCCCAGTTCTGAAGCCATCCTATCATCACTTTGCTTCCGTCAGGCATGTTCAAAACCTGAGGCGCATAGAAATCCGTGCCGTAGTCCAGACACTGTTTCGTTTTGGGCTTGAATTCCCCTTCAGGTTCATCGCATGTGATGCAGACGGTCTGATTGCCGTCACAAAACTCAGGTTCCATATTTCTTATCTCCTGAGGGCTGAAGACCAGGACTCTTTTCCCCTGCATAGAGAAGTAATTGGGGCATTCCCACATTCTTCCCAGTTTGCCGTTGCACTTCAGCAGGCAGCCGACATAATTCCAGTTAATGCCGTCTTTGCTTTTGAATTCAAGCAACTGACCGTCCTTGTCCGCATCACAGCTTCCCACAATACACCCATAGTCCCCGTCCGGTCTTTCAAAAACCGTCGGATCTCTGAAATCAAGCTTGGAAGCTCCCTCCGGAAGATCCTTGGTCTCGATGACCGGATTATGTTCATATTTCTTGTAATCAATTCCGTCACCGAAAGCAACACATTGCTGCTGAACGGTCATATCATTACCGTTTTCGTCTTTTGTCACGGAAACGCCCGTATACATGAGCATCTGCCTGCCATCCTTCAGGGTTATGGCCCCTCCGGAAAAACATCCCTCATGGTCATAGGTGCTGTCGGGAGCCAGCGCTGCCGGCAGATAGTCCCACTTTACGAGATCACTGCTGACAGCATGCCCCCAATGCATTTTTCCCCAATTCGTGTCATAAGGATAGTATTGATAGAACAAATGAAACTTGCCCTTGTAAAACGAAAATCCGTTAGGATCGTTCATCCAACCCACTCCCGGTGTGAGATGGTACTGCGGTCTGTTCAGCTTTGAAATGTCCCTTAAAGCTTCCGCTTCATACCTTCTCGCTCTCTCAAGCGTGTATTCCATAATTCGGTTTCCTCCGACTATTGTGCCTGCTTGTATCTGTCATATGCCTGCTGGTAGATCTTGAGCAGTTCGTTCATACCACAGTTTTTATCAAGCATATTGAGATAATTGTTCCACTCTTCATCGCCGGGGCCTCCGTCCTTAAGCCAAAGACCTTCCTGCTCGGAAACGGTTCCCTCAAATATCTGCTTGTATCTGTCGATCTCATCAAGCTCTTCCTTGGTGAAAACGCAGTCGATGGGATAAGTAACCGTGCTCTTTACATAGGGCTTCATCCACTTATAGTAAAGATCCTCAAGACGGACGATAGCTCTGTCTTCCATATAGAACACTTCATTATAGTACTTGCTGAGGATGAGCTTGGGTCCGTATACTTCATTAACGCTCTTAAGTTCACCGGCGCTCTTTCCGAATTTTGCCCTGCTTTCTTCGTCTGTGATCGAAAGCCACATGCCCTTATCATCTTTCTCTGTAAAGTAGGTACCGATAGGACCGTACTGAAGCTGCATTACAACTTCACCGTCATACCACTTGTCAAAGAAGGAAAGTAAAGCTTTGGGATTCTCACATACACTTGTAATGTTCAGATTCCCCGAGTTTACGGCTCCGCCGTCACGCACTGTAACATTGTATGTTCCGTCGGGACCCGCAAGAACGGGAAGGAAAACATAATCCTTGGAGTAATCTCCCATTACCTCCTCGATGTACCACCAGGTAGCAACACCGACACGGCCGGAAGAGCACTTGGAAATGAGCTGGGAGGTTCCCTGAGAGAACATCTCAATATCCATAAGCCCCTCTTTGTACCAGTCATGGAAATAGGTAACCGCATCACGATAATTGTCGGTCGCACATACAAACTCGCATTTTCCGTCATCCTTAAGGATCAGATCGTTACATACATCATTGGGCCAGTTAGTAAAGCCAAAGCCCGCATAAAAGATGTTCTGTCCCCAGCACCACTGGTCGAAGCCCGTGCTCATAGGGATCGTGCTTCCGGGAGCGTTGCCGTAGAATTTTGCGGACATATCGTTATCCTTGAAAGCCTTGAGCGCTGTGTGAAGCTCATCAAGAGTTGTGGGCACGGGGAGACCGAGATCATCGAGCCACGCCTTGTTGATCATGGAAAACTGAGGAATTGTATAGATGCTGTAATCAACATCGGTACCGATACCTGCCGTTCCCATCTGTTCTGCTGCGGGAAGTCCGTAAATTTTACCGTCTGACATGGTAATTGCGCTTTTTATATCGGGATTTTCCGCAAGAATGCGAGTAAGGTTAGGCATTACACTCTCATTGATATAAGGTGTAAGATCGATGAAAACACCGTCTTCACCATAGGTTGAAATATCATAGTTATTAAAACCGATCCCCATAAAAGCATCGGGAAGCTGTCCGCCTGCGATCCTGATGTTTACCTGCTCTGCAAGTGAATCGCTCATCGTATCCCATTCAATGGATATACCTGCTTCCCTGGCAAGTTCGTTAAGTACAACATTTCCGTCATAACCGGAACTTAACGATGACATACCACCCATAATATAGAAATCTGTCTGTTTTTCCGATTGATTGTTATTTTTATTCTGCTCTTCCTCCTTTTTACCGCAGCCTGACAAAACAAGAGATGCAGCAACCGCAAAAAGCAGTATGTTACGTACAAATGACTTCTTCATTTTCAATTCTCCTCTCTCAGAGATCACTTAAACAATAATAATTAACCTTTAATGGCTCCCGACAGGAAGCCTTTTTCAAAATGTTTTTGTACAAACGGGTAAATGATCAGCATAGGGAGCGCAGCAACTATGATGGATGAGAATTTAATACTCTCCGTAAGTTTGTTAAGCTCCGCATAACCACCCGAAACAGTGCTGGCTTGCGAGGCCGAAGCCGAACTTCTGATCAGAATGTTCCTAAGCACCAAAGGAAGCGGTGCCATATCAGAATTCAAATAGATCAGGGAAGTAAACCAGTCGTTCCAGTAAGCCACCATGCCAAACACGGTCATAACCGCCAGAATGGACTTGCTTAAAGGCAGTACGATGCTCCAAAAGATCCTAAGATAGGATGCTCCGTCTATCTGTGCAGCTTCCATCATGTCCTTTGGAATACTTGTTTCAAAGAAATTCCTCATGATGATCACATTGGCAACCGAAACACCACCGGGCAAAAGCAACGCCCATATGGTATTCATCAACCCGGTATTCTTAACAACCAGATAGGTGGGAACAAGTCCGCCCCCAAAATACATGGTCACTACAAAAAACAGACTGATGAACTTTCTTCCCGGCATCTCATGTCTGCTCAAAGGAAATGCAACGAGCAAGAGCATTAACACCGAGTAAACGGTTCCCGCGACAGTATATTTTATGCTGTTGAAATAACCCGTAAAGATCTTTGAGTCGGCAAAAACAGCTTTGTAACCCGCAAGTGAAAATCTGCTGGGCAGCAGGAAGGTCTTTCCCGCATAAACGTCGTAGGGGTCCGAAAAGGACGCCGTCAGTATATAGTAGATGGGATATGCCACAATAAGGGTTACAATTGCGGTCAGTGCCACGAGAACCACATCGCTTGCCTTGTCGGTCAATCCCGAAGAAGCTTTTTTCTTCACCAACGTCACCTCCAACGATCAAATAAAGCTGATATCCGACGCTTTTTTGGATATCTTGTTAACTGCAAACAAAAGAATAATGTTTATCACCGTATTGAAGAGTCCTATTGCCGTTGAGTAACTGTACTTGGCTCTTTCAATACCCTGCTCATAGACATAGACCGCGATCACATCACTTGTGGATTTGTTCAGATCCGTCTGGAGCAGCCATACCTTTTCAAAACCTATGTTCATAATACTTCCCACCGTCATGATCAGCATAATGATGATGATCGGAACAAGCTGAGGGAGATCGATGTGAAGTATCCTCTTAAACACCGATGCTCCATCCACCTTAGCGGATTCGTAAAGTGCCGGATCCACCGTGGAAAGTGTCGCGATGTAGATTATCGTTCCCCATCCCGCTTCCTGCCAGATTCCCGAAGCAATGTAGATAGTTCTGAAGGCTGAAGCTTCAGTCAGAAAATCGATGGAAGTTCCCGAGATCAGATTGATCAAACCACCGTAAGGGCTTAAAAAGATCCTTATCATACCGCATACGACCATGCTTGAAATGAAGTGAGGCGCATACATTATCGTCTGTACTGTTCTCTTGTACCTTTTAAATCTGAGCTGATTGACTATCAGCGCGATTATGATCGGAACCGGGAAACTCCATAATATGCTGTACACATTAAGAAGGATCGTATTCTTGATCATTCTGCCGAAGGTTGGAAGGGAAAAGAACCTTTTAAACCATTCCATGCCTACCCACTTACTTCCCGTAAATCCCCTGCTTGCCTTAAAATCTCTGAAAGCGATCTGGATGCCGTACATGGGAATGTACTTATATACGATCGTGATCGCCACCGGGATCAGCAGCATCAGGTACAGTTCCCTGCAGGCTACGACCTTCTTCATCGTCCTTTGTATTGAATTTGCTCTGTGCGTGGTAAGCATATAGCCCTCCTCTTGATCTGAAACGATGTCATCGCCGTCACTCGTGAAACGTTTCATAACTAACCGAAGCATATAATACCACCACCCGCCCAAGGTTGTCAATACCTTTTTAGTATCATGCTGTAATTATTTATGTTACTGACCTTCGTTTTTGTGTATTTTTCACAAAAATTAACACTTATGACTCATGAAATTTTCATGAAACGTTCTGTTTACATTTCACGTTTCTTCGCTTATAATCAAATGTGCTCAAAAACCAACAGGAGGTCTTAATAATGGCAAAAAGCAAATCAGCGCCTACAATGAAGGACGTTGCCAGGGAATCCGGTGTTGCTCTTGGTACCGTATCGAAAGTCATCAACGGTATTCCGGTAGGGGAAAGCTACCGCCTTAAGGTCGAAGAGGCCATAAAAAAACTTAATTACAGAGTCAACAATTATGCAAAGGGACTTAAAAGCAATCACACCAACACGATCGCTGTCATCGTTCCCAATCTTATCAATCCCTTTTTCGGAAAGCTTGTACATTATATAAATGTTTCCCTTTCCGAAGCCGGCTATCAGATGCTCGTATGCTCTACCGACTATAACCCTGTAACGGAACAGAATGTTGTTATCATGGCTGAGCAGAAAAAGGTGGACGGTATCATCTGTCTTTCCTACAATCCACGGCTTCAGGTCAGTGATGATATCCCTTTTGTTTCCATTGACAGATACTTCGGAGAAAACATCCCCTGCGTGACAAGTGACAACTTCGGAGGCGGCACCATGGCAGCCAACAGGCTCATAGCAAACGGCTGTCGCCATCTTGCTTTCATGAGGATAGGTTCCCCTCTTTCAAACGAAACCAACAAACGAAGCGACGGTTTTGTGAGTGCCTGTCAAGCCGCAGATGTGGAGTACTCTCTGAAGATATTGAATGACGGTGACTCCTACGAACTGTTCCGTGATTTTCTTAAGGAACACTTTAAAAACGGAAAGCTCGACTTTGACGGCATATTCTGTGTAACCGACTCTTTGGAGCATTCTATAGAAGGAATGCTTACGGAAATGGGTTTGAAAGTTCCCCGGGATGTACAGCTCATAGGCTTCGACGGAACAAGACGTTTCGGCGATATGGAACTATGTTGTTCAACAATCGTTCAACAGGTGGACAAGCTTGCTTCAACCTGCGTTGAAATGGTACTTAAGGAGGACAGAGACAATCTTCCGACTCTGGTCTGCCTCCCTGTTCAATATGCTTACGGAAGAACAACGATCGACAAAACATGATCGAAAGGACAAGACTATGATCGATATACTCAGTATCGGCGAGGTTTTGATAGATCTGATCAAAACCCCTGCCACACAACCTCAAAAAAACGTTGATCTGATCTCACCGCTTCCCTCTTACACCGCGTTTCCCGGCGGAGCACCGGCAAATCTGGCGGTAGCCGCTTCAAGGCTCGGTTCCAAAACCGCTTTTATCGGAAAAGTCGGAAACGATTACTTCGGACGTTTTCTGTGCGATACCCTGAAGGCTGATTCCGTCGATACGGATTCTCTTTTCTTTTCCGAGACCTCGCCGACTACCTTGGCGGTCGTGTCCGTTGATGACAAAGGAGAACGCAGTTTTTCATTTTACAGAAACGGTTCTGCGGACACACTTCTCACTGCAGAGGAAGTATCAAAGTGCCGCCTTTTTTCCGAAACAAAGGTACTGCATTTCGGAAGCGTAAGCCTCACTCATCCTTCTTCCTCCGCCGCTGTATTTAAAGCACTCGAGCTGGCAAAAGAAAAGGGAGTTACAATAAGTTACGATCCCAATTACAGGCCCGCTTTGTGGAGCGATAAGTCAAAAGCCGTGAATGCCATGCTCTCTCCCCTTTCCTATGTTGACCTTTTAAAGGTCTCCGACGAAGAGCTTCCCATCCTTACAGGGACCCATGACGTTTTCAAGGGAGCAAAGCTTCTCTCCGAGCAGGGACCTGCTCTTGTTCTTGTGACCCTCGGTCCAAAAGGCGCTTTTATCTACAAAAAAAATGCTTCCGAATTCACTGCAACGATTCCCGGGTATGTATGTAAAGTTGCGGACACCAACGGTGCGGGTGACACATTTTTCGGTGCTTTTCTTTCCCGTTTTACTGCAGTTGAAAAGAACGAAGCACTTTCGGAGGACTACTTAAAAAAGGCTGTTGCATTTGCAAACAAAGCAGCCTCCATTACAACCTCCCGTCACGGGGCCATCCCCGCAATGCCCTATTTATCGGAGTTTCAAGGTATCGACGAGGATTTTGGTTTTCGCATTGACAAATTTTAAATCACATGTTATATTTTTTTCGTCACTCGTGAAACGTTACATGCCAACCAAAAAATCCAATCAAACAATAATTTGGAGGTATATATGGGTAGAAAGCTATTTACTTTCAGGCATGTTTTGGTTTCGTTAGGCTTAGTGCTTTTCATCTCAGCTATGACAGGCTGCTCGTCCGACAAAACCGACACTCCCAAGGAGGTTCTCGAACTTACCAACGGAAGTTTTGAAGCAGCTCATGAAGCAGGAAAATGGGTTGGCTGGACAAGAAGCGATGCCGCATTTAATGTACGTGGTGTTATTGAAGATGAGAAATGTGGCGGTGTAACCATGGAGAAAGACGGAAAGTTCTTTTTCAGCGGTAGGGCAGCCGGTAACGAAACCATGCGCGGCACTCTCACATCAGACGTATTTACTCTTACAGGTAACGGTTTTATTACTTTTAAGATGGGCGCAGGAAAGAATACGGATAAGGTCTTTGTCGAATTCTTCGAAGAAAACGGTACAGAACCGATCGCACATGTTGTCAATTTCGATTGCGACGGCACATTTATCAGCGACCACCTTATCACCAAGATCGTTGACCTCTCCGCTTATGTCGGCAAAAACATCTACATCAAAGTAACAGACAATGATGACGGACTCGATCTCTCCTATGTTAATCTTGATGCTTTCAAGATGTGCTCAACCGCCGAAGAAGTTGAGGCTGCCAAGGGAGAATATGCGCTTCAGATCGAAAAGTACGGCATGAAGCCTTTTGAAGAGGATCCCACATCAAAAGAAATTGCAAACGGCAATTTTGAAACAGGCGATCTTACAGGCTGGATGATCCTTGAAGGCACCGCTTTCAAGCGTAACTGTGTTGCTCCCGCAACACAGATGTACTGGACCGACAGAGCCGTTTATGCAAACGGCGACTTCTACATTGACGGAAACAACAACGGTGAGATTCCCGAAAGTGCTACGGGATCAATGCGTTCAACAAAGTTCACACTGGGCGGAGACGGTTTCATCAGCTTCATGATCGGTGCCGGAAACGGAGACTGCTATGTGGCTGTATGCGACGGTGAGACAGATGAAGAACTCATCAAGGTTCGCAACGAATACTTCAGCGACCCTACTCTCGCACTCACACTTTTAAGAACCTACGTAGACGCATCCGAATACATCGGCAAGGTTCTCTACCTGAAGGTTGTGGACGCCAATGATACAAGCGGCTTTGCATTCATGAACGTGGATGATTTCAGAGTATCTCTCACCCGTTCCCAGGTTGAAGATCTGGAAGCCGAACAGCTTGCGTCAGCTAAGGCTGAAACCTACACTTCAGCATCCTACAATGATATTGCATCCCTTGTAAGCTTCTATTCAGCTTACCCCTATCCTTTCCCGATGAAGACCCTGATCCAGAGTGCATATGCACCCAATGCGGTCGTCAAGTGCGGAACGGTTGATCTCTCTGCTTTGATCAAAGGTGCGGAAGCCAAATACGGCGAAGAAGTTTTCACAGACTTTGCTGTTAAGGGCGTTACAAAGGATGGCGAAACTCTCACGGGCGATCTTAAAGCTTTCGATCTCTCAATTCCCGGTTTCTACACCGTTATCTACGGTATGGACAAAGGCGACCTCGGAAGCCTTGAAAGCAGCCTGACCATTGATGCTATGGCTGACGACAAGAACATTGCAAACGGCGGATTTGAAGCAGGCAACCTTACAGGCTGGACCATTCTGAACGAGAAGTGGCTGCACTTGGAAGGCAAACCCGCAGGAGTAATCTCAGCTACATCTTACTGGGGTGAACAGCTTCCTTACAACCAGGCGGGTGATTACCATCTCGACGGTTGGAATACAGGCATAGACGAAGGCGACACCTGGCGCATCCGTTCTACCGTATTCACACTTTCGGGCTCAGGTTTCATTTCGGCAAGAATGGGCGGACATGCTTCTGCAGTACGCGTATTCAAGGAAGACGGTACAGAGATCGGATTCTATCCTTCAAACCGTTTCAGCGATGTTAATTTTCCGAGTCTTGCAGCCGGCGGCTCCTGGGCAGATATGGGAACCTATGTGATGGATCTCAGCTCCCACATCGGAGAACGCCTCTACATCGAACTTTGTGACGAACCTATCGACGGATGGGCTCAGGCATTCTTTGATGAAGTTGTAACCTATTACGAAGAAGTACCTGACTATGCCAACCTTGTTGACACGGTAAACGACGGCGGAACCGGCGATCCCGTGGAAATTCCCTGGCAATTATTAGAGAATCATGAGTAAAAGAAAAAAAATTCTTAAATACATTCCATTGCTGATATGCAATTTATTCCTTCTGGGCGGCTGTACACAAGCGGCCGCCCGCGAGGATGATCTTCTCCTTTACCTCCCCTTTGATGAGGGGAAGGGAGTAACAATCACCGATCGATCCGGTAATCTTCCCGCAGCAGAACTTGATTACAATCTCTCCCACTATGCAAACTCCCCTGCCAGCGACCCTGAGTGGCGCAGCGAAGGAATATCCAAGGGATGTCTTTTGTTTGACGGTTCAAGCAATTACATCACCTACAACAAGCACGATATCACCATAGACAACAGTGAACTTACGATCAGCGTTTTTGTGGCACCCAGGACATTTGAATGGGATGTTCCCGGAGCCGAGAGAAACGATACCGACTCCCCCACCGGCATAATCAGTCAGACCGATAAAAAAAATAAAGCCGGTTTCATACTCGGCTACGGAAAATATGGTGCTTTGGTCTTCCGCGTCGGAACCGGCAAAGAGTGGCTCAGCATACACACGAACGGTGACAATCTTGAAAAATACAAATGGAACCATGTTGTCGCAACCTTCAGTGAGTCCAAAGGCGAGATGTGCCTTTACCTGAACGGTACACTGGTCTCTTCCCGTTCCGTTCCCGCAGGAACTTCCATTAAAGGCGCCGATAAAAAGAGCCTTGTGGTCGGGCGAAACAATGAAGCGGAAAGACTGACGGCAGGTTTCATAAAAGTATTCTCGGGTTATATGGATGAATTAAAGGTTTACGGCAGAGCTTTCGGCGAGAAAGAGATCTCCGACCTCTATTCTTCCGTCAAGATCCCCGAGATCGAATTTGAAGACATATACTTACAGAACATCCTGACCGAGGACGTGACCAGAACACAGTATCACGCTCAGCCTTACCAGTTCTGGATGAATGAACCTCATGCTCCAATGTATTACAACGGTATGTACCACCTCTTCTATCAGCAAAATATGGCGGGTTCATATTGGCGGAATATATGCTGGGGTCACTTTGTAAGTGAAGATATGGTGCATTGGACCCCTGTTAAAGAAGCCATCGTTCCCATAGAGGACAGCATAGTTCCCGACGGCGTCTGGTCCGGCGGAGCTGCCTATGACAAGAACGGAGTCCCTCTCCTCTTCTTTACGGCAGGTAACGACTCCTTCGGCAACGAAGGTCTCATATCCAATCAAAACATAGGCGTTGCTTACCCCGCAGATCTCAATGACAGGAACCTTACCGAATGGAAGGTTTTAGACACTCTTGCCATCGAGCAGAAGGCCGGTCAGGGACGTCGCGGGGAATTCAGAGATCCCTCGATCTATTACAAAGACGGGATCTGGTATATGTTCATATGTTCCGGGAGCACGACTCAAAAGGGTGGAACGGTTCTTGTTTATACAACCGATAAACTTGAACTTCTTTCCGATGGAACCGTCGATATGAATTGGAAATATCGTGGCATTTGTTACGAAATGAAACAGCAGTCAACCGTATACGGAACCTCCTGGGAGCTTCCTTGTGTCTACCGTGTAAGCAATGAGAGCGGAACCATTGCAAAGTACTTCCTCATCATCTCCCCCGCTCCCGCAAGCATAGCAGACAACAAGATCTACTACTTCCTCGGGGATTTCGACGAAAAGACCTGTCGCTTCATTCCGGATGAAGGCTACGAGGTTCCAAAGCTTTTGGATTATGGAGCCAACGTATTTACCGGACCTTCGGTTTTCAATGATCCCGTAAGCGGTGAAAGCGTGATCTTCTCGATCATGCAGGATCAGCGAAGTGCAGCCGAAGAGGGTCTGTCCGGTTGGGCTCACTGTGCGGGACTTCCCCGCAGGCTTTTTCTCTCGGAGGATGGCAGTGAGCTTTGCATAGCTCCCGCCTCCTCGACCGAAAAGCTCAATGGCGATGCACTTGTATCAGCCGGCGGTATCACCGTTGAAGAAGCCAATAACCTTGTCAAGGATATTCATGAGGATATGTACCGGTTAAAGGTACGCTTCGGAAATCTGAGTGATAAAGAAGTCGGAATAAATCTTAAATCCGGTGAAAAGAGAGACAATACCCTTTACAGCTACGATTCCAAAAAGGAACTGCTATGCGGAGAAACCTCGAATCCCGGAAAAGGAGCTTCCACAAGCTATGTTTCAGGTCATCTTTCGAACAAAAACAATTGCTGGGAGGCAGAGATCTTCGTGGATCGCTCTCTGATCGAGGGCTTCTTCAATAACGATAAAGCTTTAAGCATCAGAGCCTATTGCGAATCTCCCGACTCCGACGGCATATCCTTTTTCGGAGATGCCAATGCTGTCATCGAAGAACTTACAATAATGAAGATAAAGCAGTAAAAAAAGAGCCTTGCTTCGGCAAGGTTCTTTTAAATACCGCATTCTTCTTCCTCCTGCATAGCTATGCCAAGATTTGCATGTTTTATCATGTAAATCCCCATAGTGAGAGTTGTAAGCAAAACCGCAACTCCTGAAATGGAAGTGACAATTCTTCTCAAAGTCTCATCGTTCTCGGATCCAAACGCCGCAAAAAGTGCTGTCTCCAGTGAAAGCATCGAAACAAAAGCTGCCACCAGACTGATGGCCTTTGCCGCTGATAACACGGGGCTGTTGTATTTTCTGTATCGTATAACATTTGTAACAGCAGCACCTGTAAATATGAAAGTCATCAGCGCCAGTCCCAGGGTATAGATCATACCGTAGGAAAAGCCTCTGTCATCTATCACTATAAGAACAACGATCACTGCGAGAAAAATATTCATTGGTATAAGCAAAATTCCGCATAATCTGTATCTTTTATATTCTAATATAACATCCCTTGCTTCTTTCGTGGACACCTCACAATTAAGCACCATAAAGCGCATAACCACAAGGAAAAAATAGTAACCTGCAAGAGAATAAAACCATAAAGACCTGTGTGTGATCCCCGATGCCAGCTGGATCAGCGCCATCAGGAAATTCATCATAATAGAAGGATACAGGGAGATTTCGGTGCGAAGATGCTCATCGCCCGTAATGCGGTCAGCTGTTTTAAAGATAAATCTCTTTAAATGCCTCATTCTATCCTATTATTCGCTTTCTCCTGTTTTCTGCGGTAATATCAACAAACACTCCAAGTACCGCGCCAACTCCTGCAAAAATACCCATAGTTAAATAGGTGTTGAAAGGTTTGATCAATAAACCTGCAGCAACACCCGCAAGCAAAAATACGCCTATGAAAACAGGCGTCTTAATAAATCTCTGTTTTACAAGTTTGTATCTGGGGCCGCCCTGTCCGTTAGCAAACATAGCAAACCCGTTATTTTCAAGTACCTTTTGTGATGGTCTGTTTCCCGGAGGGGTTTCTGCAGTGATCTCATAAACATCCTTCTGTCTGAAGGCCCATCCCACAACAGCACCTAATGCTTCCGTCATATAGCCCTGCTTCTGAAGGCTCGGAAGGATACTAAAGCTCACTTCCACCATGCCATTGGTCTGAGGACCGTCAAAAGCAACATTTCCTATTGCCTTGCCATCCTCCTGAAGGATGATCTTCCACGGTACAAACCACAAAAAATCTTCAGGTTCATCCTCGCAGTTTTCAAGTCTGTCGGAATAGGCCTTTTTTGCTTCCTCGTCCTTTTCTTCTCTGACCTGAATGTCGAGTTCTTCCTCCGTCATTGGCATTATATATAATCTTTCGGTTTTTAAACAAATGATCTTCTTAGCCATGCGATCTCCGTTTTCTCTGTATGAAATACGTAATCGGACTTCACGGAAAGGATAAGCTGTCTGATCCCTTCCCATCATAACCTTCTGCCCGGTGCAGAAATTTCCTATCTATATCATTATATCAAAAGTTCCTAAAAAATACCATATAAAACTTTAAATAAATGAAATTCACGCATAATGTCACTCTTTGGGCGAGATTATTGTTTCCATAGCAGTCATATAAGGTCTCATCCCGACCTTCTCATAAAAAGCTCTTGCTCCCGGATTGCAATCCCATACATGCAATGTCATCGAATAGCAGCCCAGTTTTGCCGCAAAAGCTTTTGCATAATTATACAAAGCCGTTCCCGCTCCGCTCTTTCTGATCTTTTCATCCACGCACAGATCGTCGATATAAAGATCCGTTCTGTGTGTCACGCTTTTGCTCTTTTTTGTCCTCACTATCTCTGCCATGCAATAACCGATGACATAGTCTTCTTTCAGGCATACAAATACCGGGCTGTCAGTATCCTTAAGGATCCTTCTCAGATCCTCTTCTTCATATTTTCTTTTCCCGTCCACAAAAAGATCGGGTCTACCGACAGCATGAACATGATTCACCTGTACGAGCAGATCCAATATTCTTGGAATGTCTTTTACTTCAGCTTTTCTGACTCTGAGATCCTTTTCCATCATTCACCTTCCGCCAAAAAAATTTTAACTCTTTCCAATGCTTCTTCCGCATCCTTACGTCCCAGCAGATAGGTGGAATTAAGTTTCTCCGGATCATGTTCTATCCTGCTCGCTTCAGGCAGCTCACTCGGCCGGATCACAAGTGCCTTTCCTTCTTTCTCCAGCTTATCGACGACCTCCAGTTCACGATTGTAATCTTCGTGTCTGTGTCCGAGTGTATGCAGGAATTCGGGATATTTTCTGTACTTGATCTTTTCAAGAGGATACAGGGGTTCGGGTTTCTTCTGATAGCCTTCCGGTCTTGTGAGGATCACCACGTTCTTTTCAAATCCCAGCTTCATGGCAGCCTCAACAGGTATGGAATCCGCAATCCCTCCGTCAAGGTAAGGCTCATTGTCTATCATAACGGTTCTTGAAACCATAGGCATGGAAGCAGATGCTCTCACCCATTCCATATCACTTCGGTCCATGTTTTTAAGAAGCCTGTACTCTGCCTTGCCCGTCTTAACGTTGGTCACAACAACATAGAACTCTGTTTCGTTCTCTTTAAAGGTGTTAAAATCAAAAGGATCCAACACTTCCGGTATCTGATGATAGCAGAACTCATAGCCGTATATATCTCCCGTCTTAAACAGGGACCTGAAAGAGCAGTAGCGCGGATCCTTGGCAAATCTCAAATTGTATCTCAAAGTCCTTCCGACCTGTTTGGAGATAAAATTGCAGCCGAAGCAGGCCCCGGCAGAAACACCCATAAGCATATCCGTTTTAATGCCATTCTCAATAAACACATCAAGCACGCCGGCTGTATATATGCCTCGCATTGCTCCCCCTTCACAGACTATACCCTTTTTACCCATAGTATTCCTCCGTTAAGCGATCATATGCTTTCTGAAGCATTTTGTTCCTTGTCGTAATCCTCAAGGAAATTGTAGATCCTGCCATGCTGTTTGTATGCTATGACAGTGCTGAGATTTACATTGGTAACACTGTTGAATATATTGCTTTCCACATATTGATTGGTCTTCTTCATTTCGGCGATCAGCTTCTTGACTTCCAGTCTCGAGGACTCGCTCTGACCGTCGGAATCACAGGAAGAACACGTATCCGTAAACTTACATGCGCACTGTATGAAATGCAGGCGATTGTAATCGCGCCATGCCTTGATGTCCGCTTCCCTGACCAGATAAAGGGGACGTATGAGTTCCATTCCTTCAAAGTTGGTGGAATGCAGCTTTGGCATCATGGTCTGCACCTGAGCTCCGTAAAGCATTCCCATGAGGATGGTCTCGATCACATCGTCGTAATGATGTCCGAGAGCTATCTTGTTGCAGCCCATTTCACGCGCTTTGCTGTATAGATGTCCTCTCCTCATTCTTGCGCAGAGATAGCAGGGGGATTTCTCCACATTAAACACGGAATCAAAAATGTCCGACTCATAGTATTCCGCGGGAATGCCAAGGTGATTGGCATTCTTTTCTATAAGCTTACGGTTCTCGGGGCTGTAGCCCGGATCCATGATAAGAAACTTAATGCCGAACTCAAACTTATTGTGTCTTTTAAGTTCCTGGAAAAGCTTTGCCATAAGCATTGAGTCCTTACCGCCGGAGATACAAACGCATATGTTATCTCCCGGTTTAACCAGCTCATATTCCCTGATGGCTTTCGTGAACTTGCAGAAAATGCTCTTATGAAACTTCTTGCGCAGACTCTCTTCTATCTCCTGTGCAGTGGGTTTCGACTCATCGTTCTTCTCTGTCTCGGACATGAGCCAGCCCATATAGCCGCCTTCCAAAATATCGGCTTCAACACCTGCAGCCCGCATTTCATCAGCAGCGATCGCACTTGCTTCGCCCCTCTTACAGTAAACAAGCGCCTTCTTTCCCTTAAGTTCGGGAAGGAAGCCCTTCAGTTCGGCAAGAGGAACGTTTATGCTTCCGGGAATGTTTCCGTAATCGAACGCGGTCTTGTCCCTCACATCAATGAGCATATATTCGGATGTATCTGTTTTGTTGAATTCTTTGATCGTCATAATGACGGATTATAACGCGGATCGTGAGTACCGTCAAGAGGCAGACTGTGTCACTCCTCTCCTTCCGGTCTTCTCTCACTGCGATAAAAAAATCCGCAGCCTGCGCTGCGGATTGCAATATCATCATTGCTTCTTGCCCTGGTTTGCAACAGCTTCCATCTTAGCTTTAAGAGCTTCCTGGTCGCCGAGGTAATAGTGCTTGATAACTTTGAAATTATCATCAAACTCATAAACAAGAGGTGTTCCTGTAGGAATGTTAACACCGATGATCTCGTCATCGCTTAAGTTATCGAAGTACTTAACAAGTGCTCTCAAGGAATTTCCGTGAGCTGCAATGATAACTCTCTTTCCTGCTTCCATATCCTTCTTGATAACATCGTTAAAGAAAGGAACTGCTCTCTCGATAGTTGTTTCAAGGCTCTCATTATCGGGAATAAGTGCTCTGTCAACGTCTCTGTACATGGGGTTCCGCTTTGCGGAACGCTCATCGTTCTCATCAAGTACAGGGGGCTTGATGTTGAAGGATCTTCTCCAGATCTTTACCTGATCCTCACCGTACTTCTCGGCTGTCTCGGACTTATTGAGGCCCTGAAGCGCTCCGTAATGACGCTCATTCAACTTCCAGGATTTAACAACGGGAAGCCAGTTGCGATCCATCTCGTCCAAAATGTGATTTAATGTATGAATAGCTCTCTTGAGGTAAGATGTGTAGCAGATATCAAAATCATATCCCTCGCTCTTAAGGAGTCTGCCGGCAGCCTTAGCTTCCTCATGTCCTTTTTCGCTCAAATCAACATCCATCCAACCGGTAAAAAGGTTCAACTTGTTCCATTCACTTTCACCGTGTCTGACCAAAACCAACTTCATCATTTTGTATTGCTCCTTTCGAATTTTGCTTAATTAAAGGTCGCCCTGAGCCGAAATACCCTTGCGACTCCCGAAGATAAAGTATAACACAGACGCGGAAAAACACAACAAAAAATTTGATAACTTATTGACAAATGTTTTTTATCTTCTTTTATAATTCTTTGAATAGGTGAAGATCATTAATACTATGCAAAGTGCAAAAACGCCGCAAACATAGAAGATCATCTGTTTTGTGTCAAGATTCCTACCGAAAGCATAGGTCTCAAAAGGGAAAGCAGTCTTGATTCCTTCAACAAACATTCCGCCGTCCAATCCGCCTATATTCGTATCAATACGATCAACTATATCTCCCACTATGGATACTCTTAAAAGCGAAGTGATGTGTGCTCCGGGAAACAGTCCGCAGAAGTTTCTGATGCTTTCCGTAAACTCGGATAAGGGGATATAAGCTCCGATGATAAAACCTGATACGGCGGAGATTATACCGAAGAAAGCTCCAAGTGATGTTCCGCTCTTGTACATTAAAACTACCGGCATGAAAAATGCGGTTCCCGAAACCGAGCCGAGGGCGATGATTCCGTATGCCATTGCCACACCCTTACCGGTAATGTACAGACCGCCCATAAGTTTTAAAGCTGCGAGGCCCAAAGTAAGAACCACGCTTGTCATTATGACGGATGAGATCGATGCGGAAACAAAATAAGCAAAAACTATCTGCCATCTCTTGATGGGTGTGGCTGAAATGTCATAATCGATCTTTTTCTCCCTGTCGCTCACAACCGTGGTCAGGCAATGGAAGGGTACTGTCACCAGCGCAGATCCCAAAACGCCCACCAGCATGATCAGGTTTGCAAATATGTTTATATCATCATCCGTAACCAGACCTTTAAGTCCCGGATATAATTCCACCGCATTTGATAACACGTCCGTATAATTCTTCTTCAGGAACAGCAGATACAGTCCGAAGACCAGTATGGAAGTCAGCATAGAGAAAAACACCGCCTGCCTGTCCTTAAAATATATCAATAAGTTCCTTTTGATCAATGCCGTTAATTTTTTCATTTTGTCTCCATCGTCCTTCCCGTGAGATTTAAGAACACATCGTCCATGCTGCCCTTCACCACTTCATAATCGGTTATCACATCCCTGTGTGCATACAGGAACTCGGTAATGCTGTCTTTGAATTTGATATTGTAATGATCCGATTCATATGAAAATTCAAAATCCTTTAAAATTTCATCCGATTTGGGATTATTTTCGATGTACCATACCAGCTTTGAGTTCGCATATTTACTCTTCAGGTTTGAAGGTGTATCCTGTACGATCAGTTTACCCTTGTCTATAATGACTACGCTGTCCGCATCCTTTGTTTCTTCCATATAGTGAGTCGTAAGGAAAATGGTCAGGTTTTTCTCATGTCTCAGATAGTCTATATAATCCCATACTATCTTTCTGGACTTCGGATCAAGACCGGTAGTTGGCTCATCCAGGAACAATATGCGAGGCTTATTAAGGAGACCTCTGATAATGTCCACTCTTCTGCGCTGACCTCCGGAAAGTTTGCCGTACTTTCTGTTCATGATCTCCGCGAGTTCAAACCTGTCCATAAAAGGAACAAGCCGCTTCATGATCTTCTTTTTATCCAGTCCGTAGTATGCGCCCCTTGTAAAAAGGTTTTCCTTTACGGTAAGCTCCTCATCCAGAACGGAGCCCTGGAAAACTATGCCTATGCTGTTTCTGATCGCATCATCGTCCTTTCCCAAAACGTGATCGAATATCTTAACCTCTCCCCCACTCTTTTCCAGAATGGTGCTGAGAATATTTATGGTCGTTGACTTTCCCGCTCCGTTCTCCCCCAGGAAGGCGAACAATTCTCCTTCACCGACGGTAAAAGAAAGATCATCGACCGCTTTAACGTCCTTGTAAAACTTTGTCAGGTTTTTTACTGTTATGGCATTCATATGTCTGTTTCCTTTCATCTCATATCTCTCCCTCTCGGGCAAGTTCATATTACCATAAAAAGCAAATAAAAAAAGTGCAACTCGACTGACTCGCATTTTTTGCCGTCTGAGTTGCACAAGCAACCGGTACCACGCAAATTTGTCAAATAATATTTTAAAAACTTTGACAGATCTGCGGTAGACAAAAGGATCAATTTGTTACAAAATATATGTACTAAATACATCGCGAGGGGAAAGCTATGTTATATTATTTAATTATTTATCTGTTTTTATCTTTCTCACCCTTTAGAGAAAATCATATCAACGAACAACCAAAGTACGATACTGCACCGGAAGTCATACAGATGGCTGATGATGAATTGTCCGATCCGTATTACAGACTGAACTATACTTGACCCATATCTTCAAGTATATCTTCACTGTAATACAATCTGCACTGATTTCTTACTTTTTCCTTAAGTTGATTGTTTTCTCCAATTTCAGCAAGAGCAAACACTGCGCGTAACTCAGTCTGTTTGTTCTTGATTTTTTTGCGTTCGTCCATGTCGGTATTCCATGCAAGGCAAAACAAAAAACCTCGGCTCAGATCCAGTCTGTTAAACTTGAGGCACCTGATCAGCATATCTTCGGCGATCCTGTCCGATTCATCGAACTTTTTAAGATTGCCCAGCTCGCTGGCCAGTATCCTTCCTACGGAGACTATACTGGGATAAAAAGTGTTATCATATTTCCCAATGCTTTGATACTCATGCAGGATGTCTTTGCAGGTCCTTACGATCATTTCCGGCTCTCCAAGACTCCTGTACATGGCAGCAATATTGATCAGCAGGGTACACTCGGCATCAAAAGGATAAAAATTCACTCTTCCCCTGTCATCAGGAGTGTTGCACAAGGTTAACCCCAGCAGACTCCTGTACTCAGACAGCCGTTTATATATATCCGGTTCTTTTTCCCTGCGCTTATACAGCCTCAATTGCTTTATATATTGCTCATTAGACGGAAAGTACCTTAATGAATGAGCGTTTTCCAGCTTTTTAAGACATACTTCCGCCTTTTTTTCATCCCGTCTGGCCTCAGCTTCCACAAGAGTTTTAAGCTGCCTGATATCTTCATAAGAGTCCGACATATATTCCCTGTGGAATCTGTCAGGAGGCAGTCTCAATCTGCTTAAGATCCGCCGTTCCACCGATGCCCTTACTTTGCTTTTTCCCTTTTCCAGTCTGGCTATGGTATCGGTACTGCAGATCACCTCATCATCGTAAACCGTAAGATCCTCCTGAGTCAGTCCCATGAGTTCACGCCTCTGCTTGACTATCTTGGAAGTCGGTAAGATATTATATTCCCAATAGATCTGTATATCGTTGTCCGGAGACCATTCCGAATAATAAGAAGCATAGATTTCTTTTATTGCTTTCGCCTGTGCATACTCAGGCATCTCTTCAAGCAGTTCTTTTTCTTTTCTTCGTATTCCCGATATCGAAAAAAAATAATTCAGTTTTGCCTTGCCCTTACACTCCAGAAATTCAGCCAGATAATGTATCTTATTATCTGCCACCAGGCACCTGATCATAACATCCGCCACCTGTATGACATCATTATATGCCTTCCTGTTGAGCAGGATCAGCGAATAAGCATATATCATCGGTGCAAACCATATAACCTGTTCATTATCGGAATAACGTTCCTGCTGATAGATCTGAAAAAGCTCACGGTAGAAAGGATAAGTATACTCCTCCCCGTAGACCTTTGTACTCTGCCTCATGATTATATTGATCAATATCAGCTCAATCTCTGTAAAAAGAAAATTTTTCAGCCGCTTCAGTTCAAACCCGGGTACGGTCAGCCTTATGGCTTCATAAGCTTTTTTTAATACAGATATACCTTCTGTTTTTTCCCACAACATTATCGAGATCTTAAAAAGCTCGGCTATCTGTCTATGCCCACACCTTGTTTCGCATAATTCCATGGAGGCATATCTTTCAGCCGCCTCCCGCGCTTTTACCATATCCCCTTTCGAAAAGGCATCCCGAAAATCTTCCCGCATTTCAAACAGAGCATATTCATCCGCATCAAGGAGACATTCGAAATTCCTCATGTTTTTTCCAAGCCGCTGGTAAAAGGAATCGATCAGCCATTTGTCCATCTTCCTGTTCTTCTCACTTAATGCCTTTACAAACAATGTGTTGTCACACAATCCGTAAGTCATCTGCCTTACAGGTATTCCCTCTTCATTACGCAGATTATCGATCAAAGACAGGATCATTTCCGGTCTGTCGATATTATTATCTTTTTTCCCCATATACCTTATCCTCATAAACAAATCAAGGAAACTTATCCAAATATCCTTTTCTTCGGATAACAGGTCAAAGACCATCTTGTTATACTCTTCCAACCTTTCGGCTCTGTCCTTTTTGTGATACATTTTGATACTCTTTTTTTGCACAAGATACCAATCATTAAGGACATGTTGTTATTATAATTACAGTTAAGCCATAAATCCTTATATGCTGATACTTTGGTGCGGTAAACCATTTTTGTCCCCCATAAACGAAAGTATTATCTTATAATCTCACCTTCCGCAGTAAAGCCCATTAAAGCAGCATTGCCCTCATCCGTATCAATATGCATCGCCAGCGCAGCATTTGAAGATACCCTAACGATCGTATCCTCAAATACGGTAGATCTTCCGCTTCCACAATCTACTCTTATAGCAATATTCTGACCATCTTTCAGACCATAATGTTCTGCATCCGCGGGCGTCATGTGTAAATGTCTTTTTGCTATGATAACTCCCTCTTTAGGCTCAATCTGTCCCTTCTCGGTTTTAATGATTATTCCGGGAGTACCCGCAACATCGCCCGATAAACGTAAAAAGCCCTGAACCCCTATTCCGATGCAGTCTGTTTTGGAAAGTTCAAACTGAGTTTTACTGCGAACAGGTCCAATGATCCCCACCCGTTCAAAGGTCTTTTTAGGACCTACTACCATTACCTTTTCTTTGCAAAGGAATTGACCGGGCTGAGATAGCCATTTATCTACGGTTAATTCATATCCTTTGCCGAACAGGATATCCACATCATCCTGTGTTAAATGTACATGTCTTGCCGACACCTCAACCAATACCTTTTCATCTGCTTTTGCCATAATTAGTCTCCTTTTATTTTAATATTTTAATAATTTAAAATTTTAACAATTTAATATTTTAACAATTTAAAACCTCAATCACATGATGCAATTATAACCCCCCTAAAAGTCAATGTCAATGCCGATAGAGCCAATATTGGGCTTTGTCGGGACTGTCGGGACTTTCTTTTCATAAATAAAATCCTTTCGTTGTCATAGGCTCCTCCCACTGCCTTTTTAGGCAGTGGGAGGAGCCTTGTAAATTCGCAGCCATTAGCCTTGGCTCTCGATATATTTTTGTATTGACGTTCACTAATAATTAGCATATGATATATTTGGTGAAATAACAACGGGGTGTATTATGGAACAAATGACAGTTACAGCTAAAATACAGATATCTGTTAATACAGACAGCAAGGTTTTACTTGATGAAACCATGTCTGTATATTCTGATGCCTGTAATTATGTATCTGACTATGCGTTCCGTACTCACGACCTAAAGCAGTTATCGCTTAACAAAGCTTTATACTCTACACTCAGAGAGAAGTTTGGACTTAAATCTCAGATGGCTCAGTCTGTATTTAAGACTGTTATCGCAAGATATAAAACCATTCTCGAAAGTCAGAAAGAGTGGATTAAGCCTATGTTCAAGAAGCCACAGTATGACCTTGTTTGGAACAGGGATTATTCCCTTACTCAAAACTGTTTTTCGGTTAATACTCTGAATGGTCGTGTCAAACTTCCTTATTTCGCTGAGAGTATGTCTAAATACTTTGACCATACAATCTATAAGTTTGGTACAGCCAAGCTCGTAAATAAGCATGGTAAATACTTTTTACATATCCCTGTTACTTACGATATCGAGGAAAGCAATATCTCTGATATCTGTAATGTTGTAGGCATTGACAGAGGAATTAACTTTGTTGTTGCCACTTATGATAGTAAGTACAAGTCTGGTTTTGTAAGCGGTAAAGCTATCAAGCAGAAACGTGCAAGCTATTCCAAACTTCGCAAAGAACTCCAAATGCGTCAGACACCATCATCAAGGCGTAGACTTAAAGCTATCGGTCAGCGAGAAAACCGTTGGATGCAGGATGTGAACCATTGTGTGTCAAAGGCACTCGTTACCTCTAACCCGAAGCATACACTCTTTGTCCTTGAAGATTTGTCGGGCGTTCGTAATGCTACAGAGCGTGTCAGAACAAAAGACCGCTATGTTTCTGTATCATGGTCTTTCTATGACCTTGAACAGAAACTACTTTACAAGGCTAAACAGAATCAGTCTACTGTTATTAAGGTTAACCCTCGTTATACGAGCCAGTGCTGTCCTGTATGCGGACATGTTGAAAAGGCTAATCGTAATAAGAAGATACATCTATTTACCTGTAAAAACTGTGGCTATAAATCAAACGATGACCGCATTGGAGCTATGAATCTGTACCGCATGGGAATCAACTATCTTGAAGATAGTCAAGTACCTGATACAGTTACGGCAGAGTAAATCTTTGTCGTAAGGGGCGGTGTCAACCGTCCCATGATGCGATCCCACGGAAGTTACACCGACAAAATGTAGGAGTTATTGCAACGAACTACAGGGGAGTCGCAAGCCACGTACCTTTAGGTGCGTGGTAGTTGACTCTTATTCACTT
>JAEEGK010002784.1_pt1 | contig 43913 bp, 25 predicted proteins | sample 8958771 | NCBI WGS metagenome assembly JAEEGK01 (sample SAMN16246547, study PRJNA631951) | gut metagenome | biome: gut microbiome; feature: rumen; material: SC-attached | host: Bos | place: Iran: Karaj | collected 2018-10
TATATAATTTTTTTCTATATTATTATTTAAATTATCTTTAATATTATTATTTAAATGTAAATTTATATTTTTATCTTCATTTACAAATAAATTATTTTTATTTAAATTATTATCAATAATACATTCTTCATTTTTTTTTTCTTCTTTATTTTTCTTTTTCTTTTTTTTATGTTTTCTTTTTTTCTTTTTAATATTTTCTTCTTCTAAAACATTATTATTAATTAATTCATTAGTTATTTTTTGACAATATAAATTATAAATTTGTTCAAAAATTTTTTTATTAACAAAATCTTCAATTGTACCTGCAATATTATCATTTGTAAAAAATAACATTTCAACAAAAATAATATAATTATCAAAAAAGAATTTATGTAATTTAAATTGTGCAATATCAATTTGTTCTTTTATAGTTTTTATTCTTTGTTTAAATTTAATATTATTTTCAAAATAAAAAGAAAAGTTTTTATCACTTTCACTTCTTTTTTCAATTTCTTCATTAATATTTTTATCATTTAAAATAATATCTTTAATACAATTAAAATCTAATTCAGAAAAAAATTTATTTTTATCAGATATATTATCAATAAAATTAATAATTCTTTTTGAATTTTCAATAATTTCATCTAATTTATTTTGAAAAGGAAAAGGAATAATTTTAGTATGATAAATATTATCATATTGAAAATGAAGTAAAATGATTTGTTCAAAATAAGCACATATTAATTCTCCTACTGTAAAACTTTCTTTTTTTAAAATCCATTCTGGAAGTTCAAAATTATATTTTATTTTATTATTATTAATATCCATATTTTGATTTATTTTAATTGGATTTTTAAAACATTCTTCTTTTGATATTTTTAAAAAAATTTCTTTAAATGTTTCAAAGTTTAATAAAAAATCATATGATAAAGTTAAAATATTATTAAATTCTTTTTTATTTTCATTATTTAAATTTATTGTTAAATATCTTAATGATTGAATTAATATTTTTCCTGGATTTTTATCATTATTTTTCTTTGAAAGACAAATGAATTTACTTTCTGTTGTTTGAAAATAATTTGTGAATTTAGTAATATCTTCTTTATTATCATTTTGTTTTTTATTTAAATTGGTTATTTCCATTAATTTACATATATTTTCATATTCATTTTCATTTGATTCATCATATTCAAATTTTAATAATTGAGAATCTAATTTAGAAAATAATATTAATTGATGAATTATATCAATTAACCATTTTGAATTTATTGAACATATTTTAATTAATTCCTCTGGTTTCATTTTTTGAATATATGAAAAAACTGAATGTTGTAAATTTTTTGGTAATTTATTATTATTGTTTAATAATTTTTTAGCTAAAGTTTGATGAAATTCTAATTCTAAGTTATATGTACTTTTAAATTTTGAAGATTTTATTAGATTAGGAGGAAAATTCATTAATTTTTTTTTGTATTTAATAATTAAAGTTTTAACAAATGTAAAAACTTTTAAATTTATTATTTTTATGTCAAAAAAGTAAAAAAAAAATAAAATATAAAAAACTTAATAATTAAAAAATTTAAAAAAAAATCTTTAAAAAAAATGAAAATATATAAAAACCCAAAAAAATCAATATCCCAAAAAAAGAAGAAAGAAAAAACAGTAGATTTAGATCATATGAAAACAGTATTATTAATAGAGCGTTTTCAAGAAATTCGTAGAAAGAGACTTCAAAAAGAGAGAAAAGAAAGAGAAGAACAAAAAAAAAGAAACGATGCAAGTCAATGGCATCCTTCAGTATCAAAAGATGAAGTTTTAGGATATCAATTTAGAAGAAATCCATTTGAAGAAAAAAAAAATATGTTAAATAAATTTGATTTTAAAAAACATAAAATGCAAATTGAAAATGCTAATAGAAATATGGAAAAAAATAGAGTTAATAATGCTTTAAAAGCAGTTACTCTTCATTTTGTTGATGTTAAATCTAAATTACATCTTAAAGATGATGATGATTTAAATATATTAAAAGAAAAAATTAAAAGAAAACAAAAAAAAATCCAAACTAAAAGAAATATAACAAATAATTACAATGATTATAGACCAAAAACATCAAAAATAAATATTGAAAAAAGTAGTACTTATAATCAATTAAAAATTCAAAATTATACTAAAGATGCAATTAATAAAAAAAAAAAAATTTATCCTCAAAAAAATAATAAAACATATAATACTGTTTTGTCATTGACAAATTCGTATAATAATATTTCTAACACTGAAAATTCATATAATATTTTGAAAAAAAGAAGACCAATTTCTACAAGTCCTAATAATAGTGTTCAAAATAAACCAATTTATACCACTGATATTAAAGTTTTTTATGATGATTATAATCGAATTAAAGATAAAATGGTTTATGAAAATATTAAATTTAGAAAAAGACATTTAATGGATGATAATACTATTAATGATATTATGAATATTAGAAGCGAAATGCTTTTTTTTTGCTTAAAGAATAAATATATTAATTGTAAATTTCCTAAATATACAATTGAAAAAAAGAAAAAACCTCAAATTGATGTTTTTATTGATAAATTAATTAATCAGTGTCAACAAATGGATTTTGAATTAAATAATTAAGCAATTTTATATAATTTTATATTATAATATTATTTTTTTAGTATTTGAATAATATATAAATAACATTAATATAATATATAAACAAAGAAATATTAGGTTTAATATAATTATTGAAATAGTTTTATTTTTCTTTATAATTTAATATTTTACTATATTTTTTATACATTTGAAAATTTAATTTTATAATAATCTTTTGAAAATATTTCAAGTATATCATTTTTTTTAAATAAAAAACAAAATTTATTCTTTAATAATTATTAATAATAAAAAACTCTTCATTATTAAATAATTTCATAACTTAAAAAATATGTAAAAATTTTTATTTAATATTTAAATAATTTCTCTAAAATTTATGAAAGAACAATTCTAGGATTTGAAGGATTAAAAGTTTGTCCTGAATTAAAATAACTGTCTTTTTTATTTAAATAAAAAAAGATTCCAAAAGAAATAATTCCAATGACGACAATAATAACAATAATAGAAATAATAGTTGTTCCATAAGAAAACCAAAAAGTAATTTGGTCATAAATATTAATAATATTAGTCGTATCAGAATAAAATTGTAATTTTCCTTCAGCATCATTAAATAAAGTATGAAAATTTTTAAAAAAAGGCATTCCCAAAATTATCGTTTCTGTTTCAGCAAAAATAAAAACACAAATATAATATTTATCTTCTTTAATAAAAAGATCATTAGAAGGAATAGTAAAAGAATAATTACCAAAAACGAGAGAAATATTATTAATATCATTATAATTTTCACAAACAATTAAATAATTAATTTTTTTTTCATCATTAACTAAATGACAATTTTTCCCATTTAATCCTTTAAAAATAATATTTCTTAATCTTAAAGGACAAACAATTAAATTAGTACCAGTATCAAAAATAGTTTGATAATTATAAGCATAAACAGCATTATCAGTAAAGTTATTAACATTTCCAAAAATAAAATATCTTAATAAACATTGCCAATATAGGATTCCTTGTAATCCTTCAATAAAACAATAACCAGTATTATTTTTAGAAAAATCATTATGAATTCCTCCGAGAAATAAATTATAATTAGAAGAATTAATTTTTTTTTTTAGAGAAAACATTTTTTTATCAATTAATCCAGTATTATATAATTGTTTATAAAAAATAAGTTCTCCTATTTGATTAGGATAATATCTAAAAGCACCTAAAATACCATCAATATTAGTAACATTAAATTGTGTTAAAGAAGCAACTCCGAAAATAAATGAAAAATTAACTTTTTGAAATTTTATTATATCTTCACCATATTGTCCTTTACAATAACCTGTTCCATATTTAAATTCAAAATCAATATTTTTCTCTTTAAAAGTACTTGAATTAGATTTATTGAAATGATTATTAATTTTAATTTCATCATCACTTCCTACACCTGGAATCCAAAGAGCATATGATCCTGTGTCAAATATTACTTTAAAATTTTGATTAGGATTTCCTATTGATATTGGAATATATAATAAATTCTCTTTTGATAAAAAAATTATGTCTTCTTCTATTATTAAATTACGTAAATTAAATTTCTTTTCACTCCTTTTTATTATTATTTTTCTTGATTTATATGATGAAGTATTTATCTCATATAATGGAATATCTATTAAAGATAAAAATTGGTTTATTATGTTGAAAAATAAAATAAAAATTAAAATGTTCATTTTTTTACAGATAAAATAATTAATTTAAAAAATTCAAAAAACTATGAATGATAAACTAATATTTAATTATATTGATTAAATTTAAGAATGATATTATAAATCTAGATAAAGAATAATTAATTTATATGATGTAATCATTATTGAATGATATTATAAAATATTTTATACTTAATTTAAAATAAAGGAAAAATAGTTTAATTTTATGAATTTATAGTCAAAAAGTTTGCAAGATAAAATTCTTAAAAAATGAGATTTATCTATATTATAATTAATTTAAAATCTATAAAAAGTTAATTTAATTCATATTCATTATATTATGTAGATTATATTAGGAAAATTAATGATTTTAAATTAATACAAAATTTATAATAAATTTATTTATCTTTTACATCAAATAAGATATAAATAATCTTAACTTTTGATATAGTTTTTATTCAAATTAACTGTTACTTGATATAAACATTATTTACAATCATGATAATCTTTTATATATTAATAAACTTTTTCTAAAAGCTAAAAATAATAAAAAAAATATTTTACATTTCACAACATTTTGAAGAAGCTTTTTCATCTAAATTTTTATTTTCAACAATAACATTGATATTGCTATTATATTTAGAATTATTTAAATTATTATTTCCTTCAGTTTGAATAGTTTTATATAAAGTTAAATTATTACCATTAGTAGTAGTAACTTCTTCTCTTTTATTTTTTTTCTTTTTATAAATTAAACTTTCACTTTCTTTTCTATAAACAGTTTTTTTTTCAGAAATAGAAATTAAATCATTATTAAAATCTTTTCTTTTTTTAATATCAGAAGCAGTAGTCCAATCGTAAAAAAAATCAAAATTATCATTTAAATCATTAACAACATAAGAATAAAAAATATTTTTTATATTATCATAATTAGGTTCTTCTAAATAATCTAAATTTCTAGCATAATTAACAAATTCTTGAAAAATAAAAGGAAATCCTCTGCATAATTCTTCACTAGTAGTTTCTTTTTTTTTTTCTAAAATTTTTTTATATCTTTCTTCTTTACCTTTAACTTTTAATCCTTGCCAAGGTAAACATCCTTTTAAAAAATATAATAAAACATAACTAACACTTTCTAAATCATCTCTACGACTTTGTTCATATTCTTCTAAAGCATGAATAGAAGCATATCTTGCAGTTCCAACTAATTTTTTTCTTTTAATTAAAGGATATTGAAGTAAAGTTTTACTAGATCTATATTTTTTAGATAAACCAAAATCAATAATATATAAATAAGCATTATTTTCATTTAATCCCATTACAAAATTATCTGGCTTTATATCTCGATGAATAATATGTCTTTCATGTATATATTGTAATATATTTATCATTTGATAACCTAATAAACATACTGTTTTTATTGAAAATATTTTATGAATATTTATTAAGTCTTCTAAACTTTTTCCCATTAATTGCATTATTAAAATATTATAATATAAATCTTGACCAAAAAAATTGATATTTGGAATATTTCCTCCTTTTAAATATGTCATTATTGTTGCTTCTGATTCCAATAATCCTTGATTATTATTTTTATTTTCTAATTTCATTGCATAATAATTATTATTATATTCTACTTTATATACTTTTCCAAATGAACCTTCTCCTAATTTTTTTATTGGCTTATATTTTGAAAAAAAAATGGTGTTCATTAAAGGATCATTATTTTCGTAATGAATCATGTTAATGTTATTATCACTTTTTGCATACTTCTTCACTTTTTCTTCCATTCTTTTTTTTATTAATAATTATTATGTTAAATTTATTATAATTTAAGAAATATAAATTTATTAAAAATTATATTTTATCGACATAAATAAAATTTAAAAATAAACTTTCTTTTGTCTTTAATATTTGTTTGTTAGTAATAAATGAATTTTTTTGAATTATTTAAAGTGTTGTTGCACTTATTTAATTTTTTTCTTATTTATAGTTTTAAATTATGGTGTCCAAACTACCAACCACAAAAATTATATTCATATTTTTAAAATAAAAAATAAAATAAAAGAAGTTTTTTCTTGCTTGATAAATTTTTAAATTAATTTTTGGTTTTATTAAATATGGAGAAATTATTTTTTTTCAAATAAAAAAATAAATATATTATCATTTAAAATATATAATAAAATTTTAAAGTTTAACAAATAATTCAAATAGATTATTTATTAATAAAATAAAAAAGAATAATTATATAGTATATAAATTAAAAAAAAATTAAATAATAAACAAAAAATAGATATATCAACAAAAAAAATTATTCTTAAAATTTAATAATTTTCATAAGAATTAGATTTTATATTAATAGTTGATCTATTCCCACTTCTACTTATTTTAGTATTATTATAATACATAGTAGAAAGTGTTGAAGTTTTATTTTTATCTTTTGTCATTGAATTTCTACTACTTGGAATTGCACTTGAATATTGAGAAAATTTAAAACAATTATTATAATTAAAAAAATTAGAATTAGAACCTCTATGACTTAAATATTTTGAATTAATTTCTGCTCTTTTTATAACTTCAAAATTATTCATTGAATTATTTCTAATATGTTTATTATTTTTTTTATTTGATGAAGTCTTTGTTGAAAGACAACTTAATATTTTATTATAAGTATTAGTGAAAAGTTGATTATCCAAAATATTAATTTTTTTTTTATTTTCATATCTATTATTTACAATATTATTAATATTATTTTTAATATTATTTATATTATTATTAATATTTATAGGTGGTTTTAATTCTTTAAATGACATAGTATTATTTTGTTTTTTTAAATTTATTTTATTTCTTTTTGGAGGATTATAATTTTGATTTATAATATAATTTGATGATAATTTTCCATTAGTAATATTTATGTTTATATTTGAATTTTTATTTTGTTTTAATTCTTTTAACTCTTTTTCTACTTTATATAATTTATTATTTAATTTTTCTAATTGAATGTTTAAACTTAAAATTGTTTTTTGACTGATTTCTCTTTTTGAATCAGTTAATTGTTTTTCTAATTCTAATTGATTAATTACTTTTTTTAAATTTGAATTTTCTCTTCTTAAAATTTCTATTTCATTTTCTTTTCTATCATTATCTAAAAAATTTTTTCCATCATATTTTAACTTTTGTTTTAAATTTTCATATTCAGATTCCAAATCCATCAAATTTCTTAATTTTATTTCATAAGTATCTCTTTGAATTTTAAATTGTAATTGTTTACTAATATAAAATCTTAATTGACTTTCTAAATTTTTTAATTGATTATCATAATTATATCTTTCATTTAATAATATATTCTCTTTAAAATTTTGTTTATTTAATTCATCTATTTTTTTATTTATTAATATTGGAATTGACTCTTTAATATAATTAATTATTGTTGAAATATCTGTTGATAAAATAGATTCTTCATATTCTTTTTTATTCAAATTTTTTTTTTTTCCTTTTATTTGTTCTATTATATAATAATATAAATCATAAACTTTTTTTTTATCTTCAAAATTATCTAATTCAATAATATTCATTTTTAATTTTAAATTTTACATTAATTTTTTTTTTAAAAATAATTGAAATCAAAGTTTTTTTACTTTACAGCAAAAGCAAAAATAAAAATGAATAAAAATATAATTAATGATTATTAATTTTTATCAAGAAGTAAATTTGAGAATATACTTTTTTTCAAATTTGAATTTGTTTTTTAATATATTAAAATTTGTTTTGGTTAATTATATAAAATTATTTATTATTTTTTAATTAATCATTATTTTTTTTTGAAATAATTTGAAATATTATAAGGAAAAAATGATGAAAATATTTTAGTTTCTTTGTTTATTTTTTGTTTATTTGAAAACAAAGCCTTTACATTTCAAAAAATATATAGAGAAAAAGTGGAAATTGAAAAAAAAAATTTTTTTTAAAAAAACTAAACAACATTTAATTTTAAAATTAAAATTTAATTATAAACTTTATTCATTTATTTATAAAATATTTAATATAAGAAATTTAAAAATGAAAATAAATTTTGATAAAATAGTGATGTAATATAAATCTCTTTAACCAAAAATAAACAATTGAAGATAAAATAAAAAATAAAAATGAATTAATATACCATCAATATTTAATATTATATATTATTTATATTTTTTAAAAATCTTCTGGAATGTAATAAGGATTATTTACATTTTTAATTTTCTCTTCTACAATAATTTGATTTTCTTCGATTTTAACTTCTTTATGAGTATTATTTATATGATTATTTTTTTCTTCAATGTTAGGAATTAAAATTTCAAAAATAATTAATATTATTCCTGAAATCAGTAATATAATAGAAGTAAATTTATGTAAATAAAGATTATCATTAATAAATAATAAACTAATTATTATCATTAAAATGCCTTTTCCATTACAAGAACAAATAATTCCTAAATTTTCTTTTAAATATATAGGAAATGAAGGAGGAAATAAAATATTCCAAATCATCAACAAAAGAAGAATACATGAATAAATTATTAAAGCATAATCACTCCAAAAACAATTTAATTGAATCATATCAATAATGCTTGAAATTATAAATAAAGTTCCTGAAAAACAAGATAATATTACTTCCAAATAGTCTTTAAATATTCTTGCTTTTCTTATCATTTCAGGTTCTTTGGATGACATAATGTATTTAAATAATTATTAGTATAATATTAAAATAATGAATAGATAAAAAAATAATAAATCAAAACAAAAAAAATAATAATTAAAATTATATAATTTCCTCATTGTAATATTTTGTAAAAATTCAAAGACTTTTTTGTCAAATTTAAAAAATAAAAAAATAGAAACAAAGAATAAATATATATAATTTTCAATTTTTTTATATTTATTTATTTAAACATTTAAACTTTGAAGAAAAAAGAATTATATTTATTTGAAAAAAAATTTAATAATAATAATTAAAAAGCCATATCAGTATTAGAATATTGAAACATTGAACTAGAACTAATTAAACCACTATCAGTTCCATGATTTCCTAAATCGATAGCTAATTCTTCTTCTAATTTTTTTAAATGTAATTTAAATAAATTAATTTGTTTATCTATTTTTTTAACAGTTAAATTTGAATTATTTTCACCTGCAATTTTTTTTGCAATATCAAATTTTTGAAATTCTAATTGAATTAATTCTTTATTTAATTCTATAATTTGTTGAATTAAATTTGCATTTGGATGTGTTCTTAATAATAATCCTTGAATATAATCTTTTTGTTTTAATAATAAATCATATTTATTATCATTTTGTTTTTTATATAAAGAAGAATTTTTTTCTGATTGAGAAGTTAATTTTATTTTATATTCTTTAACTTTTTGCATTAAATTATTTCTTTCATTATAATATTTTTTTATTTTTTCTTCTAGTTCAATTCTATTCTTTTCCATTTGATTTTTTAACACTTTATATTCATTAAATAAATTAGAATATTGTTCATTTAACATATTATAATTTTTATCTTTTTCTTGAATTGAAAATGTAAATTGTTGATCTAAAGTATTATATTGTTCATTTAATTTTACTTGTTTTTGATATTCAATTTCTTTTTCTTTTATTTCAACTGATAAAGTTTTTATTTTATTTTCATTTAAACTTATTTGACCTTTCAATTTTTCAATTTCTAATTTTAATTTATTTATTTCTGAATTGTATTTATTATTTAATTCTATATTTAATTTTTTTAAATTTGAATTTTCTCCTTTTAAAACAGTAATTTCAATTTCTAATTTTTCAATATCAACATCGTTATTTTTTCTTTCACTTTCTTCAATTTTTTTTTCTAGTTCATTTATATGATTTTGTAATTGTAATATTTTATCATTTAATTTATTAATATTAATTTGATATTTTTCATTACTTTCTTTTAAATCTTTTTGTAATTTATTATTTATTTCTAATAAATCATTTTTTTCAGTTTCTAATTTTTTCATTTTACTATCATTACTATTTTCTTCAAAAGATTGATTAACATGACTAAATTTTTCAGTTAAATTAATATAATCTTGATGTAAAGATTTAATTGTTTCTAAAGCTTCATTTAATTGAATTTCTAATTCTGAATTATGATTTGTTAAATACATATTTTTATCTTGTAATTCAGATATTATAATTTTTGCTATTACTAAACCTCTTTTATAATTTTGATATAAATTTTTCTCATTTATATTTGTTGGTTCTAAAAAAAATAAAGATTCATTTGTTTGAGTATTTCCTTGTGATTGATCTTCTGTTTGGGTCATATCATATTTTTGAATTAATTTACTTATTTGTTCCATTTAAATTATTTTTATTAAAAACTTTAAAAATTCAAAAAAAGAATTATTTTTATATTTCACAGAGATTATTTATTATAATAAAAATTAATATAAATACTATTAATTTTAAATCAATATTAATAAATGTATTCAAAATAATGGAAAGAAGAAAAAAAATTTGAAAATAATTTTTAAAAAAATAAACAATAAATCCTCAATAATAGATTCAATATTTTTTAACATATATTCAAATACAAATTTTTTATTTTTATCCTAATATGTAATTTTTAAACAGGATTTAATTATTTAAATATAAGGAATAAACTAGATTATATTAGTATTAAAATTTTATTGTAAAATAGAGATATAAATTTCAAATACTTATTTTAAAAATTCAATATATTTTTTTAATCAATATTTCATATAATTAAAACAATCAATTTCTATATTATTTTTTATACTAATTACATTTATTCAATGTAATGGTATTTCCAAATTTGAAAATAATAATAGTTTTTTTGAGTATTTAGATAATTTCCAACAATAAAATTCTAAGTAATATTGTTTCGCAATTTTATTTTATTATTATTTGACTTCATAATTGCTTAACTTACTTATATGATAATTTTTACTAACTAATTTTAATTTTATAAATCAGAATTTATTAAATTTCATTTATTTTCTTTTTTTAATTTATTGATTTTGCTTCATTCAATTTTATTTTTATTATTTTATAATTATTCAACTAACTTTAAAATGGAAAATTTGCCTTTTTTAAATTTTAAATTTGTGAATGAAATGAATATAAATGATGTTCTTTCAAAAATAAAAAGATTAACTTTTGAATGGAAATTTAATGAAATAATTGCTTTAATTAACGAATATTTTCCCAATTTTTTTATTAAATATGAAAGACTTTTATATTTGTTAATGAAGCTTATATTAATTGAGAAAATTATTTACGGGGAAAATAAAGAAGAAGCATCTGAATTTTATACTGAATATTTTTATCCAATGTTAAAAAAAATATATGGCAATACAATTAAATGTGAATATAAAAATACTTTATTTAAAAATGTATTAACAAATAGTGAATTATATAATTCTTATAATGACCCTAAACTAACAATAAAAATTCAATCTTTCTTTGAAAGATTCTTAAATAATATTGAAAAATATATTAGAAGAGAATTTAATCCAATATTTATAAATATTAATAATAATAAAGAAAAAGAAGAAGATAATTTAAGTGATGTAGAAAGTCAATTATCAAATTATAGAAAAGAAGAAATTAAAGTTAGAAAAAATATTTTATTTAATGTAACAATACCTAATAAAGAAGAAATATACAATGATAAAAATAAAAAACCAATTTTTGAAAATAACGGAATAAATAAATTAGAAAAACAAAAAGAAAAACCTAAGAATATTAGAAAAATAAATTTTACAAAAAAAATAGTTAGAAAATTTAAAAAATATTTAAAAACAAGATTAGATTCAATAAGATATGAATTTTGGATTTTATTTGTAAAAGAAAATTATCTTCCTCCTTTTAAATTAGACAATAATATAGAATATAAATCTTTTAGTCAATCATATTTAAAATGGTTATTTAATCATGAAGGAGGAATAGAATTATATAATGATTATATTATTCAAAAAGGAGATATTGAAATAAAAAGAATGTTAGATTCATATTCAATCAAAGATGAATTTCAAAAAGAAAAAATGGAAAAATATTTTAGAGAATTTGCTTTGATTTTTAGTGAAAGAAAAAAATTTGATAGAGAATATATTCAAGAACAAATTGAAAGTGCTATGGGAATTAATAAAAATTTAGATGTTAAAAGAGATGAATTATTTTCAGATTTATTAAATGAATTAAAAGATGATAAAAATGAAAATAAAAAATATGAAAGAAGAAGAGGGTTTATTAATTATGATTGGTTTGATAAAATAATTAAATCTGATTCTTCTTCTAATTCTTCTTCTGATTTAGAAATGGAAGATTTTAAAGAAGATTAAATTAAATATAATTTATTTTATTAAAAAAAATATAAATAATAATTAAAATAATTTTATTATAAATATCATATTATCAATTAATTGAAAAGATGATTTATAATTACTATCATTATAATTTTTTTATCTTGAATAAGTTTTTTAACTAATAACAAAATAATAAGTTAAATAATATATACTAAATAAATCATTCATTTTATTGAAATTTTCTTTTCTTTTTTAACTTAAAAATTAATTAATTTTTTGTTTGAATTTTTATAATTGTTTATCAACATATTTATGAAAAAATCAGTTTTATTGTATTATTATATCTTATTAAATTAAATATTTTAAATAATTAGATTTTTTCAATAAAAAATAAACAATAATAAAATTATATTATTTATACAAACGAATTTCCTTTATTTAACACTCTTTTTTCATGTTCAAAATTTTTTCCTTTATCTTTTGCAATAGATTTAACTTTAGAATAAATAGCATGAATATCAATAATATCATTTCTATAAACATTATTATTACTTCTACGATCTTTTTTTCTAATATCAAGTAACATTTCTTTTAAAATTAATAAGCATTTTTCAATTAAAGACCATAATCTATATTCTCCTTTATGTCTATCAAAACCATCTAAATTTATTACTCCACAAATACCAAATATTCCACATTCCAATCCATCTGGAAAATTAAATATTATTCCTTCTCTTTTTTCTATATCAAAAACTAAATTTTCAAATCTATAAACTCTTAAAAATTCCTTTAATTTTAATTTAGTTATATATTTACTTATTAATATTGGACAAGTAAATATATAAACATCTTTAAAAACTTGATTTAAATTTATTTCTTTTTCTTTAAATAATTCACTATTTAATTTTTCATTATTTGAATTATCTAAAATTTCTTCATATTCATTTAATTTATTTTTATTTAATAAAGTTTGTAAATATAAAAAATAACCATATTGTAAAGAACAAATTTGATCAGTTAAACCATAAATCATATCAACAGCCCAAAATAAAAGTTTTTTTCCATTATGAAAAGTAATAAATTCCAAAGTTACATAACCAATAATATTTTGTTTAAATAAGAAATTTCCTATTTTTTCACCAATAACATTTAATTCATTATTATCCATAGATTTTTGAGGAGAAGTACAAATAATATTTTTAAAATTTTCTATATTTACTTTATCAAAATTAGGTAATATTTTAATATTTCCTGAAGGTTCAATTAATATTGGAACACAAGGTTTTCCTATAATTCCTTCTAAATTTTTTGTTGGACAAGATTCTATTATTCCTTTATTATCTAAAAACTTTTTTAAATAATCATTCCAATTATCATAAAAATTATCATATGCAAATTTAATATTTTTAGTAAGAATATTTTTAAATTGAAAATATAAAGCTTCTTGAAACATTTCAATAGTAAAATTATCATTAGTAAATTTATCTCTTTTTAAATCTTGTATAAAAGATATTTTTTCAATATTAATATAAGCAATTCCTCTTCCTTTATCTTCATTATTAATTTTAAAAATCCAAATATTAATAGTAGGATAAGTGGCAATTAAATGAGCTAAACTTGAATAAAATTCTTCTTCAGTTTTAATATCCCAAGCTGAAATTGGGAAAGGAATATTATTTATTTCAAAAGTATTTTTAACTCCACTTTTATTAAAAATATTTTCAATTTCATAATAATCTCCCATTAAAATTGGAATATTTAATAAAAATGATATTTCTTCATCTATTTTATTTGGTATTCCTGGAATAATATATGCATATTTATTTCCTATTATACTTTTTATTTGTTTTTGACAATGATTTGAAAAATATAGTAAACTTGAAAGAGAATAATTTGGAGGGAAATAATATGATGAATCAGGAGTTAATATATGAAATCTTTCTTCTATATTTGATATTCCAATATTTTCTAATATTGAAAAATAATATCTTAATATTTCTTCTTGAATTCTATATGGTGATATGTATATTATTTCAACATTTGGATCTATTAATCTTATTAATCTATTTAATTGGAGATTTTCTTTTTCTGGAAATTTTCCTATTGTTGTATTTTTATAATTATCATATGAAAGAGAATTAATATGTACTTCTACTCTATATGAATCTTGAATTTTTTGGTATTCTGATTTAAATTGATTTAATAATTCTATAAACTTAATATGTCTATATTCTTTTTCCTTTTTTAATAAATCTTTTACTGATTTTCTTATAAAATATTTTCTCATTTCACTTTGAATTTTTATTGTTTGAAATAATTTATATTTTAATATATTATATTTATTATATGCGATTTTTCTTCTTATCATTTTTTGAATTTTTATTATAAAAGCTTCTTTTATTTTTTCATAAAACATTTTTTCATTTTTAGGGTCTAAACCGTATTTAATTAAATCTTGATCTGAGATACAAAGAAGTAAATCTTTATTTCTAATATTATTTAAATGATCTTTAAAAATTTTTAATAAAGTTAAAATTTTATTTGTATCTATTTGAACATTATTTAATGTTAATTTCCTAAATAAAACAGATAAATTTTCAAAAAGATTTTCAATTTGATCCCAAATATTTTTATTTTTCTTTTTAAATATATTAAAAACTTTATCATCAACAGGATTATAATTAATAAAACTAATAATATTATTATCATTATTTTTAACCAAATTATCACTTCCTTCATCTTTATTATTATAAGAATCATTAAATTCTTCATAAATTTTATCAATATTATTTTCATTATTGGAAGTAATAAATAATTCATTTTTAAATTTATTTTCTACATTTTCAGAATCAATAATATCATTATTTTTATTTTTATTTTCATTTTGAATAAAATTATTATCAACATTATAAATATCTTCCATAGAATATCTCATAGAATTAATATGAATATCATGTAAGTTAATAACTTCATCTCTATATTTATTTCTTTTTCTAATAATATTACTACTTATTCTTAAAGGATTACCTTCAATATTTAAACATGGAGATAAATCTGAATTTTTTGGAACTAAATCTCTTGTTACCATATTATATAATCCTTGTCTTATTTCTTTATTTCTTATAATTGGAAAACCTTTTTCATCAAATAATTTTTCATTATAATATCTTCTATTATTTAAATCATTTGAATATTTTAAATATTTATTTTTCATTTCTATTATTTCTTTCTTTAAAGGACTTTTTATTAAATATTTATTCTGAGGATTTAATGGGTAATTAAAATTATTATTTTTTTTAAATTCTGGTTTTAAATCATATATTATAGAAGGGTGATGATATAAATTTGGATTTATATTTTGTTTTATTATTGGTAATATTGTTATTGGATTTATTTCATTACTTTTTTTATTTTCTATTTTAACTTCATGTTTTTTTTCTATTCCCTTTTGAAAGTTGTCTAATTGTTCTCTTAAATATATTGAATATGGATTTGTATAATTTGTTCCTAAAATAAATTTAGTCAATTCACCTTGAATTTTATTTACTGTATCATAGAGAAATTGATCATGATTTTTTGTAGACATTTATTTTATGGAAAATTAATTAGAAGTTATTTAAAATTATTTAATATTTTTTATTTAATTTTTAAGGAGTTTGTTTTAGAAAACACTTAGTAAGAAAAATTGAAATGTATAATATAAAAATCTAACATATTTCAAAATATTATACACAAATATAATTATTGTATATTTTTAAAATACTAAAAATTTTCAATAATATTTAATCAAACTATTTATTTTTTAATATAAAAATAAATTTAAATTGTTGTTAAATAAAATTTATTCAAAATTAAATAATTCAAAAAAAAATAAATGAAAAAGAAAATAATATATGAAAGAGAAGAATATAAATTACAGCAATTTTTATTAAAGAATAAAAAAGCCCAAAGAGATTTAGCAATTCATAAAGAAAAATTATCATTAATAGAGAAGAAAAATGAATTAAAATTGAATAAAAAAGAAATAAATAATCAAATAATAGAATGTATAAAAGAAACAGACAAATTTTATTTTCACACTCAAAAATCAGAAAATGAATTAATAAATTATATAGCAATATTACTTTCAAGAATATATAAAAATTCAGAATTATTGAATCCAAAAATATTAGAAACATATAGAAAAACAAAAACTTTAATAGAAGAAATTCAAGAAATGAAAATAAATGAAATAATAAGAATTACAAAAGAAAACGAAAATAAAGCTTTTGAATTATTTGATATTAAAGAAAAAGAACAAAATAATAAATTAACTGATCAAATAAAAATTCAAAGTAATCTTTTTATAAAAATGAATGAAAAAATAAAAGAAATATCAGAAATAAAAAATAATTTCTCACATATAAACTATTTAATAGAAAAATCATTTAATGATAAAAATGAATTAAAAATAAAAAAAGAATTAATTGAAGAAGAAAATAAACAATTAAATATTCTTAAAGAAGAATTAACTGAACAACATAATAAATTAAAAGAAAAATTTATAAAACAATTCGGTCAATTTCCTTCTTTTTCAGAACCAGAAAATACAAATTCTCCTATTAATGATATTTATTCTAAAAAATTATTGTCTGTTAAAAACAAAAACAAAGCGAAAATTACAAATGAAAGTACTTCTTTAACTTTTAATAGTTTTACTAAAAATAAAATTGATACAAATAAAATAGTAATGGAAAAAAAAAAACTTGATTCTAATAATTTAAGTAATATTATTTATTATTTAATAAATGAAAATAAAAAAATTAAAAATCATTATAATGATGTTGTTTTTATTCATTCTCAAATTCAAAGAAATCATTTTAATTTAAAAGTTTTAATTGAAAAATGTATTGAAGATTTAAATTATGAATATAAAAAGAGTAAACAAATTAATCTAAATAAAGATAAAAATTTTGATGATTTAATTTATGGAAAAATAAATCAAAATTTACCAGATTTAGAAAAATCTTTATATATTTTTTCTTATATTCATGATAATGTTGTAGGAAGAAATAGAATTAAAACTTTAATTAAATCGAATTCTTCTATATCAATCAATAATAATTGTCTTAGAATTTCAAAAATATAAATTTATATATTATTAAAATTGTTTTTTTAAAAAAATATTATTAATTTTCTATGACTCAAATATTAAAATTATAAATTATAATTGAATAATATATCATTTTAAAAAAATTAAATTTTTTTATCTTTTTCTCCCATTTTTTCATGATTTAAAATATCTAAAAATATATCTTTAGGAATAATACCTAACATTTTTCTAGTTTTATTTAAAAGTAAATTTTTTTGAATAGTAAAAGGCATAATATAACAAATATAAAAGAAAGTAAGTAAAATAAAAGTAACAATATTAATAATTACAATATTTTTTTCTAAAGTTGAAAATAAATTATTAAGACTTATATCAACAGAATTAATTAAATCAGAAATAACAGGATTCACTAAATAAATAACAATAACAGTATAATTTTTAAAAATTTCATCATTAAATATATAAAAAGGATTTTCTTCATGAGGACCAATAACACTATAATTTGAAGTACCATAATATAATTCATTATAAGAATATCCATTATTAATACTATTATAAATTTTGGTATTAATTATATTATATAAATAATAAACTGAATTCATACAATAAGAATAAATTAAAGCTAATCCTTGAGTTGTAATATTATTTGAAAAATCTTCACATAATATACTATAATTTGTTAAAAATCCTGAAAAATAATTACAAAGAGAATTTATTTCTGTGTATTTATATTTTACTTTTACTTCATTTGATAAATCATATTTTGAAATATTACCATATAATCTTGTAAAAGTTCTTGAAATATTAAAATATGCATTTATTATATCATTTTGAATAATATTTTCATGATGAGATAATTGTTCATCATTTAATATAACAGGATAAAATAATAAATACATTCTTAAATAATTTAATATTATTGTTGGAAGTCTTTCATATTTAATTGTTAAATATTCTATTGTTTCAAAATAAGGAATTTTACTTATAAAATGTATTACATACATTGATATATATACACATAATATTAATTCCATTAAATAAAAGAAAATTGTTAAAAAGATATTTAATCTTAATTCAGATAAATTTATTAATTTGTTATTATTACTATTTTTCAAATTTTTTTTCTTTTTTTTTATCATTATTTTATCTTCTTCATATGTAATTAAAGATGAATTTTCACTTGAAGTATTTTCATTTTCACTTTCTAAATTTATTTCTGGTTCTGAAATCATAGTTTTAGGAGTTTCTCTATTTAATTTTATAAATTTTTCACATCTACTTAAAATATTTTTAATCGGTTCATCTCCAATTTTATAAAAATATTTTAAATATCTTTCTTTTTCAAGAATTAATTTTTTACTTGCTATAAAACCTAAATAAGAAGCAATAATTTCAAGAAAAATAAAAATAAATAAATAAATATAAATTAATATATGTTCATCATGAATTTGGTCATTTATTTCTTGATAATATTTATCAAAAACAAATTCAATTCCTTCAATTAAATTGTCAACATTAAAAACCACAAAAAATAAATTAGGATTTTGAGGATTTAATGTATCTTTATCAGAATTACAATAATCATATAAAGAATAATCATATTCATTTAAAGCATCAGTTAATTTCATAAATAATGAAGTATATTTTAAACCTTCTACAGTAGTTTGATAATTTTTAATATTAATTTTATAATTATCAACAGCAAATTTTGTTTCATTTGAAACTTTAACTTTACTATAACAAAAATATTCAATTTGTTGAATTGAAGAATCAAATAAATCTAAAACAATACTTTTACATCTTTCAAAATATTCATTTTTATCTTGATATAAATTAGTATATTTATCATTTAATATTAAGATCATTTCTACAACATAAAAATTAGTATTTAAAATATCTCTATAAATATTTATTAGATATGCTATATCTGTATGAACTTTTAATATATTATTTCTTGAAGAATATATGTTTAAAAAAAATAATATTGCAATTATTAATATAAAAATCAAAATCAAAGAATATAAAAGAATAAAAATTAAAATAGAATCATTAATTGTTTTAGGAGAAATCATTTTATGAATTATTTCATAATTTCTTTCATTTGAATTCACTTTTTTATCATTTTCTTCATTTTTTTTTATATTATTTCCAACTTTAAAACTAATAGATTTAGTTCGATTAATATTTTGTGATTTATCTTTTTCAATTTCTCCTTTAATAATTTGTTCAACTTTACTTTCTTTATTAAAATTATTAATTTCAACATCAATATTTTGAGAATAATTATAAACAGAAAATTTAATATTATTGATATTTACTTTATAATAATCATTAATATTATCTTCAGAAAATAAACTTTTTTCTATTTTACTGTTTTCTTTTTTTTCTTCTTCTTCAAATTCAGAACTTTCACTTTCATCATCTTCATTTTCTTCATTTTCTTCTTTTTCTTCTTCTTCTTCTTCATTTTCATTAACAAGTTTAATTTCAGGCTGATAATATTTATCATTAAAATAATCTCCAATATTTTCAATAATATCTCCTTTTAAAGTTTTATCTTGAAATAAAAAAATTTTATCATTAATGTCAAAATTAATTTCATCATAATTTGAAGGAATATAATTTTGTCCGATTTGAGGAAAATCTTTTCTTTTTTCAATTTCTTTAATTGTAGTTATTGAATTTCTTCTTCCTTGTCCAATTCCACTTATTGTACTTAATCTTTGAGTTGAAGAAATTTGAGATTCTCTTAATTCATAATTTTCAAATCTAAAAATAAATCCACATGAATCTTCATTTATAGTTATTTCTTCTACTAACATTAAATATTTTTTATTGTTTTTCCATGTTATGGGATTTTCTTTTAAATATTTTTGTCTTAAAACTTTTAATTTTATTTTCAATTTTTCTGAATATTTTGCATTAATTAATTTACTTAAAACATCTTCATGAAATTCTTTTATAAAAGGAGTTATTTCTTTATTATTATTAATTATTTGATTTGATAAACCTAAATTATCTAAACAATTAGAAGTAAAAGATTCTATTATTAATTTATGATTAGTTAATAAAAAATAAACTCCAGGAGAAAAAAAATTATATTGTTCAGCATCATAATTAATTTTACAAAAAATAAGTGAATTATAATCTTCATCTAATAAAATTCCAACTGCTAAATTTATAGGAACAAAACATTTAGAACTAGTTTTTAATAAAACAAAATGATTTTTTAAATTTATTTTATTATTTTCTTCAATTTTAAAAACAATTGTTTTTTTCATTAACATTTCATTATGAACTTTATTAATACAATCAGGTAATAAAAATGCTAAATTTTGACCTATTAAATCTTGATCATTATAACCTAATAAATGACAAAAACCTAAAGAAATTTTATTAATAATACCAAAATTTTCTTCTTTTCCTGAAATAATAATATATTGTAAATCAGAATTTGGAGTAATAGTATTAATATCAAAATTTTTTTTAAAATTTTCATTTTGATCTATATTTAAATATGATAATGCTTTTTCTTGTTCATTTAAAATATCTCTAACATACATTCCATATAATTTTATTGTTCTTTTATTATTATAATTTGAATTTTGAAGAGATTTAAATTTATCTTCTATTTTATCCATCATTTCATTTATTTCAGAACCATATTCACTTAGTTTTATTATATCTTCATAATCAGATGATGATAATAATAAATTCCAAAAATAAGTATATATTATTGATATTCTTGATATCATTGATATTAATTGATTACATTGATATCTAAAAGATAAATTTGATTTATCTATTCCATCTTCAATTCCTTTTTCTTCTAATCTTCTTTTTATTCGATATATTAAAAATCCTTGTGAAAAAGAAAGATGTGGAGTTTCTGTTACTTTAGTTAAATTAATATATCCTTTATTATATCTACCTAATTTTTCTATTTGAAATATTGCATATGTTACTTGTAATATTACACTATCTCTAAAATAATTTATTGATTCTTTTAGTAATAAATCAACTTGTTGTAATAAATAATATTCAAATTCTTTATCTTTTATATGTGAAAAATTTTTAAAAGATTCTATTTTTCTTTTTAATATTAATTCATCATTTTCTAAATTTTCTTTTTGTAATTTTTCAGATAAATAAGCAAAAATATCAAATAATTTTTCTCTTTTTATAGATCTATCATCAATAGCATCAATCATTAATCTTATTTGATTATAAACATCAATTTCATTTCCAATAAATATATTAGAAGAAGTCATTCTCTTTTTTGGAAAAGTCAAAGCTAAAATAATAATTAAAATAACACCAATGAAAAAAACATTTAATATTCCTGTAAATTTTGTATTAGAAATTATTTTTCCAATAAATAAACAAAAACCATCCCAAAAATAAATTAAATTCAAATAATAAAATATATGACTTAAAATATTTTCTTCTTTTTGATATTTAGTTTGTAATTGATAACAATATGATATATATATTGATGATAAAAACATATAAACTACAACTACCATTAATATATCTCTCACACAAAGCAATTCTAATAATATGATTGTTATTGCTCTAATATATAAAAATTGAAGAGAAGCATTTATTATAAAAGCTTTTGATATATATTGTTCCATTTTATCTTTTTTTGAAAATGCAATTGATATAAATATATGAGAAAGAAACATTATAAATATAAAAGAAATTAATGATAATCCACAATATATTAAATGAGTTCCTGACCAACATTTAAATTTATTTTTAAAATAAATCTCATTATCACATACTATTATTGTAAAAAAAATTTCTAAAAAAAAATTTAAAATTTAAATTACCTATGAATGGAATTAATAAGATTGATCTTGTTAAATTTATTAATTCTCTCATTATTATCATTATATATATTTTTTTCTCAATTTTATTTCCCATAAATGAATAAATTACTAAATAAAAATAAATAAAGAAATTAGAGAAAATAAAGATAAAACAAATAATAACAGTTACAATAAAAAAATCATGATTATTATCAAGATAATGTAATATTCTAAAATACTGTAAAAAATTTGAAATATTATTATAAAATTTTCCTCCTTTCCAAGAGGGTTTTAACTAAAAATATAAATAATTTTTTTACTGGTGCATTTATTGTTAATGAAATTATTTGAAATATTTCAATCATTGCCAATAAAATTTCTTGATTAAAAGATATTGAATATTTATTAAAAGTTTGATATATTACATCGTAATTTGATAGTTTTATTCTTAATAAAAATGATTCTTTTTCATCATTACTTTGCATCTTAATTATTGTTTTTACCAATTAAATATTCTAAAATTAAAATACAAAAGAAAAAAAAATTATTTTATATAAATATTATAAATCATTTTTATGTGAAAATGATTAAAAAATTTTTATTATTTTTTAAGAAAACTTTTAATTAAATTAATATATAAAAAATAAAAATAAAAATAATAAATTTATTATAAAGGTAGTCAATCAAAAATATAAAAATTCCTCAAGAAAAAACTGAGCACCTTTAACATTTATTATATACAATAAACTTAAGTAAAAATAAAATTGCGATAAAACAAAATTTAAAATAGATCCAAGTTTTAGAGTTTATATAATATATTTAAAAAGAATAAAGTTTTAAAACTATTTTATCTCTTGAGCATATTATTGAAGATAATTATTAATTGGAAAATTTTTTATTTGGTGAAATTATTAAATTTAATTCAACAAACCCATTGACACATATATTTTTATGATAAAAAATAATGGAAAACTTTCAAAATAATATATTTATTTATGATTGATTTTTTCATAAAGAACTAAACTTTATAAATTATAAGTAAAAATAGAATATAATAAATAGTGAAAGAAAATATATATTTATTGATATAAATCCTTCAATATTTCAAAATTTGAATTAATGTTTTTTCATAATTCCAAAAATTTATACTTAAAATATTATATATAATGTACATTAATTTGAAGTTATGTTTTTTTAAAATATATAATTATTTATTGTGTTTCAATTCTTTCATTTATTTTTTAATATATAATATTAGAATAAATAAAATGGAATTATTTAAAATTAGTAGATTAAATTTCAATAAAAAAAAATTAAAAATAAAAACTTTTTCAGATATTCAACCAGTAAATAATAATAAAAAATTTCCAATATTATCTTTAAACAGTCAAAGACCAAGACAAAATTCTGAAAAATTAACAGCAATAAGAAAAGAAAATACAGAAAGAATAAATCTTTCAAAAGAAGAACTTGAAAAAGAAAACAAAGAGTTGAAAAAAAAAATAGAAATTTTAGAATTAGAAAATAAACAATTAAGAATGGAAATAAAAGAATATAATTTATATTATGAAGAAGAAAAAAATTTATCTCCTAATAATAAAAAACAATTTTCTTTTAATTTTTCAAATAATTTTCAATCTTTTCAAGAATTATCACTACCTTTAAATAATAATATTCAAAAAAAATTATATATAAATTTAAGAAAACCTATAAATATAAAAGAATCTTCTTTTGGAAATAAAAATGAATTTGTTCATAGTGCTTTTTCAAGAACTGATAATTCTCCTAAGAAAATATTTTTAGATAATATTATAGGAAATAAAAATAATATTACTTCAAAAGGAAGTATTATTTTAAATAATTTTGAATTAAGTTCATTTGAAGATAATAATGAAATGAAAAATAAAATGAATGAAATAAAATCAAGAATGATAAATTTATTAAATAAATATAATAAAATAATGAAAAGTAATTGATAATAAAATAATAATAAAATTTTATAGAAAAAATAGTATACATTATATTTAATATATTTATTTATATTAATTTTTTAATTTGAATATATAAATTTGTAAATATATTAAAGCTAAAATTTTTATTATAATTATTAAAAAAATATATATAAAAATTAAAATTAAGAATTTTTCTTAGAAAACTTTTTTAATCCATTATATTTATTTTTATTCACATTTTTCATAAGCAAAAATTTATCTAAAGAATCATCAACAGTTAAATAATGATTAGCTAATTCAAATAATTTAGAATCAGATATTGATTGAAGAGTAACATGACTATTATCTTCTAAATTTTGATGAATTGCTTTATCTAAAAAATATTCATTTACAACTCCACTTGAAATTTCTAAGTTTTTAAAATTTATATTTTTTAAAGAATCTTTCTCATAAATAATAGTATTTTTATATTTTGAATTTTGAGTGGTTAATTTTTTATAACTATCTTCACCTGAGAAATCTAAATAAACTTTATTATTTAAATTCTTATTTTTATTTTTTATAATTTTCATATCATTTGTTTTTAAACTGTTATTTCTTGGAGAAAGTATATTAGTACTTTTATCAGATAAACTTTGTAAAGGAATATGATTTTTTAAAGGATAATAAGTATTATAATAAACTCTTCCAGTTTTAAAAGTATAAAAAAATTCTTTAGGTTTTTTATATTTTTTTTCATTTTGTAAATTTTCAAATAAATTTAAATTAGATAATTGTTCAATTCTACTTTGTTTATCTGTATAATAATTAGTTCCTCTATCACATAAATTTGTTGATGTTGATATTTCACCCATTGATTTTTGATTTTTCTTATGTAAATTTTTTTCTTCTTCATTTTGATGAAATGATAATAATTCTGATAAATTATCTGATGAATTATAACTGTTTAATGAATTGTATTCATTTAAATTATATAATAAATTATTGAAACTTTGAGAATTCCTTCTTTTATTTTTTGGAATTTTTTTTTCTTTTGATAAAGAACCTTTTATTTTTAAACTTTTTGGTTTTGTATTATTTATATTTTTAGTCTTGACCAATGAATTTTTTTTAGAAAAATTATTTTCTGATTTTAAAAAATAAGGAATGTCTTTTAAAGAGAAAGAATTTAATTTTGTATTATTTATATTATACATTAAATTTGGATTTAATTTTAAATTTTTTTGAGAATTATTTTTTAAATTACGTTTCATTAAAGAAATTTGGCTTTCATTATTTCTTATGTATTTTAAATTAATAAATGAATTACATTTTGAAAATTGAGAATTTTCATTAGAATGATATTCATTGTTATTATTATTAATATTTTCTTTACTTAATAAAGATAAAGAACTAGAATATTTTTTTTTAGGATAAATTAAATTTACATGATTTATTTTTGGAACAAAAGGATAATTTTTTGCTTCTTCTTCACAATATTTTTTATTTAAAATATCTTTTTTCATTTCTAATTCTATATATTGATGATATAATTTATCATATAATTCTTCTTTATTATAAAATTTTTTTTGGGATTCTTTTAAATTTATTTTTAATATTTTATATTTAAATTTATAAAAGTATTTAAATTCCAATTTCTTTAAGCTTTTCTGATAAATATGGAATAAATTGTATAATATTTTTATTATTTTATTATTGTCATTACAAATAAATTTGGAAAAAATATTTTCAGCAAGAACTAAATTTATAAATTTAAATTTTACCTTTTGATTTAATTGGATTTTTATTTATTTCTTTAAAAAGAAATTTAGATAATTTATTAACTAATAATTTTTTAGGAAGATTTATTTGTTTCATATTAATATAGGTTCTTGGAAATGGGATCCCCTAAATTATAAATAATCTATATTATACATTTGAATTAAGGAAATTTAAAAATTTATTACTTGTTGATATTTTCATATTTAATTATTGATTTAAATTTATAATTAAAATATTTGATATAAAAAATTTTTTTTATTCAACAAATTAATTTAATTTTTATAAATACCATTATTCCAAATATTAATTGAAATTAAAATAGATTTATAAAACCAAATAAAAATATTAAATATTAATATTAATAATATTACTCTCAATGATTTATTATTACGACATAAATAAATAATTAAAATATTTCTTTTTCTAATCTTAATAAATCTCTATAAATATCTTCATCATCAGAAATATATTGAAATGGTATAATTCCAACAAAATTGAAAAAAGAGCAAAAAACAGTTTTTTTATTTTGAACAAATATCAAAAGAACAAAACTCAAAAGAACAGAAATAGTAATATAAATAATCATAGTTAACTTAAAAACTTTATATATACTATTGACTTTATCTGCTCTTAGTTCATCTAATAAATATTTAGTTTTTAAATAAGCATCCATAAAATAATAATTATAAAAATAATCTAATGTAGCAAACGATTCACTATATATAACATCTAAAAAATTTTTTTTTAAATTATTACAATGAATTAAATCACTTTGAATAGAATTTAAATTTACAGTTAATTGATTAAAAGTTTGTTCCATTCCTTGAGTAAAAATGGAAGCCCAAAATTGACTACAATAAGGAAAAATTTCACTTTCAGAATCATATAAAACTTTACAAGTATTTCCTTGATATAATTCTTTAATTTGAGTAGAATAACTTTGATCTATTATTTTTTTATTATTATTTGTTTTTGCATCTGACATAATTGATAATAGAATATTACCTATTTTATTGAAAGAAACATTAGGAACATTAATTTTATAATTTTGATTTTCTAATAATGTAATATCAGTATAATTTTTTCCTTCAAATTCAACATATGATTCTCCATTTTCTAAAAGTGAAATTGCCTTTTTTTTATTATCAATGTATGTTACATAATTTAACGCTTCATATTTTATATTTACATAAATATCAAAACATTGTTTATAAATTCCTTCTAAATTATTTATAATATCATCAAAATCAAAAAAATTATTTCTTTTTTGATTATATATTACGTTTATTATAATGTAATAAGTCATATATATAAAAAGAATAAATCCTAATTCTATTGCAAGAATTAAATTATTTATAAAAAAAAAAGATGACATTACTTTTATTTTTTCATTTTTTTGTTCTTGTAATTTGGATAATTTTCCTTTTATACTTTTTTTAGTTTTTTTCTTTTCATTTTTCTTTTTTTTATTACTAGTTATACTTCCTTTTCTTTCTAAATGTTTATTTTCATCACTTTCATTGGAATTATTATTATTATTTTCATCTTGATTTTTATCTTCTTCATCTTCACCATTATCATTTCTTAATTTTTTCTTTAAATTTTCTAAATATTTAATATATTGTTCAAATTTAGGATTTTGAAATTTAATTAATTTCTGTAAAAAATGTTTTTCTTCTTTATATAATCTAATAATTAAATAAGCAAGTGAAATAACAGAGAATACAAAAATAATTATATTAATAATTAAAAATAATTTATTAGTTTGAAACTTTTGAATTGCTAATTTTCTTCTTTCATTATCATCAAAGCCTTTAATATAAGAAAGTTCAGTTATAAAATAATAAGAACCAAAAACTAAATTTTCAATTAAAGCATAAACTTCAGCATTAACATGTAATAAATCAATATGAAAATAAACATATAATCCACCAGTTAAAAAAAATCTTAAAAAATTTATAGTATCAAAATTTGTATATATTTTTTTATTTTTTTTATAAGCACTTAATATTATATTATATCTTTCAGTTAATTTTGTTTGATATTCTTCATTATAATTCGATGAATGTTCTAATATTTTTTTTAATGGATTTATACATAAAAATAATAAACTTTTATATAAAGTTTGGCATTCTTCATCACATAAATAATTAGCTTTATATTCATTAAATTTATAATTTGAACTGGTTATGAAAAAACAATCTGCTGAAATTTTAGAAAAATTAAAAAATAAATTTTCATTTAAAAATTTATCAACTCCTGAAAATTCTTCATTTGTTTTTTGACAATCAATAACAATTAATATTATTGAAGCAATATTAAAAGCATATAAAATTATTTTCATATATATTATAAATAAAGGTTCTTTTTTATTTAAAATTTCAAATTTTAATTTATTAAAAGATGAATTATCTATTGAAGAATTTGATGAAAAATTTGATTTATTTGTTTTTTCAAAATTTATATTATCATTGTTAATAATTTGTTTTTCATTTTTATCTATTTCATTTTCATTCTTTTTATCTTCATCACTTATATTAAATTTAATTGCTTTAACTTTCTCTTTAAAATCAAAAATTTGATTATTTGAATTTAATATTGTTATTTTAGTTTCATTTAAATTTTTATTTACTTTACTTAAAGCTTCTATTAAAGTATTTCCTTGATTAATTAAACCATTATCAATAGTTATTTTATAAAAATAATATTTATGATTTAAAAATGATTTTTTTGTAATTTTATAAAACACATTATAACTTCTACCTTGAAATTTTTTAGACAAATCAAATAAATATTCTTTATATATTTGATTATTAGGTCCAATAATAGTTTTTTTTTTTCTTACAGAGCTTCTTATAGTTGATTCATGATTATTATTATTAAGTAAAGCTTGCTCTTCATTTATAAGTTGACCAGAAGATTTAATTTCTTTAATAATATTATCTACAGTTTTATCATATTCTGTTAAATCTCCTAAATTTGGAAATAAAATTCCTTTTAATTCAATATCTTCTTTTTTTAAAAAAAATTGATTTTCTTTATATTCAAGATTTGTTAAAAAATCTGGTATAATTATTCCTATATGATGACCTATTATTGATGAATTTAAATCATATAATTTTGTTGTTGTTGATTCAATGTTTTCTCCATTATTTAATGAATAAGATTCACTTAAACAATTAATTTGACAATTTTTATCTAATATAATTAAATATGATTTATCTGGTATTTTATCAATATCTAAAATAAAAATTAAACCATATGATAAATTTGGTAAACATTTTATATATGAAAATATATTATATAAACTATTATTTTTACCTTTTAATATCATTTTAATTTTTTTTGTAAATATATTAATTAAATTTGAATATTTAATTGATTCATCTTCTAATTCTTTATGAAATTCTGCAATTACAGGAGGCATTAAATCATAAATATATAAATTTATTATTTCTTTTGGTAAATAATTATATAAAAAAGAAAAATTAGGTGTTACATAAATTATTTTTCCTCTAAAAGCATGTCCATCAACTAAAATTATTGAAGAAATATCTCTATTAAATAATGAATAATATAAATTATTTTTTTGACTTAAAATTGAATTTCGATATTTAATAAATTTTTCTTCTTCTTTTTCTGCAAGTTCTAAATCTTGAATTATTGTTTCTAAATATAATAAATAATCTTTTTCATTTTCTTCACAAAAAGGATTTAATTTCATAATTTTATCCCATAACTCTAAAATTTGCTTTCTTAATAATAAAATTTTTTCACCTTTTTGCATAAAAGTAGGAGTTAAATTTTTATTTGTTTGATTATTTTTTAAACAATCAAAATAATCAATTTGAATACAAGCAGCATCATAAATTTTTAATTTAAAAGTATCTAAATAATTATTATATACAATCACACTTCCTAATTCCACATGATTAATTGATTCATTTTTTCCTGTTTGTAATAATTTATGCATTTGATATTTTTTATTTTTTTCCATAAATAAATTTTAAATACATTATTTTATTTTCAGATACTTTAATTTGAGAACATAATAATGAAGCATAAGTATAATTATCTAAATTATTTACTAAAAAATATGACATAATTAATAACACATTATTTTTTATTGATGGCTTATCAAAAAAATATTCATATATTACAAATATTATATTATATACTGAAAATAATGGATTTTCCTTTCCTCCTAATTTTTTCTGAAGATATAAATTATCTAAAAATTTTTTATATTTTTCATTTAATTCTATTGAACTATTTAAATATTCTTCAAAACTATTTATAATTCCATTTATTAGTATTTTTGATTCTGGAGAATTTTCTTTTGCTTTTTTTAATAAATAAAAACTAAACATTTCAACATTTTTTAGACTATTTGTTTCAAATATATTTGATTCAGTTAAACATTTCATAATTTGCATATGATAAAAAATGTAATTGAATAGAATAATAATTAGCCAACCAATAAATAAAGAAATAATAATATTTTTGATTTCAAAGATTTCTTTAATAATAAGAAGAAAATAAAACCAAATTACAAAATACCATCCATTTATTAAAAAAATGTTTAAACCATGATTATAATAAAAAACATTATAATTAAAATAAATTGCAATGATAATACAGTTTATAAATATTATTCCTTTATAAATGATTCTATAAATCATTTTATTTTCTAAATGATGAAAAAGTATATAAGAAGAAAAAAAGCATAATTCAGATAAAATATTTTCTAAAGTTTCATAATAACAATTAGTTCTACATAAATAATTCTTATCTTGAATTGTTCCAATTTCATAATAATATATTGATAAAATAAAAGAATATCCTAATAAAATTATTAAAAAAAAAAAAGATATAATTAAATAAAATAAATGTTTTCCATTATAGCATTTAATTTCAAGATATTTATGTTTATTATTTTCACAATGAATAATAATCATCATTATATTTATTAAAGGACAAATTCCATAATTATTCAAAATTAAATTAAAAATATTTAAAAGTTTAATTGGAAATGTAAAAGAAACTTTTCTATGGAAAGAAACAATAATTATATAAATAATACATAAAAATATTATGGAACAAAAAACAATAGAAATTATAAATCTTGACATAAAAGAATTTTTATCAATAATATTTCTATGAGGAGCAATAACATATTTTATAGAATCAAGTAATCTTATTACATAATCATCTTTTATTAATTCTTTTGGCATATTTGTTGAAGATATTGATATAACTTGTAAAAAAAAAAGTGTTTTTAAAAAAATAAAAGTCAATTGATTATTAATTTTATAACTGAGCATAGTTTCAAATATTTGAAATAGAATTAATAATATTTTTTTTTGATAAACATCTAAGTTTTGCATTGATTCATCAAGATCAATATATTTAATTACATTATCTTCAATCATTTTTTTAAAAATAAAATCAATAATTTAATTATCTAAACATCCATAAAAATAAAATATAAAAAAATAAATTAATTATTTTAATTATGTTATTAATCATATAAAATTTAAATAATGAATAATCAAAATATTCAAGATTCAGTTTTTTTATTGATGACATATGAATCAATAAAATATATTTTATCAAAACAAATAGAAAAAAAAGAAAAAAAAGATGAAATAGAAGAATTAGGAATAAATTTTGGAGAAAAAGCAACAAATCATTTAATGAATAATAATGTAAATGAAGGAAATAATAATTCAAAGAAAATAACAGATTATATTTTAATATTTATAACAAGGAATGTTTGGGAATATATATTTAAAGATGAAAATAGGAAATTAAAATCTGATAAAAAAGGAGTATATTATATTAATTCAGGAGATTTAAAATTATATAATTATTTAATAACAAATAAAGATTTTCAAAATGATGAAATTTTAGAATCAATTATTTGGTTTATAAGTGGAATTTTAAGAGGAGCATTATTAGCTTTTAATATTGAATCTTTAGTAACTGGTTCAGTAAAATTATGGACTAATGATGATAGTGATTCAAAAAATAAAATTAATGAATCTTATTTAGTTTTTACTTTTGCTATTAATATTGTTAATTTTGAATTTAAATATGATTCAGACTTTAATCAAAAATAAATAAAAAAAATATAATAAAAATAATAATTTTTAATAATTTACTTTCATTTATTTTTTTGAATAGGATATTCTTAATATACAATCATTTCCAAGATCAAATTTATCATATTTTAATAAAGCTTTAGTTGCATTTTCAACTGTATCATATTCTACAAAACAAATTCCTTTTGTTGGAAAATATTTTACTTCTTTAAATCCTTGTAAATTATTTTTAAATAAATCTACTAACATTTGATTTGTTACACTATTATTTAAACCTTGAACAAAAAGTGATTTATTTAATTCTTCTGGATTTATTTTTATTTTGATTTCATTTTCATTATTTAAATTATTAATTTCTATAATTTCATTATTATTATTATTTTTTTTATTTTTTAATTGTTCTACTTCATTTTTTAAATTTTCATAAAATTCATCTCTTATTCTTTTTCTAGATAAATCTTTTAATTTTTTTTGTTTTTCTGTTAATTTACCTTGTAACATTAAAATTGAATCTGAAGGATTTTTTGCAAATTCAATTATTAATTTTTTATTTAAAAATAATTTATCATTTAAATTTTTTTTTGCATTTATTGATTCTTCTTTTGTTTTAAAAGATATAAAAGCTTGTCCTTTTAATCTTATTGTATTTCTTACTCTTATTTCTATAATTTCTCCAAATTGAGAAAATTCTTTATCTAAAGCTTCTTTTAATTCATCTATTTTAATTTTTTCATTTAAATTTTTTATATATAATGTTTCACATGGTTTTTCTTTTGATTTCTTAGACATTTAAAATATAATTATTTTCCTAAAAAATTAAAGTTTAATTATTTAAAATATTTAATACTTTTATAAACTTAAAGATCTCAAATGAAAAAGAAAAATAAATTTAGTTAATCTCAAAACAAATTGTAAGATTAGAAATAATTAATTCTCATAAAATAAATAATAATAAAAAGAAAAATTATAAAAAATACAATAAAAATGTCTTTGGCTTTAAGAACAAAAGTATGAGAATAATTAAAGAAAATAAAAAATTTATATGTATGATCTCTTTTTTATAAGGAATATAATTTAGTATACTAATTAAAAAAAAATATTAAAAAAGATTTATCTTTAAGTGTGAACCTAAGAAAATATTTTTAATCAAAATACAGAAAAATAAATATGTATATAGAAATCATTTTGTGAATTAACTTTTGATTATATAAAAGTATGAGTAAGACAGTAATTTGAAAAAAATAAAAAAGAAAATAGGAAATTTATTAAATTCTGTTTATGATTTAACAATAAATTTATTAAAAAAATATTATATAAATGATGCTAATTATAATAATAAAAAAAATAATCATAATATATGTATAATAATAATAAAAAAATATATTCAGATTGAATAAAAATAAAAATAAACACAACACTTTAAAATTAATTTGAAAATATTCTTATGCAAACATACATTTAATTGAACATTATAAAACAAAAACTTAATAATATTCACAAAAAATTAATTATAGATGGTGAAAATGAATGGACACAATAACATTAGAAATAAATATAATAAAAGCTTTATCAGAATTAAAGTTATAAAAATAATTATTTTAAACGATATTCATTAAAAATAACATCAGATTCTATAATTTTATTGAAGTCTTAAGCAAAGCCAGATTGAAAAATAAATAGATTATAAAATAATATTTTACAATGAGCAAATCTTGTTAAAAAGTTAAAAGAATCGTTTTATGGATTAAAGTTAATGTAACATAAAAAATATTGTTCATAGAGATATTAAACCACAAAATATTTTATTAAGGAAAATTAAATTTTGTGATTTTGATGAAATAATTTTTGTTAAAAAAAACCTTATTTAAATTATGATATAAGAGGAATGAAAATATTTATATATCCAATATTATAAAATTAAATGTTATCTGGAAATAAAAAAACGGAATTAAACACTTATAAAAATTATGTTATTTTCTTGTTTAATGTATTATATTGTTTATATTGTCAACAAAATTAAAAGATGAAATAAAAATTTAAATATAAATTTAATATCAAATAATATCTAAATTGATGAAAAATATTATTAATATAATTATGAAAATGATAGTTTATAATAAAAAAGATATATTAATTTTATTCAATGAAATTGATGAGTCAATAATTTGAAAATAAATATTTTTTTTTTTTTCCAAATTTAAATTTTTTTTTGAAAAATTCAATTTAAAATAAATAAATGGGAAATAATTGTTATGATATAAAAAGTGATGAGAATCTTGAACTTAAAAATGAACGTCCTCCAATAAAGCCAACGTTAATTTGTTTTTTTGAACATGGAAACGAAGAACAAAAAAATTATTGTATTAAATTAAGAGATCATTTTCAAAATGAAAAAACAATTAATTATGAAATTAAATCTATTCCAAAAGTCCCTTTTCTTATTAAAATTATTTATAAAGATAAAGAAGAAAATTTACAAGTAGAATTTAGTAATAGCGATAGTGATATGGAAGAAACTTTAAGGAAAGCTTATGATTTTTTAAGTTCTATTGGTTAATTTTTTTATTTAATATTCAATTATATTTAAACGTTTATTAACATTTAATTTAATTCATTTATATTTATATCATTTATATTTAAAATTTTATATTTTTTTATTTAATAGAGAATTATAAAAAAAGCAAAAGAACATATAATATATATTATAAAATTATTATCTTTCTTTTTAAAGTAAATTGATTAATTCAAATAACCTTAAATATTCTTGAATTAAATATTGCAGAATATTGCCAATTTTTGTATGCTTATTATGTAAAAAGAGAGAAATTAATAATATTGATAAGGAAAATTTAAGTAAAAAAATAATAGTATTTTAGTTTCTTCATATAATTATCTATTATTTTATAAATTCAAAAATATGGAGAAATTTTTTAAATTTTTTTTTTAAATATTGTTTTATTTTTATATAAATATCAAATATTTTAAAATTGTAAATTCAAATATAATATATTAAAATAACTTATAATTCTAAATAAGTCATCATATAATGTCATATATATACTTAATTAAATAAAAAATATTTCTAAATTTATTTATAAATAATATCAATTAACGTTTTTAATTATTATCATTCACAAATTTCAACTTTTTTATCGAATGATACTCTTTTTAAAGGTAAATTATTTTTTTTAAAATTCCTTCTTCTTAAAATAGATTGAAGAGTTTTATTTTGTTTATTATTATCTTCATTATTATTATTTATATTTATTTGATTACTAAAGTTTTCTCCTAAATTTTTATCTAATTCTTTAGAAATATCAGTTTTTGAACTTATAGAAGAAGCATCATAACTCATTAATCTTTTTCTTGATTTTAATACAAATAATTCTTCCCAATGCTTTTCATTTTCAACTTTTTTTTTTTTACTTATCAAAAATTTTTTATCTTTCCTTTTTCTATAAAACATTCTTGATGTTAAAACATTATAAAAATTACCTTCATTATCATTAGTAATTGAATATCTTGGATCAATAAATTTTTCATTATTTACTTTAAAATTACATAATATTATTTTCCTCATTAATTTTATTTTTTTAATTGCCGTATAATAAGTATTTAGATATTTATTATATTTAAAATCTAGATTTATTTTTGGTTTTTCTATAATCATTGAAATATTTAATTCATTATTTTCCATTTTTTTTTTTAATTCATTTATATTTGAAGAAAGAAAAATTTTATCAATAATTTCATTTGATAATTTATAAAAAAAAAGAGCATCATTACTTAATAATTCTTTAATATTCTTTCGACAAATCTTCATTCGAATAATTGATTGAATTAAAATTATACTTTTAATTCTTTCTTTTAATATATATTTTATTATTTGAAAATTTTTATATCTTTTATATATTAAAAATGTTCTTATTTTTGATTGTATTTTTATCATATAAAATTTTCTTAATTCTATTATTCTTTTAATTAGAAACTCCCTTTTCTTTTTAATTAAAGAAGGTTTATTTAACTCATAATTAGATTTATATTTTTGTTTTAAAAGAGAAAATAATTTCTTTGATAAATATAAAGAATAATTTTTTCTTGAACGATAAATATTTGATAATGTAGAAAATTCATCGACAAAAATGTCGAGAAGCATTATTAAAAATTTATAATTAAAACTTAAAATAATTTTATTTTTAAAATAAGTAAAATTATTCTTTAATAAAAAATAAAAAAAATGTATATCATCCATTGAAAAAAAATGTAAACAATTTAATTAAAAAAATATTAAACTATTTTAATCATCAATTTAATATTCATTTGAAATAAAAGGAATTTTATGTAAAAATCCAAAAAATAAATTTCAATTTATTATTTATAGTAACAATTATTATTTCTCTAATTCTTTCATTATAAATATAAATCACTTGTTTTACAATATTTTTTTGTCGTATGAAAAAATAGTTTAAGTAAATTTTCTTTCTTTTCAAAATTAATATGAAAAAAGTATGAAAATATTATCTTCACTTTTTAAACCAATTAATGTATAATCTAATTCATTTAAATGTAAATTATCTTTTGGAAAAGAATTTTCTTTTATATTTTTCATTTAAATTTTCTTCCTAAAATTCTATTTGTCATAAATTTGTTTAATTGAATTTCAAGTAAAATTTTTTATTCAAGAGACTGAAAAAATATTTATTTTTAAAAATTATTTTATTGTATTTTTTCTTTTAAATCTGAGAAACTAAATATTACTTTTTAAAATTTCTTATAAAGGAATATAATCTGAATTTTTTTCTTTTGAAATTAATGATTTATTTATTTATTTTTTTAATAATAAAATTAGTATTTAATGAATTTTTTAATTATATCTATTATTTAGAATAAATAAACTGTAATGTGATAAAATAAATATTTTTCATATAAAATATGAATCAGCATATTAAATATAGTAATTTCTTTTCGTAAACTATTTATAATTTTATTATAGAAAACATTTGAAATCAACTGATGACAAACAAAAATATTATTTAAATAAATCTCCTGTTCCAGAATATTTCTTTAAAACTAGAAAATTTATTATGAATGAACGTAAAAGAAGAAAAAATAAAACTGTTTCTAAACATAAATGTGATTTTAATAATGATGAAGATAATAAAGAATTTTATGATACATTTTTAGAAAAATTAAAAAAAGAAAATGAATGTACTAATATTTCAACAACTTTAAAAACTAAACATGTTAAAAATAAATTTTCTAATGTTAAAAAAATTAATTTTAGTAATAATGGTGATAAGAAAAATGTTGATTCAATTATAGAAAAAGTTTTTGATGAAAATTTAAAAAAAAAAAAAGAAAGTGAAAATAATGTTAAATTATTTTTAATATCATACGATTCTGATAATAAAATGGATAGTTTAAAACAAATAGAAATAAAAAAGGAGAATTCTATTATTAATAAAAATATTAATATTAATAAAACCAATCACACAGTTAAATCTATAAAAAATCTTGAAAAAAATCTTATAAATAATATAAATCAAGTCCAAAAAAATGATAATAATAGTTTTGTAAAGTGTTTATTATGTTGCATGAATTAATGCTTTTAATATTATTTTTATTATTAGTATATGTATAAAATAATTTAATCATAATTATATTCATAATAAATATTTGCAACTATATAAATTTATAATTTATAGATTTATTTCTTTATAAATTAACTTTAAAAACTTTTTCGATTATTTTTTTAATTACTTAAATAAAAATATTTGTTTCAAAAAATTAACCACAAAAATTAATAATAAAATGAAAAATTAACTGTATAATAATATAATATATGGAATTAAAATTAACCAAAGTTTAATTAAAAATATTAAGAATTAAAAATAAGAAGTTATAACTAATGAAATAGAATAAAAATAATAATTAAATATAATAATTTATATCAATTAAATATTCAATATTTAATTTTAGATAAATATTGAAAAAACAATAAATTATATTATTTACAAAAAAATATTTTTTAGGTATATTTTTGTTTATTTATTTTTTTTTTGAAAAATAATTTAATGACAATTCGAAGTAGGATCTATACCTTTAATATATGTTGTCAAAGTAGGATCAAAAAAAAAAATCATAATCATATAAATTTCTAATTAATAAAATATCAAATCATCATATCAGAAAAATAAAAATGAAATATATTCAAAAAAGTCCTTTTCTGTTTGAAAAATCGAAATTAAAAAAACATATCAAATTCAAATTAAAAAGAAAATCGAAGAAAAAATCGTTAAAAATAAAATCACCAATTCAAATATTTTCTCAATCAAAAATCAAAAAAGTAAATAATAATTTAGAAATAAGTAAAAATAATATTCAATCTTATAAAGATTGGGATAAATATTATGAAAAAGAAATAGAAAATCATTTTAGAAGTTATGCTTCTAAAATTATGGAAAATTTAATTAAAAAAGATTTTATAAATAATTCAATTGTAAATAGAATCAAAAGTAATAATATAAATATAAATTTAAGATATTCACTAATTAATTATTTATTTCATATAGTTGAAATTAATAAAATTGAAATCGACATTTATTTTTTAACTATTGAAATTTTCGATTTATATATTGAAAAAAATGATAAAAATATTGATTTAAATGAAGGAAAAATATTATTAATTACTTGTTTTCTAATTGCTTTTAAATTAGAAGGTATCAAATTCTTTTCTTCTGAATATTTATCTTATTTTTATTTTAAAGATACTCAATTTTCTTCTTTTGAAATAGAAGAAAAAGAAAAAGAAATTTATCAAAAAATAGGTTTAATATTTTATAATAATAGTTTTACAGATTATTTCAGTGTTTGTATATTTGATTTTCAAATGAATTTGAAAAATAATTATCCAAATTATAATTATTTAATATTTGAAAAAATTCAAAATGTATTTGTATATAATTTAAAATTATTGCCTTTGGATTTAGAATTATTTTATTCAAATAAACATTTTTTGTTGATTATAGTAAGCTTAATTTTTTCTTTTGATTTAATAAGAAACCATTTCAATTTTCTTGAAAATGAGTTCAATGTTTTTTATGAATGGGCATTTAACTTTTTGAAATTTATGAATTATGATATTAATCTAATAAAAAAATTATATAATGACATTGAAACTTTTAATGAAAAAATTAAAATAAATGTATATGAAATTTGGGATAATAATGAGTGTTTAAATTTTGAATAAATAATTTTAAATAAAAACAGGTATATATAATATAATTAATAAAATAAATTTATAATAAAAAAATGAAAATTGTTTTTCTTGAATTGCAAATAGATTATCAGTTTTTTTCATCGATTTCAAATTTTGTGTATTAAATTAACTACTTATTTTTTTCTCAATTCCTTCAAATTAATAGTTCTCTTTATATAATTCCTGAATTATCCATTTTCTCCTTGAAATAAATAACTTTGATTTATTGTAATATATTTTTGATTTTAATTATTTTCTTTCTAAATATCTATATTCAATATTATTTATGTTTATTGTTAAGAATATTTTTTATGTTTCTTTCATTTTAACAATCATACTTTTCATTTTATTTATGTTTTTTTGTTAAAGAAATATAATGTTTTATTCTTATTCTTGTAAATCATTCTTAAATAATTTTTTTATATTATTTTTTATAGGATTTTTCCTAATCTTTCTATTTGTATAATTATATTCCTTAATAAAATCTTCTTTTGTTATAAAAGATTCATTTTTGATTAATATTCATTTTTGGAAAATAGTCATTTTGTTTGTAATTAAATATTATATTTTAAAAATAATTATTTTTTTTATTTTAGAATATGAATGATAAAATTCCTTTAAAATTTACTTGTTTAAATAATGAAGAGAAAAATGAAAATATATTTTATTATGAACAATATTCAAGAAAATTAGTTAAAATAACATTAGATTCAATTGAAATATATAAAAAGAATAGAGAAAAAATAAAAACTATTACTAATATTCGTATTCCAACAGAATTAATATTATTTATTTCAATAGATTCAAATATGGAATTAATAAGTATTTTATTTGAAAAAAAAATAGGAAAAAATAAAATTTTATTTATAAATTTAACAACCACTGAAATAATAAAAATAGAATCAAATTCATATGATTATCTTTTAGGAATGTTCTTTATTAATAATAATAAAAATGAAAATAATAAAAAAGATTATTTAATGATTTATCCACATAAAATCATATTTAATTCTATTAATATGTCAGGTAATATTAAACAAATTTCAATTCATAATTCTACCAAGAACACTTTAATTAAAGATTTTTCTTATAATAATAAATATAATTTATTATGTTGTGTTAAAACAGATGATACTTTTGATTTTGTTGATTTATCTGAACAAAAAAATTATAATAAATTTTATTCAAAATCTTTTTCTTTTTATCAAAAAATAAATATTCCAAAATCAAAGTTGACTGAAAATAATCCAATTCATTATCAAAGAATTTATGAAGGATTTAATTCAATTGAAAAATATATTACAACTCAATTTTTTTTACAAAACATTTATAAACAACTTTATTTCATTTGTTTATCATATTTAGATAATAAAATTTATATTCTCCAATTAATATCATTACCTAATAATTTTAATAATCTAAAAATCATAGAAATATCACCTCCAAAACTTTCAACATTACAATTTGTAGATAATTTATTAGTCATTCATTCTTTTATGCAAAAAATGTCTTATATTTATGATATTTCAGATTCTACTTTAATAAATAAAGGTAATATTAAAGATTTTCCTTATCATAAATATTTAAATATAAAAGGAAATTATTTAGAAGAAAAAAAAGATAAAAGTAGAATATTATATAATATTGTATTTGATTGTGAAAAATATTTTGATCTTAATTATAATAGACACGTAAATCCTTATCACATTGGTGAGTTTTTATTTAAAAGAAATGATAATAAAAAAACTATGTTTAAATTAATTTATAATATGATTATTGATAATCAAAAAACTGTTAATGTATTAAAAATATTTAATTTTTTGAAATTAATTACAAGTAAGGATAATAATTTAGTTATTGACGATAAAAAGACAAAAATTATAACAACAACAGAAGAAATTGGAAATTTTTGTTTTAAATTATTTTTAGATAAAGATTTATCCCAGAATATAATTAATAATATAATCTTTTTTATGTCTTATTTAAAAAATTTATGGATAAATAAGGTTCATAAAAATAATAAAAATATATTATCTTACTATGAAGAAATGATTTTAATATTTATTAAAAAACTTGAAAATTTATATGAAATTTTTAATATTTTTGATAATAATTATATTTATTATAACACAGATTTTATTTTACAATTAATTTCAAAAAAAATAAATTTTGAAAAATTTGGTATTAATTTACTTATAAAATTAGATGCTTATGATGAAATATTAGAATATTATTGTAAAAAAGGAGATTTTAGTAAAGTTATTGGTTTTATTAATGAATATCATAATCAATTAAAAAATATTTCATTATCTTTACAAAAGTACAAAAATATAATAAGACAAAATAGAACTTCTATCATAAAACTATTAAAATAATAAATAATATCAATTAATATATATTTTTTAATTTTTGTAATATGGTTTTATTTAATGAAAATAAATATGATTTTTAAAAGAAAAAACTAATAATAAAAATATTTTAATTTATAAGAATTTCATCGCCAATTTCAATATTTTCAAACTTATATTTTAAATTTTTAGTTTTTTGAATGCAATAAACATTAAATATATGCAAATCTTCAGGATTTTTTATATTATCTAAATCATGTTTAATGTCTATATTATTAATATCATTAGTATATCCCATTGTTAAATTATTCGAATAAGATAAAGGAGATAAAATTTTTTTTCTTTGTTTTTTTCTAGAAGATAATCTAATTTTTAATATTGAATTCGTTTTTTTTAATTCATTCACATTTTCAAAAGATTCTTTTAAATTTGAATTACTATTTACATTATTTATTGAAGGTTCTGTACTTTGGTTTTTACTACTTAAATTTAATTTATTAACACTTGATATAAGATTATTTTTTTTATTTTCAAAATAATTATTATTTCTTGTCAAAATTCTTGGATAATTTAAATTTTTTGGATTTCTTTTAACCAATTTATATGGTAATATTAAATTTTTATTTGATTTTTCTTCTTTCTCAGTAGGGTATATTAATGAACTTTTATGTCTTGTTCGTTCAGAATTTATTTTTTCTATATGATTAGTTTGTTTCTTGTTTATTTGTACAAAATGGTTTAATGAAAAATCTTTTTTTAAAAATTGAAATGCCATTTCAAAAACTAAAATAATTTTTTATTATATAAATTCTTTTATTTCAATTAATTTTTTAATTATATTTCCGAATATTTTTTGTTTCATGGAAAATTTGAATTGTGTAAATAAAAGAAATTCAAAGAAAAAAAGAGTAAAATTTCTTGGGTTAAAAAGAAAAAATTCAGAATGTCAAACTATTATAACATATAATGATATCATTGAAAATAATTATAACAGAAAATATTTATCTAACTTAGAATATATTTTATCATTTTATCAAAGAAAAAAGACTGTGAATAATATAATTAAAGGAAAAGAAAATGATAAAATTAAAAAAATTTTTCAAAGAAACTCTAAACATTCTCAAATTAAAATTCAAAAAAACAAGGAAAAAAATTGAAACAAATTTCTTTCTAATTATTTTAATATATCTATTAATTGTATTTATGAAAAATTTCTATCTTATAATAAATTTTAATAATCAAATCATTAATTATAATAAAAAATTTAAAAAAGATGAGGGTGTATTTTTAACAAGTTGTCAGATTATAATATAAATACATTTTATATCAATTAAAAAATATAAACAAAAATTTAATATTTTTAAGATAAATTCATTAAAACATTTTTTAAAATTTAACTTATTAAATTGAAATGATAATCTCAATTTATATTGTGATCTAGAAAAATATGAGGAATTATATAAAAGAAAAAAAGAATTTAATATATTAGTCTTTAAAAAAATAAAATGTTTATTTTTAATTATATATATATATAAAAGAATCATATATAATAATTCTATGATGAGAAACATATTATAAAAAATTTAAAACTTACCAAATAAAAAAGCTTTGAATAATTATTTTTTTTCATACAAAAATTATTGAATAAATATATCAAAATTAAAATCATTATTTTTAACATTACTTTCTTTAGTAATATCATTACAAAAAATAATGTTTCTTCTACTATTTATAGTGAGAATATTTAAATTTCATTATTATTATCATTATTATTAATATTAAATTCATTTTCCTCAACTTTAAATATTTTCTTCATTTCATTTTTTTCAAAATAATAAAAAAAGTGGATTTTCTAAATAGTTTTCTTATAACTGATTTCTTATTTGATTTTTCTATTTCTTTTTTTTCTTTTTCTATTTTTAATATTCAACTTTTTCATTCTATTTATTTTCTCTTATATTCAAACAATCTATT
>JAEEGK010002785.1_pt1 | contig 43911 bp, 32 predicted proteins | sample 8958771 | NCBI WGS metagenome assembly JAEEGK01 (sample SAMN16246547, study PRJNA631951) | gut metagenome | biome: gut microbiome; feature: rumen; material: SC-attached | host: Bos | place: Iran: Karaj | collected 2018-10
GCTGTTGATGGCCATCGTGGTTACCTTATTGCGAGGATCCTTGACCTTTGCCAAAGTGATGGAGGAGATGGTGGAAGGCTTCAAATCTATGTTCAATGCGGTTTTGATTCTCACAATGGCTTGGTCTATCGCATTGGTGACCAAAGATATGCATACGGCCGAGTTTGTCTCACAGCTGTTGCTGAAATGGTCGTTGTCGCCTGCTGTGGTTCCTGTGTTGACTTTCCTTTTGGCTGCCTTGATTGGTTTCTCAACGGGTACGTCTTGGGGCACGATGGCCATCCTCTATCCATTGATTCTGCCCTCATCATGGCTGTTGTGCCAAGAACAGGGTTTAACTGCGGAAACCACTATGCCATTGTTCTATAATGTTGTTGCCTCGGTGCTGGCGGGCTCCGTTATGGGTGACCATTGTAGTCCAATTTCCGATACTACCATTATGAGCTCCTTGGCTTCCAGCTGCAATCATTTGCAGCACGTCAGCACACAGATGCCCTATGCTCTAACAGTGGGGGGCGTGGCCTTGCTTATTGGCGTACTACCCACTGCTTTAGGTTTACCCTCTTGGATTGCCTTCCTGATGGGGTTTATGGTACTTTGGCTGATTGTTAGGATGGTTGGTAAGAAAGTATAAGACGCTCCAAGAAATCTTCTCCAAGCCCACAAAAAGACGATTGTCTCTTTCCATAATGAATTATTCCTGAAAATACACTCTCTTCACACGCTGCGAAACTCGGGTCATAATTTCATAGGGTATCGTTTGGCATGCCTTGGCAATGTCAGCAATGTCGTGCTCAGCATCGAAAATGACCACGGTGTCGCCCTCAGAGGCTTCCACTTCAGTGAGGTCAAGCATACACATATCCATACAGATATCACCCACCACAGACACTTGCTGTCCGTTCACATAGAATTTACCATTGCCATTGCCCAATAGGCGCGAAAGGCCATCGGCATAGCCAATAGGCACAATGCCTATAAGCATATCGTGTGCGGCATACCCATGTCGGTTGTAGCCTATGCTGTCGCCAGCTGGAACATGCTTGATCTGGTTAATAGTCGTCTTGAGTGACACTACAGGTTGCAAAATGCCTTTGTCGGCCTCACAAGTAGGCACACCATATAAACCAATACCCAAACGCACCATATCGAACTGGTACTGCGGGAAACGGGAGATACCCGCTGTATTCAAAATATGACGCAACACCTGCGGAAAAGCCTCTTTGATGATCGCGCTGCCTTCCTCGAAACAAAGGATTTGTCTCAAGGAGAATGCATCTTCAGCAGGATTGTCGGCTGTGGCAAGATGCGAAAACACACTCTTCACGTGAAGCATCGGATTGGCTTGGATACGACGAATGAGCTCGGGCAATTCGTTGTTCGAGAAACCCAAACGGTGCATACCCGTGTCAAGCTTGATGTGTACATTCAGCGGATGAGCCTCGGGTAACGCGAGATTCCCTACGGCCCGCTCTATGAATTCCAAATTGCGGAAACTAAACACTTCAGGCTCAAGGTGGTATTTGATGATATTATCATAGCTGTTCACTTCGGGACTCATCACCATAATAGGCAAATTGATTCCGGCACGACGCAACTCCACGCCCTCATCTGCAAAAGCAACAGTCAGATAATCAACATTATGGTATTGAAGTACGTTGGACACTTCAAGATTGCCGCTCCCGTAACCGAAAGCCTTCACCATCACCATCAGCTTGGTTTCAGGCTTGATTTTGGAGCGAAAATGATTCAGATTGCTAACCAAGTGGTTAAAGTTGATCTCAAGCACTGTTTCATGAGCTTTTTCCTGCAACTCCATACCGATTTGCTCGAACTCGAAAGCGCGAGCGCCTTTCAGAAGGATAGTTTGGTTACCGAATTTCGAAAAAGGGAAATGTGCCAAGAAATCGCCCACATTGGGATAGAAATAGCACTCCATATCGAACTTGCTGGCCTGACGTGAGATACCTACACCAATACCAATGAGCATATCAACACCCTTAGTTTTTAGCAATTGCGCTATCTCAGCGTACAAATCAATCTCGCTACGTCCACTTTGCAGAATGTCAGACAAAATCACAACTTTACGCTTGTGCTGATGTTGCTGCCTCATCACGTCCAAAGCGATGGACAATGAATTGACATCGGAATTGTAATAGTCGTTGATAATGGTACAATTATTCATTCCTGCCTTGATTTCCAACCGCATAGCGATAGATGTCAGCATCATAAGCTTTTCGGCAATACTCTCCGGCTTCATTTGCATCAACAAACCAACAGCAATGCAATGGATGGCGTTCTCGATGGACGCATCGTCAGCGAAAGGGATGGCAAAGGACAATACATTGTTTTGATAGTCACATTCGATAGTGGAAGATTTTTCTTTCTTCTTCACATGCCTAACAAACAGGTCTGCCTCTTCAAACTTCCGACTCCAGGTAAACAACTTCACTTTCGATGCCAATCCCGACCGAATAACAACTTGTTGTATTTCAGAATAATCCATACAATACACCAACGACTTTGCCTTCGTAAAGAGATTCATTTTCTCCCCTACTTTTTGGGCTCGGTTGATGAAGTTTTCCTCATGGGCTTGCCCGATATTGGTGAACACACCGATAGTCGGGCGTATGATATCTTGCAGCGCCATCATCTCATCAGGCTCAGAAATGCCCGCCTCGAAAATGGCCAAATTGTTGTTCTCATTCATCTGCCACACTGAAAGCGGCACTCCCACTTGCGAGTTGTAGCTTTTTGGACTACGAACAATGTCGTAGCTGGAGCTAAACATCTGATAAAGCCATTCTTTGACAATGGTTTTACCATTACTACCCGTAATACCTATAACAGGAATGTTGAATTGCTGACGATGATAGGAAGCCAGTACCTGCAAGGCCTTCAAAGTATCCGCAACTACAATGAACGATGCTTCTTGACAAGATGCCTTGGGTAGATTTTTCACAACAAACGCTCTGACGCCTTTCTCATATAATTCCTCTATGTATTTATGTCCATCGTTGCGTTGGCTCATCAAGGCAAAAAACAATGTTTGATCGACATCCATCAAGTGACGGCTATCGATAAGTAAATCACTGACATTCCTCTCAGTTGATGCACCAACAAGCTTCCCACCGACAATTTCTGCAATCTTTTGCAAGGAATAAAACTGATGTTGCATAGAATTCTATTCAAATTTCCCGCAAAAATACTGCTTTTTCTGAAAAAACGCTATATTTGCAGTGTTTAAAAATCCAACAATATGAACATCAAACAACACCTCCCCAATGCCATCACCTGTGGCAATCTACTTTCAGGCTGCTTCTCCATCCTATTTCTTACCCTTGATATGCCTGTCAAAGCTGCCTATATGATTTTTGTGGCAGGTCTATTTGATTTTTTAGACGGGTTCACCGCCCGTCTACTCCATACCCATTCACCTATTGGTGCCAACCTAGATTCTCTATCCGATATGGTCTCTTTCGGCGTAGCACCTGGATTCATTATGTGTTGGCTTATGGATCGAGCCACCGACATTCCTTCCGTTACTTTATTAGGTATATGCATTCTACCAAGTTTGGCTTTTCTATTGCCTATGTTTTCGGCTATTCGTTTGGCCAGGTTCAACATCGATGACACACAGAAAACCACTTTCCGAGGCATACCAACACCTGGTATGGCCATCTTCATCGCTTCAATACCTTTGGCACTCAGCCAAGTACGTCATCTCAGCGACGGTGCTTTAGGCTATTGGGCCTGTCTAGGCATCACGCTGTTTTTCTCGTTCCTGATGGTAAGCAACTTACGTTTCTTCTCTTTCAAGATGAATTCAGCGAAGTGGAAAGGCAACGAAGTCAGATGGATTTTCCTGTTGGTTGCTGTGGCAAGTTTTGCCATTTTCCGAATGGTGGCCTTGCCTTTCGTGATGGTGCTTTATATCTTGATGTCGATATTCTTCACAAAAAAGATGGAATAAGACACGTTTAGCGTCATCGTTAGGAATGAAGCCATCCAGAAAACAAGCCTAATATCTGGATGGTTTCATCGTTCCTTCTCACAATGACTCAAAACAACTACTACATTTCCTTCTTATGCAAAATGAAATTATGTCCAAGATACACATCGCGTACGTGTTCATTGGCGGCTAGATCCTCAGGGCTACCTGACATTAGCACCTGCCCATCAAAAAGCAAATAGGCACGGTCGGTGATGGAAAGTGTCTCATGCACATTGTGGTCGGTGATGAGCACACCAATGTTTTTCCTTTTCAGCTTGAAGATAATGCGTTGAATATCCTCCACTGCGATGGGGTCAACGCCAGCAAAAGGTTCGTCCAAAAGGATGAAGCTGGGATCCACCGCCAAAGCACGAGCTATCTCGGTACGACGACGTTCACCTCCAGAAAGTTGTATGCCCTTGCTCTTTCGCACATGCTGCAAACCAAACTCGTCCAACAGGCCTTCCAATTTTTCGGCTTGCTGTTGCTTGGACAGTCCTTTCTTGAATTGCATGACCGAAGCAATGTTGTCCTCCACGCTCATCTGACGAAACACCGAAGCTTCCTGCGCTAAATAACCGATGCCGATTTGAGCCCGCTTGTACATTGGTAAGAATGAAATATCTTGATTTTCAAGGAAAACCTTGCCAGAATAAGGTTTGATAAGCCCCACAACCATATAGAAAGTAGTTGTCTTGCCAGCTCCATTTGGACCAAGCAAACCGACAATCTCCCCCTGTTCAAGTTCGACGTTCACGTTGTTGACAACGGTGCGCTGACCGTATTTCTTGACCAAATCTATCGTCTGTAATTTCATTTTATTTCGGTTTTGAAAGAGACGCAAAATCTTGCGTCTTAGCATTTAGAATATTCCCTCCTTTAATATATCATGCAAATGTATGATACCCAAATATTTACCATTATGAACCACTGGCAACTGAGTGATGCTGTTCTCTCGCATCCTATGCAAGGCATCCACAACTAAAGCGTCTTCATCAATTGTCTTTGGATTGGAGGTCATAATTTGAGCCGCCTTCACCTGCTCTATGTTGGGATACTTCATCAACATTCGGCGCAAGTCACCATCAGTGATAATGCCCACAATGGTAGAAGCATTTTCTGAATCATTTTCTGAGTTGTTTTGTAATATATCTCCACAGGTGACCACTGTAGCGCCCAAACGCTTGTGCGTCATCTCAATAATGACGCGGGTAAGGTTGTCGTCCGGCCTGACCTCCGGGCGTTCGTTTCTGACATACAAATCTTTCACACGAAGATAAAGCTGTTTGCCCAAAGCACCTCCCGGATGTAACTTGGCAAAATCATCGGTCGAGAAGCCACGACTACTCATTAATATTAATGCGAGTGCATCTCCCATAACGAGTTGAGCAGTAGTGCTGCTCGTTGGTGCAAGACTGCCAGGGACGGCCTCTTCTTCAACGGTCACATCGAGGATGAAATCGGCCTGAGAGGCAAGATAAGACCGGCGGTTACCCACCATAGCCACAATTTTGTTGCCCCGAAGCTTAATGAGCGGCACCAGCATCTTAATCTCAGGCGTTTCTCCGCTTTTCGAAAGAATCACCACAATATCATTATCACGGACAATGCCCAAATCGCCGTGTATTGCATCCGCTGCATGCATAAACACTGCCGTAGTACCCGTTGAATTCATCGTTGCCACAATTTTTTGAGCGATGATAGCACTCTTTCCAATACCTGAAAACACGAGATTCCCTTTGTTTTCAAGAATCAGTTCAACAACTCCAGCAAAATCATCGTCCAATTTTGCCTTTAAATTACTAATTGCATTCGCTTCATTATCAATAATTTGATATGCAAATCGAATTATTTCTCCATTTTTTTTCATTTTTTCTCAAAAAATTCTTGCGCGATATAGGTGAAATGCTATAACTTTGTCTTTGCTGATTGGGGGAGAAAACTCTCTTTGGCAATAACGCAGTTTTTCAAAACAGATTGCAAAATAACGCAAAAATTCGGACAATACCAAAAGGAGATAACAATGGCAAAAAAAGCAGACCTTGAGATTCACAAACTGTTGAAGGATGTTTTTGGTTTCGACCAATTCAAAGGGAATCAGGAAGAGATCATCAAAAGTATCCTTGGCGGCAACAACACTTTCGTACTGATGCCCACAGGCGGAGGCAAATCGCTGTGCTACCAGTTGCCGGCATTGATGTCCAAAGGCACAGCCATCGTCGTTTCACCACTCATCGCCCTGATGAAGAACCAAGTCGATATGATTCGCAACTTTGGCACCGAGTTAGGCATCGCCCATGTGATGCACTAATTCCTCTCCAAAGCAGAGTTGCTTGAGGTGAAGGAAGACTTGAAGAGCGGCAAGACCAAGCTGCTATATGTTGCGCCTGAGTCACTTACCAAGGAAGAGACGACCGAGTTTTTACGCGGTCTTAAGATTTCTTTCGTTGCCATCGACGAGGCGCACTGCATCTCGGAATGGGGACACGACTTCCGTCCCGAATATCGCCGTTTGCGTCCTATCATCAATTCCATCGGCGAAAATCTCCCTATCATCGCCTTGACTGCTACTGCCACTATCAAGGTGCAAAACGACATTATGAAAAACCTTGAGATTATGGACGCAAAGGTCTTCAAGTCATCGTTCGACCGCCCCAACCTCTACTACGAAGTGAGGCCGAAGACCAAAGACGTTATCAAGGATATCATCAAATACATCAAACAAAACCCAGGCAAGTCAGGCATCGTGTACTGCCTCAGCCGCAAGAAAGTGGAAGAACTGGCGGAGACACTGGTCATCAATGGCATCCGTGCCCTCCCCTATCATGCCGGTTTGGACAGTCAAACACGTAAGGAAAATCAAGACAAGTTCCTTATGGAAGAAGTCGATGTCATCGTGGCCACCATTGCCTTCGGTATGGGCATCGACAAGCCTGATGTGCGCTTCGTCATTCACCACGACATCCCGAAGAGTCTTGAAGGTTACTATCAAGAGACGGGGCGTGCAGGGCGTGACGGCGGTGAGGGCAACTGTATCGCTTTCTATGACTACGAGGACATCCATAAACTGGAGAAGTTCAATAAAGGCAAGAATGTTGCCGAACAGGAAATTGCTCGAGAGTTGTTGAACGAAACGGTAACGTATGCCGAATCGGCGGTTTGCCGCCACAGACTTCTCCTTCACTATTTCGGTGAGGAATACAATAAGGAAAACTGTGGATCTTGCGACAACTGCCGTTCACCCAAGGAGAAGTTTGACGGTAAAGAAGACCTTAAGCTCGTTTTGGAAGCCGTAGAAGAGACCAAGCAACTTTTCAAAACCAAACACATCGCCGAATTACTAGCAGGCAAACTCACTGGTGACATCAAGGCGGCCAAACAAGAAAACAACGAGTTCTTTGGTGCTGGCGACGAACACGATGACAAATACTGGACCGCTGTCATCCGCCAAGCTCTAGTACACAAGCTTTTGTCGAAGGACATTGAGAATTACGGCATCCTGAAAATCACAAAAGAAGGTAAGGCTTTCATCAAGAAACCCTATACCATTATGCTCGTCAAAGACCATGATTACGAGAATTCCGACGATGATGATCCCGAGACCATGGCGGCTATGGGTGCCAATAAAGACGGAGGCGCCGACAAGACTCTCTTCGCCTTGCTGAAAGACCTACGCAAAACTATCGCCAAACAAAACGGTTTGCCACCTTTCGTCATCTTCCAAGACCCCTCGTTGGAGGATATGGCCATTCAATACCCTATCACCAAAGAGGAAATGACCCAAATCGCGGGTGTGGGTGCAGGCAAAGCAGAGAAATTCGGCGAGCCTTTCATCAAGCTCATCAAGGAATATGTGGAGGAAAACGAAATCACCCGACCCAACGATATGGTAGTAAAGTCGGTGGTCAACAACTCCGCTCTGAAAATTGGCATCATCCAAAATATCGACAAGAAGATTCCGCTGGAAGACATCGCCTACGGAAAGGGACTGGAATTTGACGAACTGCTGTCGGAGATTGAAAGCATCGTCTCTTCTGGAACCCATCTCGACATCAACTATTATATTGAAGAAAATATTGACATCTACCACCAAGAAGACATCCTTGATTACTTCCATGAGGCTGAATCAGACGATGTGCAGACCGCCCTCCGCGAGTTGGGAGAAGATGAATATCAAGAAGAGGAAATTCGCCTAATGCGTATTAAGTTCCTGTCGGATGTAGGCAACTGATTTAAAATGAAACATTTAGGATTTTTTTTATTGCTTTTTGTCCTTGCCACCGCTTGCGGTGACAAGGACAAAGGCTTTAAGCCAGAGCATTTTCTCAGCGAAAAAGAGATGATTGACATCATGACCGACGTACAAATCATCGAAGCCGACCTCAACTACCAGAAAACTCAAGAACGCGAACAAGAGCCTAACGACACCCTCAATATTATCCCTAAGGATTATGTCAAAATGTCAAGGGTTTATTACGCACAACTCTTTGAGCATTATGGCATTACGGACAGCATTTTTGAGCAAAACCTCAGATATTACACCCAGCGTCCCACTGAGTTGGAGAAAATTATGGATTCGGTTATGCAGCGACTGACGAAAGAGCAAGAAAAATGATTACCTGCAGACAGAATCTGCTGAAATCGCAGGACCTTCCTGGTATTAATTTTGAATCGCTCCGCGTTTCCCACAATTCTGCGAATTCTGCGTGAGGCAAATTATTTCTTCAACTCATTAGCAATCAATTCATTCAATTTCTTCGCAGCATCTATCAACATACTTTCGTCCGTCGGGACGGGAACAGGAATGCGGTCCAAGCGGCTCAAGGTTTCCACAGAGCACGCATCGCGGTCGCCCTTGATGGTGGTGTAGTCATTCTTGAAGGTGGATTTCACCTCAAAAGGAACTGAATAATAACGATATGCACGCGTAGGAAAATATTCAATCGTCCCCGAAATGGTTGCAATCTTATTCTGCGTATGATCCGTGACCTCAACATTTTTGCCTCCATTGGCTTCCTTAAAGGTCACCTCATCTAAACGAACAGGTGATACTGACAACTTGTCAACTACCACACAAGCGAAAGAAGGATTCTTTGATACATAAATCTGAGTAATGTTAGATGGAAGCTCGTCTGCAGAAAAGTCGAACAAGGTTTCCACAAAACCATCTGGCAAATCATAATCTGAAACAACACCAAACTCCACTTTATCAGCCAAATACATTGCTTGCTTCAATTGCAGGTTCAACAATTGTGAGTTTTCTTGATTTGTGTTCTTCAGTTGTTCAATATACTTACCCGCCATTTCCGCATCGGCTTTCGTGCCGGCATTCAGCAATTGATTGGCCTTGGCCACCAAATACGCCTCCGCTTTGTTGCGGGCAATCGTCATATCCTCGTCAAGGTCGAACTTCACATAATTTATGCCGTTTTTCACCTTGGTCGGGAAGCATTTCAAGGCATCATTGCGGCCCTTCATGCTGCAATAACGCTGATAAATCTCGGGCCAAACATCGGGTTGACCGGAAGCTTTCAAGGCTAGTATGCGCTCATGGTCGGCTTGGTTGGCCTTGTGATACGAAGCTGCCACCATATTGATACGACTGGCATTCATGTCGCCATCGCAGATGTCGGGTGCCAGACGCTGGATGACCTGGTCATATTCTTGGGCTTCATAGAGTTTCTTGGTCGTGTTGCAGGCGGTCAGCATTACACCGAGCAACAACGCGGGGATCAGTCGGAGGTATTTCATGGTTTTTCTGTTTTGATTCTACTTGTACATACTGGGCCTCCGACAGGCTCAAGCACCCTCAACACCAATAAAAGCAAGGTCCCTGAACCCGTCGAAGGGCCGGTTTATTATTTATAAACCACAAATTCCGCTCCAAATTGTCCATTTCCAACGAAAATCTTTAATTTTGTGGCATCGAAACCTCTAATTTCATGGAAACAATCAAGCAACTGCAACAAGATTTTGCCGATTTTTTGGCAAAGACCGACTTCAGCGGACAGCCGAAGGAGTTATACGAACCCATAGCCTACACCATTTTGCAAAGTGGCAAACGCCTCCGCCCCATGCTCTGCCTCTTGGCCAACGAGATTTTTGACGGCGACGAAAACGAAGCTTTATGGCCTGCCCTGGCCTTGGAGACCTTCCACAACTTCACCCTCATTCATGACGACATCATGGATAAGGCTCCGCTGAGGCGAGGCAAGGAGACCGTGTATCAAAAATGGAACGCCGACATCGCCATCCTCTCTGGCGACGCCATGCTCGCCAAAGCCTTCCAATATGCCTTGCAACCCAAGAAAGGTGCGGAACTCGCCAAGCAACTGGGCAAGGTGGCCATCGAGATTTGTGAAGGTCAACAAATGGATCTCAACTTTGAAACCCTCGGCAACGTGACCATAGCTGAATATCTGGAGATGATCCGACTAAAGACCGCAGTACTCCTAGCCACTGCGCTGCAAATGGGTGCGACCGTGGCTGGCGCAACAGATGCCGACATCCAGCATCTTTACGATTTCGGTATCAACATGGGCATGAGCTTCCAACTGCAAGACGATATTCTTGACCTCTACAGCGACGTAGAGGTGTTCGGCAAGCGCCATGGTGGCGACATTGCCGACAACAAGAAGACCTACCTCTACCTGAAGGCATTGGAATTGGCCTCAGAAAAAGATCGCAAACGCCTTGAACACCTCTTCACCCTTCGCATCGACCACGACGAAGAGGAGAAAATAGAAGAGGTACAAGCCCTCTACGACCGCCTGCATGTGAAAGAAGCCGTCGAGCAGGTCATGCTCGACTACGACCGAAAGGCCATCGAATCCTTAGCTACCGTCAGCTTGCCTGAAGAAAAGAAAAAGCACCTCCGCACTTACGCTGAGCTGCTTTCGGGAAGAAAAAAGTAACTGCCATAAAACAAAGAAAGCGGAATGCCAGGTTTATCCAGCATTCCGCTTTCTTTATTTTGCTTCAACCTTAGGGATTAATTGTCCTTTGTCTGGTTGCTTCCGCTATTGTTGCTAGAGGGAGTGATCTTCTCCTTGGGTTTCGGCATGTTATTTGGTTTGGGCGTCACTTCGGACTTCTGAACCTTCGGCTTTGCACCTTGAGTCTTGTTATTGCTTTCGTTTTGGATGGGCTTATTGGCATTTTGGTGACTCGACTGGGCATTGTTCTGGATTGACCCACCGTTGTACTTCTGCTTATTCGTCTCTTTGCCCTTGGGATTTACATTTGAATTCTTGTTTTCCGAGTTGGTATTGTTCTGGATTGACTCACCATTGTACTTGGTCTTCTTGGGCTTTACATTGCCATTGGGGTTTTCATTCGAATCCTTCTTATCCGCGTTGGTATTGTTCTGGATTGACTCACCTTGGTACTTGGTCTTCTTGGGTCTTTCGTTGCCTTTGGGGTTTACATTCGGGTCTTTGTTGTCCGAGTTGGCATTGTTCTCGATCGACTCACCGTTATACTTCTTAATACGGTTGTATTTCTTATTGGTTCTGTCAGCCGAAGTCTTTTTGATGCTTTTCTTTACAGCCTTGGTATCATCCTTTTGACCTTGGGCTTGCTGCATTTCCCTAAATGTAGGTTCACCTTCTTTAATGGTTGAGGGTTTTTCCTTCTTATGACCATTGATGGCCGTTGCGGATTGGGAATTGCTTTCTTTTTCATTTTGAGCATTTACGTTCTGAATGCTCAGGGCGCTCACGGCAAACATTGCCAGGACTCCAAATAAGATAGATCTTTTCATTTTGATTAAGTTTTAAGTGAATAATTAATTTTTGTTGCTTTCGATTCGAAAAATTACAAAAACCGTGCCAGAAAATCACGGAAGGAAAAAACAACTGTCACCATAGCTCAAAAAACGGAAATTGTGTTCCAAGGCAAAGCGGTAGCATTCCTGCCAACGCTCACCAACGAGTGCGGAAACCAGCAATAACAACGTACTTTTAGGCTGGTGGAAGTTCGTAATCAGCCCAGTGATGACACGCATCTTATAATAAGGTGCAATCATAAGGGCTGTGGTTGCCTCCAGGCGGGTTAAGGCATGAAGGTCGAGGTAATCCAATACATACTGTAGGGCTTCCTTTGCCGAAAGCGAGGAATTGCTCTCGTATGGGAACCACTGTTCCACATGCAAAGGACGCAAATCGGAACCTTGCTCCTTGAGCATCACGCCAATCCAATAGAGGCTCTCCAAGGTACGGGTACTGGTGGTTCCGACAGGGATAATCGGTTTACCGAAATGGGAAACCAAGTTTTCAATCAACGACCTGCGCACGATGATGGTCTCGGAATGCATAGTATGCTGTCCGATGGTATCGGTCGCGACAGGCTTGAATGTACCTGCCCCAACGTGTAATGTCACCTCGTCGAAGGTGAAACCCTGTTTGCGCAGGGCAGCGATGAGCGGTTGGGTGAAATGCAGTCCCGCCGTGGGAGCAGCCACCGAACCATCGTAGCGGGCAAAGACGGTCTGGTAACGGTCGCGGTCGGCAGGCTCGGCGTCACGGTGCAGGTAAGGTGGCAATGGAATCTCACCGGCGGCCTCCAGCACGGAGGCGAACGAAAGCACCTGAGGAGTCCAAGAGAACTCAATCTCAGCATACTGGTCGTTTTGCGCGATACGTTGCGCCATCAAATTCACCGGGTTTCCTCCTACCGCCAGCTCCATAGAGAGAGGACCTTCCTTCCAACGTTTTGCGTTACCTATCAAGCACTTCCAGCGGACTGGAGAGCTAGACGAGAATGCCAGCTGATAGTCCTGCTCTGGCTCAAGACAAAACACTTCGATGCGTGAGCCCGTTGCCTTATGGAATTGCAAACGAGCACGAATAACCTTGGTTTCGTTGAAGATCAACAACGCATCCTTGGGCAGAAAGTCACCGATGTGCTTGAACTGCGATTCCAATATCTCGTTGCCTTTCAATACCAAAAGCTTCGAATCATCACGCTCGTGCAAGGGATACTTGGCGATACGGTCTTCGGGCAGAGGATAGTCGTAGGCTTCAATGGAGATGTCTTTTACCGCGTTCATCGTCAAAATTTTTCGCAAAGGTAGGGAAATATTTCTATCTTTGCACTCCGAAAGAAAAAATAGATGCATCCCCTTTTGCTCAAAATAGAACTCACACGCAGCTTCCTCTTGAAATTCCTGAAGTTCGGAGTGGTTGGCTTTTCGGGTGTTTTCGTCAATTTCGGCGTCACCTACGTCTGCAAGGAATGGCTAAAATGGAACAAATACCTGAGCAACATTTTGGGCTTCATTGTCGCTGCTTCGACCAATTATCTGCTCAACCGCATTTGGACCTTCCAAAGCACCAACCCACAGATTGGAACAGAATACGTGAAGTATTTCGGCATCGCGTTGGTCGGCTTGGGCATCGACACGATGACGGTGTGGCTACTCAATGGCAAGCTGAAGTGGAACTTCTACCTCAGCAAGGTGTTTGCTGTGGGTGCTTCGACGCTTTGGAATTTCTTCGGCAACCTATTGTTTACATTTGCATAGACATAAAAAGCATTTGATATAGTAAGAGCCCGCCTCCTATGTCATTCCAATGTGGACTTGTGCGTTGGCAAGGAATCTATAGGAGGCGGTTAAAGAAGCAAAGACCTTGCATAACGGCCTCATCAGGTATAGATCCCATGCCTTTGCCCACGTCCCTTCGCGGGGATGACATACCTATTGAGGCCTGCAACAACCAGTGTAGAAGTATGAACCTGCTAGGTCATCATTTCAACGAAATCCGGGAGATGATCAAGAGGACTTAATACTTGGCCTTCAACCTTGAAGCAATAGGTAGCAGTACTATTGCTGAGCAACAAGTATTTTGGTCTTAACGCGGAATGATAACGTACAGCCTGCTCAAGCACGGCTTCGGTGAGCGTCACCGTTGGAGCCTTGCACTCCACAATCATCAAAGGAAGGCCATCTTTGCCGAAGACGACAGCATCGGCCCGCTTGTCCAAACCGTTCACCTTCACCGAATACTCCACCGCCAACAAGCCCGCAGGCACTTTGAGACACTCCACCAGAAGATGCAAAACCCGCTGCCTGACCTCTTCCTCAGGGGTCAGCACGACTTGCCGACGACGCAGAGGATCGTAAACATAGTTCTTCCCCTCCCGCTCTTCCGTCTTGAACCATTGCAAATGTGCCCCGTCCATAAAAAGGCTATTCCTCGACGAATTTCAAGCTGTAGGCGATGGATTCGAGCTGGAGCAGGGGATTACGCTTCTTTTGGTTAGGCTCATAATAGAAGCCTTCAACGGTGACAAGTTGACCCGTGCGTTTGTCAGCAAAGGTGTATGAGACGAAAGGTCCACCCATATAATTGTTGTAAACCTTCCACAAACCTCGCATTTCCTTGGCGTAACCAGCAGGATATTGGCTTGCGGTAGTCACCAAAGGCGGCACGAACTGGGTCTCAGTGCCCATATAAGAGCCTTCGGAAGGACCAGGGATGTGCTGACCCATCATCAGGTCGCGCATCGAGAGCAGCGCCTTGGTCTCAAACTGCAAGGTGTCGCGGTATGGCACCTGATAGATGACGATGTCGGCACTTGAGCGATCCAACTCCTTGCGAAGCCACATAAAGTCAGACTCGGCCTTAGCGATGTAGAAACCTTGAGGTACAGTCAAAGTGAAACCAAACCTCTTGGCGATGGCACTGGCGATGGAATCGTCCTTCGTAGGACGAAACACAGTCAAAATGCGCTCACGCTCCACCTTGTCGAACCATTCCTGATACATTTCCTTCTGCTTGTCGAAAAGTGCAACCCAAGAAGCCACGTCGGGAGCGCTTATTATCACGCATCGCTGCGGAGCAGACCAAAAGTCTTCCGTGGTCTTGGCAACGGCCTGCTTGAGAGTTGGGTCTATCTCAACCTCAAGGATACACTTGTGTTTCTTGAACATATCGGAGAAGGCTTCAGCAGTGATGTGCGCCAAGTTGTTGCGCGACTCCGGTTGGGGAAGTCCGTACTGGTCCTTCAGGAAGAAATGGCGTAGGGTGTCGCCAATTGTGCCCTTCCATTGGTCTGGATTTTGCGTGACGACCAGAATTTCGCGAGTGCCGCCCACTGAACGGGCTTTTCTGTTACCATTGGATTCTTCACACGACACCATCGTGCCGACAATCAAAACAACGATGGAAATTTTCAGTAAGTTTTTCATAGTATGTTGGGGGTTAAGGTGCAAGCTTAACGCCTGCGACCTGGTTATTTCTTAATCTTCAGCTTCTGCCCCACCTTGACGGTGTTGCCCTTCAGGTTGTTCCACTTCTTGAGGTCGTTGACGGTGCAACCATATTTCCTTGCGATAGAGCTTAGCGTCTCTCCTTTCTTCACGGTGTGTGTCTTGACCGATGAGGTTTTTGTTGCCTTGTTATTGCTCTTGACATTGCTGTTGCTCTTTGTGGTTTTGCTCACCTGAGCCATAGGCGAGCCTGAGCGATAGATTGTCAGACGTTGCCCAGCGTGGATAGTTTCACGTTTCAAGTGATTCCATTTCTTGATTTTGGCCACAGTGACGTGGTATTTTCTTGCGATACTGCCGAGACTCTCCCCTTTCTTCACCACGTGGACGAAGCTGTCGCTCACCTCCTCAACCTTTTCCTCGATAATCTCTCGGGCTTTTTCGGACTTGCTAACATAGTTGTAGATGCTATCCTCAAGCTGAACAAAACGCAAGGTATATTTAGTGGGCATACGCAGTGCAGATGGTTTTTCCTTCGAACCCGGAACAACACGTTTGGTGTATTGGGGATTGAAGAACTCCAAGTCGACCATAGGCACACCGATGCACTCGTTGATTTGGTCAAAGGCCACGCGGTCGCGTACCAGCACAGTGTCGGTACCATGCATAAGCAAACCGGGATTCATAGGATAGAGGTTGTGCTCAGGGGCATAGTTCATCACGTAAGTCACGGCTATGAAAGCAGGCACATAGCCACGCGTCTCGGCAGGCAGGTACGGCCAGATGGCCCAATAGTTCTTTACACCACCTGCCCTGATGATAGCCCTGTTGACCGTTCCCGGACCCGAGTTGTAGGCGGCCAGCACAAGAAACCAGTCGTCATAGCGTGAATAAAGACTTTTCAAGTATCGGCAGGCGGCATCTGTTTCCTTTTCGGGGTAGTAGCGGTCGTCGACAAGGGTAGTCACCTTCAAGCCATATTCCGACCCTGTGCCGCGCATGAACTGCCATAAGCCCTTGGCACCCGCCTTCGAGCCCGCAGTAGGGTTCAGAGCCGACTCTACCATCGCCAGGTACTTCAACTCCAAAGGAAGGTTGTATTTGGCAAGGTATTCCTCAAACATCGGGAAATAAACATAAGAAAGACCCAACATACGGCTCGACTGCTGACGGCGACGGTTGGCGTACAACTCGATAAACGACTTGACGTGGCTGTTGAAAGTCAAGGGAATAGTGGTCTCATTAGCCAAGACCTGGATACGCTGCATATAGACACTGTCGTCATAGACAGGCACATCATCTTCATTGAAGCCATACTTGTTCCACGCTTTCTTGTCTATGTCGAGGTACACATCTTTCGTCATACCAATGGAGCTTACCATATCAAGCATCTCCATCACCGTCGATTCTTCCACGACAGCCTTACCCGAGTTCAAATCATGGATTCTCTGGTCGTCAAGTTCAAGGGTATCAGCGTCAGGCGAAACGGGTTCATAAACTTGTGCAAAGGTCACAATAGGGAAAAAAAACAATAATGAGATAAGATGTATACGTTTCATTTGGGATGAAAATTAAAAATGGGAAAGACTCTTTTTGAAAGAGAACGCAAAATTACCAAAAATCGTCTATTGGGATTGAAAAAATCCTTATTTTGTTATTTTGAATCAAAACATTTCCTATGGAAAACAAGCAAAATAACTATAAATCAGTAGATTACGTCATTAATAATAGGCAGTTTTGCCATAATATTAGCCTTATTCCGTTACGTTCAAAAAAGTGCTCATATGGCAACTTGTCCCTGACTTGAGCAAGGAGAATAAAATCATTGAGAATATTGATTGACGCCTATAATCAGATGACCTTCTGGAATGCCAAACGCTCGTCGCCATTCAAAAGATGAATGATGCCGCAGTATTGATAACCATGCTTCTCCAAGCCTTTCCGCATGACGATGTTGGCCTCGTGTGTGTCGATGCGGATATTATCGGCTTTGCTTTCACAATAGTCCAAGAGGGCATCCAACACGCCGTGTGAGCCTGGAGTGCTGGCGATGCGGTGGATGACATAATAAGACTCGTCGTTGAGCCATTGACCTTCATAGATGACATTATAAGTCACCTCGGGACTGGGCAACAAGGCAAAAGTACCAACTATCTTACCCGTTTCATCCATCATGATATGACTGCCACCCATTTCAATGTCTTTTTTGAACATATCATCGCGAGGATAGCCGTCGGGCCATTGGAAAGTATTGCCATAGCTGCGCATGATTTCTCGTGCTTGGTCGCGAAGGTTGAGGATGACAGGCAGGTCAGCCAAAGTCGATTTGCGGATGGTGTAGCTCATTTTGCCCCGATTTCGAAAATGGTCAAATCGGCAACGGTCATCTCCACCACCTGAATCAGGTCTTGTGGGTTGAGCTTGAACTGGAGACCGCGAACACCTGCACTAACATAGATGTAATCAAACAGTTCGCAGGTCTCGTGGATGAAAGTTGGGAACTGTTTCTTCATGCCCACAGGCGAACAGCCGCCACGAATGTAGCCTGTCAGGGGCAGCAGTTCCTTCATAGGGATGAGGTCGCAGCTCTTGTTGCCTGTGACCTTGGCGGTCTTCTTCAGGTCGAGTTCGTCGTTGCCAGGAATAACGCAGACGAAATACCCGATCTTGTCGCCTTTCAGCACCAAGGTCTTGAACACTTGGTCGATGTCCTCGCCCAACTGGTCGGCGATATGCTGCGCCCCGAGGTCGTTTTCATCCACCTCGTAGGGAATCAGCTCATACGCAATCTTCTTCTGGTCGAGGATACGGCAGGCGTTGGTTTTGTTGATTTTGTCTTTGGGCATGATTACTTCCTATTCTCCTCCACCCACTTCCGAGCATTCACAAACGCCTCCATCCAAGGTGAGACTTCGTCGTTCTTGCGCTCGTCGGGATAGTAGGCCCACTGCCAGGGCAAGAAGGCTCTTTCGAGGTGTGGCATCATGGCGAGATGGCGACCATCATTGGAGCAGATACCCGCCGTCGACCAGTCGCTGCCGTTGGGATTGCCGGGGTATTCATCCTGACCATAACTCATCACGATCTTGTATTTATCGCGATAGCAGGGAAAGTAGAAACGGCCCTCGCCATGGGCAATCCACACGCCAAGGCGGCGACCCGACAGAGACTTGAGCATCACGCTCTCGTTCTGGGCAATCTCCACGTTGAGGAAGCCCGACTCGAACTTGTGGGAGTCGTTGTGCATCATCACGGGGTGCTCTTCATGGTCGGGATAGAGCAGGCCGAGTTCCATCATCAGCTGGCAGCCATTGCAAACGCCAAGACTAAGGGTGTCCTCACGAGCGTAAAAGTCATCCAAGGCTTTCTTGGCCTTCTTATTATAAAGGAAGGCACCTGCCCAGCCTTTGGCCGAGCCAAGTACGTCGGAGTTGGAGAAGCCACCGATGAAGGCAATCATATTCACGTCCTTGAGGTCTTCGCGGCCTGTGGCGAGGTCAGTCATGGTGACATCACGCACATCGAAGCCGGCAAGATAAAGGGCGTAGGCCATCTCACGGTCGCACTGGCAACCCTTTTCACGAATGATAGCCGCATTGATGCCAGTGGGCTTGCGGCGATGCATGTCGATGCCGAGGCTGGCCGCGGTGCCGGTGAAGTTGCGCCCAAAACTATAGTGCAAGTATTGCTTCTTGTAGTTCATGAAACGCTCCATGGCCTTGCGCGGACCGCTCTGCTTGCGGTCGAGCAGGTAGGACGACTTGAACCAAGTGTCGCGCAACGCATCAATGTCGAAGATATGGTTATGGTCGCCGTGCGCGATGTTGATTTGTCGCTTGGCTTGGGGTTTGCCAATCATCTTGAAACTGATGCCCAGCTCGCGCAACATACGGTTGGCAATGCCATCATTGGAGACTTGTATGACCACTGAGGGCTTTTCGCAGAATAGCACAGCCATCAGGTCTTCAGCATTGAGTGCGCTCAGGTCGAGATTCATACCGTAAGTGGTGTTGGCGAAGTTCATCTCCAACAGGGTGGTAATCAAGCCACCGGCTGATACGTCGTGACCAGCCAAAACCAAGTTGCTCTCAATGAGTTTCTGGATGGCATTGAAACACTTCTTGAAGTAGTTGACATTCTTCACATCAGGCACAGCTTGACCTATGGCACCGATGCTTTGGGCGAAGCTGCTCCCGCCGAGTTCGAAACCGTCTTTCGAGAAGTCGATGTATAGAAGCTCCGTGTTCTCGTCGGCCTTCATCACGGGGCGCACCACCTGACGGACGTTTGAAACCTCGCCCGCAGCGGAAACGATGACCGTCCCAGGAGCGACAACTTTCTCGCCATCAGGATATTTCTGCGTCATAGAGAGGCTGTCCTTGCCCGTAGGCACGTTGACACCCAAAGCCACGCAATAGTCGCTCAAGGCTTTTACGGCCTCGTAAAGTCGGGCGGTTTCGCCTTGCTGCTTGGCAGGCCACATCCAGTTGGCGCTCAACGAGACACCTTCAAGGTTGCCCTCGATCGGTGCCCAAAGGATGTTGGTCAGAGCTTCGGATACCGAGAGACGCGATGCGGCGGCAGGGTCGATGAGGCCAGCAATCGGGGCGTGCCCCAAGGCGGTGGCGACGCCTCGCTTGCCATTGTAATCCAATGCACTGATGCCAAGATTGCTCAGCGGCAACTGAATCTCACCCACGCATTGCTGCTGCGCCACGCGACCCGTCACCGAGCGGTCCACCTTGTTGGTGAGCCAATCCTTACAAGCTACGGCTTCCATTTGCAGCACGTTGTTGAGGTATTTGTGTATGTCGCGTTTAGTGTAGCTGATTTTCTTGAAATGATAGGGTTTGGTCTTGTCTTTCAAAATTGTCTTAGGTGCACTGCCGAAGAAATCTGAGATGGCCAAGTCGATGGGAGCCTTGCCTTTCTTGCGGACGAAACGCAGACGTTCGTCGCCTGTCACCTCGCCTACTTCATAATATGGGGCACGTTCACGCTCGGCGGTTTCCTTGATAATATCTTTGTCTTTCTTGTTCACCAACAAGCCCATACGCTCCTGTGACTCGTTGCCTATGATTTCCTTGTCGGACAGCGTCGGGTCGCCGATGGGCAGGTTATCCACATAGACCACACCACCTGCGTCCTCGATGAGTTCGCTAAGGCAGTTGAGGTGTCCACCTGCACCGTGGTCGTGAATGCTCCGGATGGGATTATGGTCGCTCTCGGCCATGGCACGGATGACGTTGCTCACACGTTTCTGCATCTCAGGGTTGGCACGCTGCACGGCATTCAGCTCGATGGCGTTGCTATATTGGCCTGTATCGACACTTGACACGGCACCGCCACCCATACCGATGCGGTAATTGTCACCACCGAGAACGATGATGACATCTCCCTCTTCAGGCTCCAGCTTCTTGGCATCTTTTACCTTGGCGAAGCCTATGCCGCCCGCCAACATGATGACCTTGTCGTAGCCTAAAGTTTCTTTTTCGCTATGCTCAAAGGTCAGCAGACTGCCGTTGATGAGGGGCTGACCAAATTTGTTACCAAAGTCGGAGGCACCGTTGGAGGCCTTGATAAGGATCTCTTCCGGTGTCTGATACAACCACTTGCGTGGCTCGATATCTTTCTCCCACTCACGGCCTTGCTCCGTACGGGGATAGGAAGTCATATAAACTGCAGTGCCCGCCAAAGGCAAGCTGCCCTGACCACCTGCTAGACGGTCGCGAATTTCGCCACCGCTACCCGTGGCAGCACCATTGAAAGGCTCCACGGTGGTCGGGAAATTGTGCGTCTCGGCTTTGAGCGAAATCACCGTCTCGATAGGCTTGATTTGGAAGGCCGATGGCTTGTTGGGCTCAGCGGGAGCGAACTGCTCCACCTTGGGACCGAGGATGAACGCTACGTTGTCCTTGTAAGCCGACACAAGTCGGTTGGGGTTCATTTTCGAAGTCTTTTTGATGAGGGCAAAGAGCGTGTTAGGCATCTGCTTGCCATCGATGACAAAGGTGCCATTAAAAATCTTGTGGCGGCAGTGTTCGGAGTTGACCTGAGCGAATCCATACACCTCGCTATCAGTCAGTTTGCGTCCAATCTTTGCTGAGATGCCTTTCAGGTATTCCATTTCCTCGCTACTCAGTGCAAGACCTTCCTGCTGGTTGTAGGCCTCAATGTCGTCGATGTATTTCAGCGGCTCGGGCTTGCGGTCGACAGAGAACACTTTTTGGTCGAGGTTCTCATAACGGTTTTGCAGCATCGGGTCGTAAGGAGCCTTCTTCGACTCCACCTTTTGGAATTCCTCAATGCGGACGATGCCTTTGATACCCATATTTTGGGTAATCTCGACGGCATTGGTGCTCCATGGAGTAATCATCTCGCGGCGCGGTCCGACGAAATGGCCTTTCACCGTGTCTTTTTCGATTTTTTCGGCATTACCAAAAAGCCAAGTGAGTTTGGAAATGGTTTCCGCAGAAAGTTCAGATTTAGAGTCAACAGCGATAACACGTTGATTATCGGACTGAAAAAAGCTTACCATAAGCGCAAAGATTTATGCATAAAACAATGCGGCAAAGATAGGAGTTTTTATCTAAAACGATTCAAAATGAAGCAAAAATTCCGAACACAAGAACTGTATTCGGAATTGTTTTGTCAAAAACAGGTTAAACTTCTTACTTCACCAAAACCTTTTTCACTACATCTCCAGCTTTCACGTAATAAAAACCGCTTGAAAGGTCTTCCAAACTGATGGTTTCCTCCCTCTTCACGAACAGGGTCTTTACGATGCGTCCCATCTCATCGATAATGGTCACGGAACCTTCGGCTTCGATGGTGAGGGTTTCCGAAGCAGGGTTGGGATAAACGTCAAAAGCAACGGTTCTGTTTTCGCCGAGGCCAACGTTACCGCAGTCGTCATAGAGCTGGATGCCTTGCCATTCCTCAGCGGCCTCGAAAGCTTCGATGTAATTGCAGGGCACCACGATATGCACATGGTCGTTGATGTCGGCAAAAGCGTCATCCCAAAGGAAAAAAGGCTCAGTGCTGTGAATGAAGATGTGATCAAGCTCGTAGCAATTACTGAAGGCATTCGAATTGATTTGTTGCATACCAGCAGGGAGGTCGATATATTCCAAACGTTGGCAGTCGGCAAACGAATGGAAACCGATGTTTACGATGGTGCTGGGCAAAGTAATGCTGGTAAGATCGACGCAGCCATAGAAAGCCTCGCTGCCAATGTAGCGTACCCTTAACGACTCTCCATTGATGGTTTCTGTTTCGGGAACAACAACATCACCCGAATAGGTGTTTGGGTAGTCGTTGTTGACCACGATTAGGTAGGTTTCGCCGCAACCGCCTCCAGGAAGTTGTTGCGTAGCTTTGCGGTAATAGATGCCATTGACAATGTAATCATAGGCAAATGCACTTTGGCAGATCATCATGAGTGCCAAGGTCAGCACTGAAAAGATAAATGTTCGTTTCATATTTGTAATTGTTAGATGAGATATTGATTAACATTATTATTAGTTGCAGAAAACTGGAAATAATAACAAATGCAGGAAAAAAAGTCGGGATGAAGCGAAAAAAAAAGAAAAATCGCGTTATTTTTCAAAATATCTTTGCAACTAAATCATCAAAAGACAAACTGAAAGAATGGCATTTTCCGAGTCACACGGAGCCGACAAAAGCAACATCGACACTACCCATGCCGAATTCAATGCCTTGATCCTTAGGCATAAGGCCATGATTTGGCATATCTGTTCCGATTATAGACTTGGTGATGCTTGGAACACAGAAGACTGTGTTCAGGAAGTTATCGTGAATCTTTGGCGAAGCTTCAAAAGTTTTGAGGGGCGTAGTTCGGAAAAGACCTGGGTGTGGCGCGTTGCCACCAACACCATGCTGATGCTTCAACGCAAAGATATCAGAAGTCCGCAAACAGAATCCATCGAAACGAATAATGTGGACAAAAAGGACGAAGAGCCCGGCGACGACAACTACCAGCAATTGCAACAACTGATTGAAGCTCTGCCTGAAGAAAGCGGTGTTATTATCCGTGCCTTTCTCGATGGCTTCTCTTACAAGGAAATCGCTGAGATGACCAACAGTTCAGTGGGCGCCGTGGCCATGCGCATCGCCCGACTCAAGCGGAAACTTAGAATCATGTACGAAAGAGAAAACAAACTATGACAATGAAAGACAACATAAAAACCCTGAACCCAAGCAAGCAACGTGACGACTTCAAAACCCAATGGCAAAGCCGACAGCAATGGCAAGAGCATGCCCAAAAATCGGTGCCTGACGACAAGACCTTTTTGCGCTGGGCCGAAAAGGCGCAACAAGACCCTGCCGGTTTGGGAGCGAAGGTCATCCGCTTTCACCGCAACAGGCGCTGGATACCCTACGCAGCCGCCGCTAGCCTCGTCATCGGCGTGACCATTTTCGGACTGACCCGCTCAAGCCAACCCAATGATGAGCTTCCTTTCGCCGAAGAAGTGACCGTGGAAAGCCAAACGATCCATTTTGTGTGCAACAACGGCTGCTCGGCGCAAGACATCCTGCTCATGGCCAACAAAGTCATTAAATAACAAAACCCAAAGACAATGAAAAGCCTCGTTCCATATCTCGCTGTGATCCTTGCTTTATGGCTTTCTGCCTGCAAGGAAAGGACCGCATCCGAGACAACAACCTGCAAAAAAGCTGCGATGGAGATGTACTGCAAGTATGCCGACAATGCCAACCTCACTGTGGCCTACCTCGGCGATTTGTCAGTCAACGGAAAATGCATCGACGCCTTGATGTTGCAAGCCGATAACGAAACGGATTGGGAAATGCTGAAACGGGATTTCGGCTTCATGACTTACGACACCGCCAACTTTAATTGTCCAAATGACGACAATCCTGTCATGATTGGTGTCGGCATTGAAACCGATTTTTTGGACGACTCCATCTTCGACACGTTGACCGACATCAGCCAAATACCTGATGAAGACATCGAGAGATTTACGCATGTCGTTGCCGACAAGATGCGCGAAGTCATGAACAGCTTCCAAGCCCCAGATTCGTTGCTGCCTAATACTGCCATCATCGTTGGCCAAGGCCCAATAGAGCAAGCGCCTACAAATGATAAATATGACGACTACATTATGACTGTTGCACGATCCCTTGTCATCGGAATGATTGACGAAAGACTACATCCCAATACGGCTCCTAATCCCGGCCTGCAACAGCAAAAGGACTGGAATCACAGCATCATGGACGATGCCCAAACTCACGGTCATATCGGCTACATCACTGCTGCCGATAGCGAAGAACGCGCCTTATGGCTTTTCTTCTATGACGACCAAGAGGAATGTAACTCCATCATCAACCATATCAGCGAAGACATGATTATCAAATAATTAACCATTTATCAAAACTTTTATTTGTATGAAAAAAAATGTATTTTTCTTTTTGATGTGCGTTTTTGCCATGACAGGCATGACACAAGCACAAAACCGTGGTGACATCCAATTGAGCACCACTGAAATGAACCATGTGATGATCTCACAAGACAGGCTTCCTTCTGAGGGTTCTTGGTTCTCCTATGTTGGTGATTATTCATCGCCACAAATTATCGGCATTGGGATGCCCTTCAATTGGGGGTATATGTTCCCTGCTGAGCTGATGAACGAGTACAAAGGTTGCTCTTTCACAGAGTTTGGTTTCTTGGATGCAGGTGAAGAGCAATTTGCCACCACCTACACCGTTAACTTCTATGTTGGCGGCGATACCGCTCCAGGCACTTTGGTTTCTACCCAACAGTTCGAAATCACTGGTACGGTCGGCGATGTCGTCACCTTCAGGCTTGAAACCCCCGTCGAAATCGATGGCACACAAAACATTTGGTTGACTTTCTACCATGACGGCTCCATTCAATATCCTGCACCTGCTGTTGCCGATGTGGGCAACCCCAACAGCCGTTGGCTCGGCATTGATGGCTATGGCTGGATGGATGTGGCTTCTGTCAGTAGCGAAGCTTATAGCTGGCTGGCATGGGTTTATGTCGATGGCTACGACTGGATCAACGAGAGCAACGAATCTGTCTCCGTCTATCCCAATCCCACCACGAACAATGTGAACATCGCTGCACCAGGGATTAACCATGTCACCATGATGAACACGCTTGGCCAAGTGGTTTACGACAGCCATGTGGACGGAAACATGACTACCCTGGATATGAGCCAATACCAGGCTGGTGTTTATATGGTACGCGTAAAGACCGAAAATGGTGAAAGCGTGAAACTCGTTTCAAAGCAATAATGTTGCGTTTTTTAAGTTAATATAAATAGCTTTCAGCAGTCAGCTATCAGCCACGTTGCTACCAAACTGATAGCTGACGACTGATAGCTTACATCCAATGTAGAAATTAAAGTTTAACCTTGAACAAATACAAACCATGAAAAAGCTTTACATTCTCCTCGCGTTCCTGCTCTTTGGTGCAGGTCTTCGCGCACAACAGACCAATCTCACCGAAGCCGTTGACTTCACCGTCACCGACTGCCACGGACAGACCTACAACCTCTTCGAAATCCTCGACCGAGGCCAAGCCGTCTTCATTGACTTTTTCTTCTACACTTGTGGTCAATGCCAGGTGATTTCCCCCTACATTACGGGATCCTACACTCAAATGGGCTGCAATTTGCACGACGTGTTCTACATCGAGATTTCCTACATCGATAGTGATGCCACTTGCCAGCAATGGGCCAATGAATACGGTGTTGAGTTTCCAACTGTTGGAAAGGACGGCGGCGGCAACGAGGTCTTTGACCTTTATGGCATCATGGCCTGTCCAACGCTCGTCCTCATCATGCCTGATCGTAGCATCCCCATCCAAGGATTGCTGGATCTCTATCCTTTTTCGGCACAAGACGTGGTCAATGCCATGCAACGAAACGGCCTGCAACCTCACGACTGCACGGGCACGCTGACCGTCAATCCGCAAACCTTGCACGTCTATAGCGATGGCGAGACCTACGAGCCTGGTCTGCTGACCATTTCCAACATGACCGCCGACGATGTGACCGTCAATGCCTTCACTGCTGACCCCATCTTTGCATTGCAATGCATGTACGAAGGCCAAGATGTCACCGAAGGCATGACCGTTGCTGCAGGACAAACTGCTATCGTGGAAGTCTATGTTGATGTACCTGTTAGGGAAACCTTCGAAGGAAAAATGTATGTCAATACCTCGTCGGGTAACTTTGAGGTCAACATCGTTTACGAAACGACCCTCGGCATCACGGAAGGCAACTCGACAGTGACCTTGTTCCCCAATCCTGCCAATGAAAGTGTAACGCTTCAAGGCGAAAACCTTGGGATAGTAAGCCTTTACAACATGTTGGGCCAAAAGATCGACACCTTCTACACCGAGGAATCGCAAATGGTCATCCCGACCGCCAAGTACCAAGAAGGCATCTATTTCGTGAGGACAAGCAACGGAATGACACAACGCTTGGTGATTGTGCACGAATAAGTTAGATGTTAGTCCCTATTTTAACGAAAAAACCGCCACGTTTGTGACGGTTTTTTTCATTTTAATAGCCTTCATCGGATTGTTGTTCTTCACCGCCGCCTTCATCGTCGCCACCGCCTTCACCATCGGGACGGTTGCGTTTGATGTTCTGCTGGTTGATGCGGTAGTTGAAGTTGAGCGAGAACGAACGGCGGTTCCAGGTGCTGGTGTTGTACTGCCAGAAGCCATCGCCCCACGACTCGCCGCCCCAACTGCGTGAGTTGAAAAGGTCGCGCACGTTGAAAGTGATGGTTCCGTTGCCGTTGAAAATTTCCTTGCTCACGGCGAGGTCCATCCACCAGTTGCCCTTGTGCATGCCCAATGGCTCCTTGTGCGGACCCATAATGTGAGCCGTCAGTTGAAGGTCAAACCAATTGCTGACCTTGAACTTCGTCACAGCGCGTCCGAAGAGCATCCAAGTGGCATCATCATAGACCTTGTCATTGATGGTGCCATTGAATTGGGAACGGAAGAAGTTAACATTGCCGTTAAGATTCCACCATTTCGTCATCTGGCCTTGGGCTACCATCTCCACGCCAAAGTCATCGGCCTTGCCGAAGTTGATGGGCATGCTATAGAACACGCCATCTTCCTCGTAGGTGTAGTGGCGTATCATGTTGGTGCCGTGACGATAATAAGTCGTGAAGTTGAAGCTGGCCTTGTCCCAGAAGTGGATGTAACCAAGTTCGTAGCTGTCCATATAAGTGGGCGTCAAGGCGGGGTTGCCAAGGCGGATGTTGCGGTTATCGTTGTAGGAACGGAAAGGACTCATTTGCCAGAAGCCCGGGCGGCGGATACGACGCGTGTAGCTCACTTGGAACTGGTTGAACTCATTCACCGAATAATTGATGTGAGCACTCGGGAAGAAATCAAAGTAAGGTTTGCCGCCGTTGATGGAGTCGTTGCCATCGTGGGCATAGCCTTTCAGGTTGGTCATGATGTCGGTCATCTCGGCACGCAAACCCACCTGTCCCGACCAACGGCCCCATTCGTTGCCGAGGCTGGTGTAGAGTGCGGCCACCTGTTCGCTGTATTCGTAGTCGTAGCAATAGTTGCCCAAAGGCTCCCAAATGCCGTCATTCTTCTGCCAAACGCTGTCGTTGCTCAGAATATTACGGTTGGTGTATTTCGCGCCAATCTCCCACTGCGCCTTGGTGAGGAAGGGATGCACATAATCGATACTGGCCTGCAGGTTGCGCATGCGCTGGTCGTTACCCGTCTTCTGATAGATGGTCCATAAAGCTTGTTGCGCATCCGAATTAGGATAGAGCGACTCGTTGATGTCGGAGCCCGCATTCTCGGTATTGGTGAAGAAACGCACATTAGCCTTCAGGCTACGGCCTTTACGTTCAAAGGTCTTGTCGTAGTCAAGGGTGACTTCATACATGGGGTCATACTCCCAATAGTCCTCGGCACGCACATCATACGAAGCGGAGTCCCAAATCGGATATTCGTCAGAATAACGCACCACAGGATGCGTCTCCAGTTTACCGTAACGGTAGACGAATGCAGCACTCAAAATATCATGGTCAGTGATGTAGTAGTCGGCGCCCACACGCACGTTGTGACCCATACGGTTCATCCTACGTTCAGTGGTCTGGTCAGTGAGTTGGGTAAAGAGGGTGTCGCCTTCAGTGATATCACTGAAGCGTTTGGTCTTATTGACACCGCCGCCAATATTTCGACGGTTGTTGAAACCATAACTGCCGAAGAAGTTCCAACGTTTCAGGCGGTAGTTACCCGAAAGGCTAGCACCGTACATCCAAGGATAACCACCTCTAATGTTGACTGCACCGTTGAAACCTTGGCGCTTGTCCTTCTTCAAGATGATGTTGATGATGCCTGCCGAGCCTTCTGCATCATAGCGTACCGAAGGGTTGGTGATGACCTCGATGCGTTCAATCATGTCGCCCTGCAAGGTGCGCAAAGCATCTTGGGTGCTCATACCCGAGAGGCCTGACTCCTTGCCGTCGATGAGAATACGCACACCATCGTCGCCACGAAGGCTCACATTGCCTTCCACGTCGACCGAAACGGCAGGGATGTTCTCCAGCACCTCGATGGCATTGCCGGCAGTGTTGGCCACGTCCTTGCCCACATTGAACACGTGCTTGTCCAAGGTCATCTCGTAGGTGCTCTTCTCGGCCACCACATTCACTTCGTTCAGCATGCGACTGTCTGGCGAGAGATTGATTTTTCCCACATCGATCGTGCTTTTGGTGCCATCGAGGTTGATGCTTCTATAGGAGGTATTGAATCCCATATATTGGATTTCAAGCTCATAGCGGCCTTTCTCAAGTTCCAAGGTAAAGTGTCCCGTAGGGTCGGTAACGCAACCCGAAACGAAAGTCTTATCTGGCAAAGTACAGGCACGCACCGTGGCATATTCCATAGGATGGCCTGTTGAGTTGTCAAAAACGCGACCTTTAACAGTGATAGCGTAGGTATACGGAAGACTGAATAGAAGTGACAGTATTACAAGGAGTTGTCTTTTCATAGAAGGGAATTGTTTGCTCGTTTTAGAAAACTGCAAAAATAGGTCTTTTTGGGCAATACAGCGTCAAAAATGTTGCAGAAAATGAGCATCTTCAATTTCGCTGACCGATACGACGCAGCCATAGATGCCCGCAGACGCACATGCTAGCGTTGGCATGACATGGCTGCTGCAATGACAGCCCTACATCGGATCCACATCCACCTGCACTTGGACCGCCTTGTACTCGGAATTCTGCTGGAACAAACGAATCTGCTGCGCAATCAACTCCTTCACCTTTTGAGTGTTGTAGTCACGCCTAAACTTCACCATCATCTGCTTGATATACAGATTCTTGACTCTTGAGACCACGGGGTATTCTGGCCCAAGCAAGTCCTGTTTGAAGATAGGACGGAGCATGGCAGCCAATTCCGCCGCAGCGGGATTGAGTTTTTGGTAGTCCTTGTGCTTCAATCGGATAAGGATGAGACGGTAAAACGGCGGATAGCCAAACTGTCGGCGGATAACCATTTGCTTCTCGTAAAGCCCACGGAAGTCGTTACGCAACACGTCCTGTAAAACGGGATGTGCCGGCTCGTAGGTCTGTATGATGACCTTTCCCTGTTTGCCTTTGCGGCCTGCGCGACCCGCCACCTGAGCCATCAGCTGGAAGCTGCGCTCGTGGGCACGAAAATCAGGGAAAGAAAGCATATTGTCGGCATTAAGGATGCCCACCACTTTCACCGAGTCGAAATCCAAGCCCTTGGTGACCATCTGCGTACCCACAAGAATGTTGGTTTCATGGTCTTGGAAAGCTTCCAAAATGCTTTGGTAGTCGTTTTTCGAGCGCGTGGTGTCAAGGTCGAGACGCGCAACTTTTGCCTCAGGCATGACAAGGCTCAAATCCTCCTCGATCTTCTCAGTACCAAAACCATGCATTCGGATGTTTGTACTATGACACACTGGACATTCGGTCGGAACACTGGCTGTGTAGCCGCAGTAATGACAACGCAGCACATTTTGGCTCTTGTGATAGATAAGGCTCACATCACAGTTGATGCATTGGGGTACATAATGGCATTCATCACACTCCAAACGCAGCGAGAATCCGCGCCGATTCTGGAACAAAATGGTCTGGTTATGCTCGTCCAAGGTCTCTTTCATCGCATCCAGCAAAGTGCTGCCAAAGTCGGCCTTCATGGTTTTACGACGACGTTCCACGCGCATATCGCTGAGGATGATTTCAGGCATCTGCACACCGCCAAAACGCTCTGTGATTTCCACCAAATGGTAACGGCCACTCAAGGCATTGAAATAGCTTTCGTAAGAAGGCGTAGCCGAGCCTAATATGATGTTCGCCTTGTGCATGGCGGCCAAGACAATGGCGGCATCGCGGGCGTTGTATCGCGGTGCAGGATCGATTTGCTTGAAGCTGCTATCGTGTTCCTCATCCACAATGATGAGGCCAATGTCAGAGTAAGGCAAGAAAATAGCCGATCGCGAGCCGATAATAATCTGATGTTTTTGCGATTGCGTCTGCCCGAAGTCACGAACTTGCTCCCAAACCTCAACCCGCTCGTTGTTACCATAACGCGAATGATATACACCCAATCTGTCGCCAAAATACTCTTTCAGACGATTGATGATTTGTGCCGTAAGTGCAATTTCTGGCAAGAGATACAAGACCTGCTTGCCTTGGTCGATGGCTTCCTTGATCAATTTGATATAAATGGCCGTCTTGCCGCTTGAGGTCACACCATGGAGCAACACAGGCTTCTTCTCACCAAAACCCGCCTTAATGCCACTGTAGGCCCTCTGTTGGGCTTCTGTTAGCTGGATGCTGTCCACATCAGTTTGCACCTTAAACTCCTTTAGGCGGCTCACTTTGCGCTCATAGACCTCAAAAATACCTTTCTCGGCCATGCTTTTCAGTATCGAGAAAGTGGCATTAGCTTTTTCCAGCAAAGCCTTGGCCATAATATCGTTATCGGCATCACCGCCAAGGGTGATGAAGGCAAGCAATACCTCAAGTTGCTTGTAGGCACGCTTGGTGAGGTTGTCCATCAGGTCATGGAGTTTCGCCTCATCGCGGTATGCAGCCGCAAGCCGCACAAAACGCTCGTATTTGGCCTTGTATTTCTCATTCAGCTCTTCCTCCATCACGAGGATGCCTTTCTCCATCATCGAATGGACAAGGGGCATCACCTTCTTGAAACCAATGATTTTGCTCACCTCGCTGATGGCAATTTTCGGCTTGATTTGCAAAGCTTCAACGATGAGGTACTCAAAGTCGTTCAAGACTACGGAGTCGAGGACATAGTCGGGCGACAAGGCCACGGTGGTCTCGCTGCTCAGCTTCAATGCCGAGGGCAAGGCGGCTTGCATCACCTCACCAAGATGACACATGTAATAAGCCTTCACCCATTCCCAAAACTTTAGCTGTCTCTCGTTCACAATCGGCTGGTCGTCAAGCAAGTCCATCAGGAACTTGACTTCCACTGTGGGCACTTTCTCGGTCAGCCCAACAATCAGCCCCGACATGATTTTGGTCTTGCCAAACTGTACCACGGCTCTTTGCCCAACGCGCACTTGATCGTTCAAGGTGAAAGGGACACGGTAAGTAAAGGTGCCTGGAACGGGTATCGGCAGCAGGATTTCAGCAAAGAGGGTAATTCTATCGGGTGAAAATTCGTTCACTGTTTTTTTGGATTGCTTACATTTGTTTGGCGCAAAGCGATTCTTAGAATCCCCCCAGCTCCCTTAAAAGGGGGAAACGCAAAGCGACGACAAGATTAATGTGAGTTGACCACAGAATAGCCAACCAACTCGTCATAGCCTTTAAGGGCGTTGTAGAAGTAAAAATACAACTTATAGACGTTGTTGGTCTCCCAATGGTTGCCTACAGTCAAGTCGGTATGAATCTCGTTGGTATTACGGTCGAGGGTGACCATCATAAAGTTATAATAGCCTTGTTTGAGTACCATCGAGCAGGTGTAGCCGTGCAATTGGTAGTCGTAGGTCATCTTGTTGCTCTCGTTGAAGCACCAATCGTTGAGGGCACCCATAATATAGAGGTCCTCGTGAGTCAGCGGAGCCTCGCTTTCGTAAAAGAAGTTGACTCGGCAATAGTCGGCCTCCGTTGCATTGTCCATGTTCTCGTCTTCCACATAGATGAACTTCTCACCGTGGATGTCCTCATAGGAAACGTATGCTTCTCTCGCACGTGATTTACAAGTAGCAATGTCGATTTCAAAGCTCTCGTTGGTTTGTCGGATGTGAGCCAGATTTTCCGACTGGAAATAAAAGTTGCTGGTATTGAAGCGATAATATTGGTTAGCAGCCTCAAATACGGTCTGTGGATGATGCTCAAAGGAGATGTAATCGGGATAGACATACATAGGCTTTAAACCTTCAGCGGCATTGTCCCAACGCCCATTTTGGCGGATGGTCAAGAAACTGTATTGTTGTGTGTTGCCGGTCAGGTAGTTGTTCATATTCACCTTGACAATGAGTTGCTGATGGGTGTTGGTAAGCGTCAAGTCATCAGGATAGCGGGGCACCGTGGCACCCACATGGGCTTTCTCGTCGACCACCATGAAACGACGGGTGAAATAAAGGTCGTTCAAGTCGTCGCCATAAACGATGAGCAAATAGTTGCCCGAGAGCAGCGGCATCATGTCCTCCGTAGGGAATTTGAGCTGGTAGTTGACGTAATCGATTAAGGTGTTGCGCGAAAAGGCATAGTTGTCCAAGCGGTCCGACTCAAAGCCCGAAGCATACTGGAGGCGCTGGATTTCGGTAGGCAGCCAGTCGTGATTGCAATGGATAAAGGTGTAGTTGAGCACCTCGCCTTTGCCATCAATGACATCGAACGAGAGTGTCAGTCGTCCCATCATATCCTCCAACGGAATGATGGGGTCGTTCAGCTGGTTGTCGTCGGCATAGAGCTGCACAGTCTGCACTTCCGGCTTGTAGTTGATGTTGCCACAAAGCAGGTCTAAATCCTGGGCCAAAACAACAGTTGCACACAAAAGCAAGGTCATCAAAAAAAGAAACTTTTTCATCGTAAAGAATGTTGTTTCTGCAAAAGTACTCAAATTTCTTATTTCCATAAACTATTTCACGCAGAATTCGCTAAATCATGAAAAAGATAGAGACGTAGCGCGCTACGTCTCTACATTAATAATTTCCAATAATTCTGCGTATTCTGCTTGAAACGAAAACAGAATGAAATCAAAGCTGTTCCACAATGCGACTCTGAACCTTACGGAATTCCTCTTCACTCATATGCACATGTTCCTTCTTGAAGTCCATGTCACCCTCTTGGGAGATGGGAATGAGGTGGATATGCGCATGAGGCACTTCCAAACCAATGACGGCCACACCGATGCGCTTGCAAGGAACTGCCTTCTCGATAGCCTTGGCCACTTTCTTGGCGAAGACCATCATAGCACCAATTTCTTCGTCTTCGAGATTGAAAATATAGTCATCCTCACGCTTGGGAATCACCAAAGTGTGACCAACAGCCACGGGGTTGATGTCCATAAAGGCGAAGAAACGCTCGTCCTCGGCAATCTTATAGCAAGGGATTTCCCCTTTTACAATTCTTGAGAATATGGTAGCCATAATATGAGTTTTTAACGGGTAATTTCAATGACTTCAAACTGCACCTTGCCGGCAGGCACTTGAATCTCGGCGATGTCGCCCACCTGCTTGCCCAACAGACCTTGACCTATGGGCGAGTTGATGGAGAGCTTGCCTTCCTTGAAGTTGGCTTCCTTCTCAGGCACGATGGCGTAGGTCATCATCATGCCTGATTTGGTGTTTTTGATTTTCACCGTTGAATAGAGCAATACCTTTGAGTTGTCCATCTTCGACTCATCGAGGATACGGGCATTGAAGATGAGGTCTTGCAGTTCAGCGATTTTGGCTTCAAGCAGGCCTTGGGCCTCTTTCGCAGCATCATATTCGGCATTTTCAGAGAGGTCGCCTTTGTCGCGTGCTTCCTGAATGGCTTGCACGATGCGTGGACGTTCGCGAAGAATCAGGTCGTCAAGTTCGTCCTTCAGTTTTTGTAACCCTTCTGGGGTAAAGTATTTGATTTCTGACATAGTAATTATGTTTATTTATTTCATTGCAGGTTGCAAAAAAGAGACCCTTACCGAAATAAGGGTCTTCTTTTGGTTTGCGACTGCAAAGATACGAATTATTTCTAAACTGACACCAGTTTTAGAAAATAATTCTCAAGCCCACGCTGTGGGTGCCACCAAAGGTGTAGGTGTCTCTGTAGGAATAATCCAATGCAAAACGCATGGCGTCTTCCTTCTTCGAGACCGGCACATCAATGGACAGACCAGCGCTGAGGCCGCGGTTGATGTTCATGCAACCATCATCATACAGGATGCCTTCCTTCGACCAGATGCCTTTTTCGTAGGTATAACCGGCACGAATCATGAACATCTCCTTCCAGCCATACTCCAAACCAGCGGTGAATTGGTCGTTGGTGAAGGAGTTGGAGCAGAAGTTACCAGCCAAGGTGATTCTGTTGGTTTCAGCAAACAGGAAGTCGTAGGCGGCAGCGATGCTCAACTGAGTGGGCAACTCGAAGTCGTCGACGCGCTGCACCATAGTGAACTGTTGGTTACTGGCATTGTCCATGAACACTCTGAGCGAGAGGCCGTCACCAGAGAACTTCATGGTGGGTCCAATGTTCTTCAAGGTGATACCGAAGTGGATGTTGTCGAAGGGACCAGTGACATACTGGATGCCAGCGTCCAAGGCGACACCGACGCCGCTCATATCCTTAATGGACTCGCTGATGATCTTCAGGTTGAAGCCGCCGCTAATGCTGTTGGAGAAAGCCTTGGCGAACGACAAGTTGATGTTCATCAGGTTAGGACTAAAGGTACCCAAGGTGTTCGGGTCGGGGTTACCTACTGTCGTAATCGGGATTTCACCGATGCTAAACGACATAAAGGAAAGACCCAAAACGCTTGACTCACCCACGCGAGCCAAGAAGCCGAATGAGGAGATGCGGGTGTCGTTACCCACACCAACCAGCCAGCTGGTGTGGGTAAAGTTCACATCCAGGGTGCGGCACGAGCTGATACCAGCCACGTTGCCATAGATGGCTTCAACGCCATGAACGAACGACATGCCTGCATTGCCCCAGCCCGACGATGCGGCCCAGGGGTTAATCAACAGCTCGGGAGCGCCAGCTTGGCCTGAACGGTCTTTGTTTCCTGCAAATGCTTGAGGAGCACTTAATCCGAATAGGATTACGAAGCTCAATACGATATATCTAAATGATTTCTTCATGATGATAAGTTATTTACGGTTAGCAATTACATTTGTTTAGAATGTGTTCAGGTCAACTTGACGCATGGCACCGAAGAACTTGATGGTACGCTCGCCACCACTGGTCAAATCCTTGACGTGGATCAAGTAGAAGCCAGAGGCCACAGGCGTATTGGCAAAGTTCGTGAGATCCCATTCAATACTTGTTGTTTCATTATCCTTGCGGAACTGACGCACCTTCGTGCCACTCAAGGTGTAAATCGATACGATACACTTGTTGGGCAGGTTGATAATCTTCACCTTGTTGGTCAGTGCATTGCCTTCGTATGAATTATAGGCATAGTAAGGATTAGGCACCACGGTGACAAGGTTGAGGTCTTCATCAGACTTCTTTTCATCGTTCAAGGTCGGATCCCAACCGTCAATCGAGAAGGTGTACTTCGGATTCAGGTTGTTGATCATCAAATCAGGATTCTCTTGCTGGAGCGGGAAACCGTAGCCAGGAGCGTAAGGCTTGGCCAAACGGATACGCACACGGCAATCGTTGCCTTCAGGCAGCCATTCCATACCTTCGATACCCATCGGCATACCAATCCACATAACCAATTCATAGAAGAACTGATTCGCGACTTTACCATTCTGACTGTTCATCTTCTGGATGGCATTCATTGTGTTGAACAGCAGTTGACCACCGTCATAACCATAGTTTATCATCTTCTTCCATGGTGCACTACTCACAGTCATCGGGATGGAGTCCATACGCCAGATGTAAACGAAATGCTTACCGCCAAACACGGCCTCATTGTCCGAGCCACGGAAAATTGCCGGGTCGAACTCTTGCAGTTCACCCGAAACATCTTCGGCAGTGGCCTTCTGAACCTTGGCAGGATTGAAGATCATGTCGCGACCGTTCATATCCTCAAGGTAGGAGTCCTCACCGAAGGCAATGTTCAAACGGATACCGTTTTCCACATCGATGGCATAGCCTGGGAACCAGCCCATACCTTGAGCGGCGATGAAGTTGGGGTCATTTTCATCCGAGCTGACATATTGGGGATCGTCAGCCTGTCTCCAGAGGTTGAACGGAATGTCATTGTTGTTCTCGTCCTTGATCATGTAAGGATTACCATCCTTGTCAACCGAAGCATGCTTGCGCAGGTAGAAGCGATCTGCACCATTCTCGTTAAGGTACTTATCCATACCCATCTCAATGACAGGGCAACGGGTCCACTTGCTCTTGTCGGCTGTAAACACGATGTCGACACTGGTGGTTGCCGCTAAGAAACGATCGATACGCGAACCCACATAAACAGGTCCTGGATTCTTTACATCACCACTTCCGTTATTGGTGGCGAAAACTGGCGTGGTCCACGAACGGTTGGCAATCTTTTCCCAATACTCGTTCGGGTCCCAAGGCTTACTTGAACCAGTGCCACCATATTGGGTTGAAGACATACTGTAGTCATTGTATGCTGAGTGGTCCATGTCAACATGCGTGCCAGAACGAATCCAGTTCAAGAACGAACTAGGCACGTCGAGGTCGCGGATACCGCTCATCCATACGGAGCTGGGATCATCATATTCGATGGAAGAACCAACTACACCATTGTTAGCGGCAACAACACTCTGGTATTCTTTCCATGGTGTAGTATTATCATTGCCGTCATAGTACTGACCAATGGGGATACGGCCAAATTGATAGACCTGCGTAACATTGACAGAAATACCACGATCAAGGAACAACTGCTCGTTGTCGTACACCGTAGTGGTGTCACTAAAGATGGTATCCATATCGGTCAAGTCAACCAAGTACCAATTGTTGACCATACGGGAAGCTGAGTCGCCTCTAATGTCGGGATTGTTGGTGATGTTATGCGTGTATTTCTCGTACATTTCATCAAACACCAATTCATAGCGGTGTGACTTAACATTCAGCGGGTCGACAATCTTCACGTTGATGGGACCATAACCAGCCTCGTAAGTAGGATGATAGCAAGCAGGATAATTGGGACTACCGAAGCGGTTAGTCGAATCAGCCATAGGCTTGCTCAAAATCTCGTCAACCGAAGCCTGGGTCATTTCAAGCTCATTGAAGCCATTACCGCTACCAACAACACGGGTGATTTCAGGACTGTCGCCATATTGTGCATTCAAGACGGTACCATTGACAATCTTGTGAGGAATGGCGGTATACACTTGGATGTTCTTTCTGCCTTCGAGGTAAGGCTTCTTTTGGCCTTGCAGGCCAAGAGCGTCATCCTGATTGTAGGTCAGGTAGTTGTTGTAGGCATATGCCACAGCCATAAAGTAATAAGGTGTGTGGTTGACCAAACGAGGATTGTCGCTCGTTGAGAATTCGTCCTCTGTGAGCACAAAACTGTGGGTGATACCGGCATCGCCGCCATTCACCTTCAGGCTTGGCACATTGGCTTGCAAGGATTCATCGAATTCATAGTTGAGCAAACGGCCCACGTTGTTGCGAACGTCGCACTGGAACACCAGACGTGCCTTGTCGTTGTTGTTCAGCTCGTCGGCACCCACTTCGGCATTGGCCACCTGATACACCTTGTAACCTTCAAAGCGATAGTATTTGTCGTAAATGTATGTGGTGTCATCATATTTCTCGTCAATTTGATAGATGCTGTCGCCTTCAGCGTTAATATGCCAAACAGTATCTTTGGATATCAAAATATGATCAGTTCTGCCAGCCGGAATTTCGGGGTCAGGCTCAATGTATTTCTCCTTATAGTTGTTGGAGAGCGTACCATTCGACAGATAGATGATGAGCTTTTGATCGAGCTCACGGATAGTCAGATCGGGAGCGCTGGGGCCATCGATGACCTTGAAGCAGTTGTCGAACAGGGCTTGGCACTTGTCGTCGACCACGCGCAGCAGTTCAACGGATGCCCAAGCACCGCCAGAGGTAGCACGTGCCCACGGCACACCGAAGGTGATGTAGTTCACAGCACCAGGTTCCAGGGTGAAGGGACCTGCCGACTGCATGAAACGACGGTCATTGGGCGGATTACCGCACTGCTCTTCAGTCCAGTATTTACCGTTAACATTAAAGCCACCCGCTGGAGGATTACCGCCAGTACCCCAGTTCCATGGGTCAGAATCGCCAGGGAACATAAAGTCGCATTCAGGACCGACCACATCCGTCTGGAATGCATCGCCACCGAATTTCATCTTGGCACCATTCATCCAAATACCACGCAGGTAGTTGTAATAGTCAGGAGCCGTATCCGGGTCTCCGTTATCAGCACTGCTGTTGTTGTGATATACGAAACGGCGCATACCGAAACGTTCATCATCGACGATACCATTGCCGAAGTTCACACCGTTGATGCTGAAGTCAACCACTTGGGTCTGACCAACGGTATCGTAGGTATAGATGGAGTCGCCGGTGGCAGGATCAAGATGGTCGAATGTGGCATTGATTTCAAAGATATACTTGGGGTTGTCGATTCCATCAGGATCCATATAAGGGCCTTGGAAGAAGTCGATACCAATCGCTGGAGGCTGGGCACCGTAGGCTTCGGGTTCACCGCTACCGTCAACGTAGGCACCGTTGTAACCGTAACCCAGACCACGGCCAACGTCGCAGCCCACATAGTCGTCCTTGGCATAGCCGAGGTCAACGTCGGTCCATGGCGAGAAGTAAGTACCCGTCAAAGTATAGGTGGAACGGTTGATGATTTCGTAGCTACAGAAGGTCATGTTGTTGATTTCGTCGTTTGTGGCGAAAGCGAAAGCTTGGGCACGCACTTCGATACCGATGGCTTGACCTTTGGATTCAGTGTGGGATGCACCTTTATCATTGAAGATCCACCACAAGGTCTGGTCGCCTTTCAGCACCTGGTCGGACAAGATGGAACCGTGCATAGTTCCGTCAAGTTCTTCTTCCATTGTCGGAATCTTGGTGTGGCAGAGTTCGTTGGTGATGTCATAGTAGGGATAGTCACCATTTTCAGGGACATATTCACCATCGCCGTCGGCATCGTAGAAGGGAGCCAAATACTTGGCAATGCCTTCAGGGTCTTCAGCAGAACGGGTTGCCGGCCAATTCTTGATGATGGAAGGAATCTCTGTAACTTCACCAGCTTGATAGTTGGCGAGGAACTCGTCCACTTCGGCGCGGGTAATCTTGTAGATTTTATCCCATCTGGCGCAGGTTTCAGGCGTGATGGAGGCCTTGCCGTCAACGGTCAGAGGACCAGTGTAGTAGTCATTACCAACCTGACGGAAACGCAAGGCAGCGCACTTCAACTGGTTGTTGACGTCGACACCAGCAATCCACAGGGAGCCAGCATACAGCGAAGTAGCTGAGCCATTGGCAGGAATGAAGTACTTGGAACCCGTTCCAGAAGGAAGGTCCCACCACATGTCACCACCCGCATTGATACGGGTTCTGACATTGTTGATGTCGAGCCATTCGAAAGCTGACGAAGGCGTACATCCAGCTGCAGTCTGGGCGCGCTGGCCTTGGCCAGATTGTCCATACTTGTACATTTCAGCCTTTCCGGGAGTCACAGCGCCCGCAATGAGCAGGGCCGCTAACAAAAATCGAAATATATTCTTCATAATACTAGTAATTTTTCGTTATGAATAGTCTCTCCTATTAGAAATTGAAGCTCAAACCAACTCTGATGTGACGAGGCATTGAGTAGTTGCCGCCACTGTTGACGTAGAGCTCATACATTTGGATGTAGGCCTGTGGGTCAATCTGGCTGTTGATTTCAGTAGCCCATTCAGGAGCCGAGAGGTAACCGTCGTCATCGGGGTTACCAGTGGCGTTATACACATTGGTGATGTTCTTCGAGTTGAGCAGGTTCAGCACTTGCAGGTACACGTTCACGAAAGCTTCGCGACCCTTCTTGCCTTCTTCCTTGCCACCAATCATAAAGTCAAAGTCCTTGTCGACGCGGAGGTCGAAACGGAACGAGGCAGGAATACGGGAGCCGTTGTAGGTACCTTGGAGCAGGTTGTTACCACCCGAGATGGGTGACGACACTTTACGTGCAGCGGTGAAAGGCGTACCCGAACCACCATTGACTTGCAGAGCAAAACCAGTGTTGGACAAGAATTGGACACCCTTGATGGTAGGACCATCATAGTCCTTACCACTACTGTAACGATAGTCGAGCGTCAGGTTGAAACTGTGACGACGGTCAGCGTTGGTCGGGAAGGTGGACCTCAAGTTAGGAACACCAGCAGCAATCAGTGCAGCAGCAGTGGAGGTCGAAGAACCAGTCATATCAGCAAACTGCAAGGTGTAGCTAGCACGGATACGGGCGTTCTTCGTACGACGCATATCGTAGCTGGCGGTCAAACCCTTAACAGTACCGAAGTCGAGGTTGCTATAGGAGTTGTAGCCCTTGGGGAAAGCACCGTTGAAGCGGTACATCTGAATCATATTACGCAACTCGTGGTAGTAGGCCGAAATCGTCATTGACGAAGTGTTGGTCACCTTCTGGGTGAAACCAAGTTCATACTCGATGGTTTGCGAAGGCTTCAGGTTGGGATTAGCAATCGTACCCGAGAGGTCAGTAAAGCGATAGTAATACAGCGGGCTGCAATAGTAAGCACTGGTAGGACGCTGTGTCAACACATCGTAGTGAGCGAAGAACAAGGCTTCGTCGGAAATCGGGAAAGAGAAGGAGATACGAGGCATAATGCTCCAAGCGGGATCGTAATCCTTGAAGGAGTTGATGTCGACCACTTGGTTTTCCTTGACAGTGTATTTGTCTTTAAGCCAAGGCGTGACACCTGTACCCATATCGAGGACGCTCGGGTCAGCGATTTCAGTACCTAAGTCGTTATACCAAGTATTGCCACTACGATAACCCACAATAGCAGTCTTTTCAGTGAGTTTGTTGACGTAAACAGCGTAGTCGTTGCCAATGTTGTCCGGAACATCAACCCAAGTTTGAGCATCTTCCAACCAAATGCGGCCATTCTCAGCCAAATCGCCAACAGTATGGAAATCATACAGGATGTAAGGATCTTTCAGCACTTGCTGGTTGGCATCGAAACGGTCGACACGGACACCAATATTGAAAATCAGGTCTTTGAAGGCGAACTTGTCTTGGAGGTAACCGGCCATATAGATGGGCTGTTGGGCACCAATCGGGCGAGTGAACACACCTTCATCGTCCGTCTTGTTGAAGAAGTCGTTGAGGGAAGGACGTTCGGTCAATGCATATTTGGTATGACCGTCATAGCTGTAGCCATAGTAGTAAACTGAGAAGTTACCGTCACGGGTCAGCTCGTCGGCGCCGAACATGCTCATGTCGAGACCACCTTCCACCTTACCGGTCTTCATCTTACCGTTTTCATCATAATATTTAATAGTATTGTTATCGAAATCGTAGGTATCAATCAATATCCACTCTGTGCCTTCAACCGGCAAACCCATAGCCTGACGCAAACGGGCGTCGAAAGTGTATTGTGTCTTGTCGTCATACAGTCTGTGGAAAAGCACTGTGTCAACATGGCCATCAACAGCATTGGCGTAGGGGTGTTCCATATCGAGCTCTCTGATGTGGAAGTTGGTCATATCGCGCATCAAATCCCAATAGTTGGAACTGTACGACATCTGTGCGTTGTTTTGCTGCTCATACTGGAAGCCCAACTTGATATCGTGGGAGTTGTCACCTCTGCCTAGAGTCATTGAACCGTTGACGTTCAAAGCAATCTGGTCGTTGACGAACTTGGAATAGGAAGACTGGACAGTGCCAGGCACTGCATACATACCATACACATAGTTAGGTGACATACCATTGATCAGACCGTTGTTCTGGATGATGTTGGAAAGGTTGTTGTAGTAACCCACAGCGCCGTAATCCTTATACAACTCAAAGTAGTTGTTGGCGTAAACAGCCAGATCAGGATTGAAGTTAGAAGGCTTGAAGGTCACCAAAGTGTCGTAGTAGTTATCCAACACGAACACATTGCTGAGGTTCTTGTACTCGCCATTGACCAACACCGAGTCGACAGGCGTGGTCTGGAAGTGGACGTTGGGAGCCCTATAGGTGGTGAACTTACCCAAGTTGCCATAGGCAAAGATGTTATTCCACAAACTGGGGTCGCCCTCTTCACCGCTAAAGCGCGAATAGTCGGCCTGGAGGCTGTAGTACACATTGGAAACCAACGAAGTGCTGTTGGGATCGCTCTGGAAACGTTGGGTGAAACGGACATAACCACGATAGGTGCCCGACTTGGACAGATAGTTCTTGTCGGTGTTGAAGTAGTACTGGCTACGGCCATTAGCATAGTGGCCACCTGACATCACCATCGAACCACCAATGGTGAGGTTGGTTGTCTTACCCGTACGTACGTCAATCTTACCTGTCAGGTTAATGCTCTGGTTGGTCGTGTTATTGAGGAAACGAGTATGGAACAGGTCGTCTCTCTGCGTGTAGGCAGCGGTGGCATTGGTACCGATACCGATAGTCAGAGGGTTGGTTCTGAGCTTTTCCATGTACTCGTCTTTGGCACGATAGTAACCCACAGCTGAACTATAGCCATACTTGTTGTGCGTGATATCAAAAGCGAGGAAGAAACCGAGGAGTGCTTCCTGGTCGTTCTTCTTGCTCTTGATGAGCGGACCTTGCAGGCTACCACCCAAACGAGCATGGCCGTATCCGTCAATAGAATACTCGGCTTCGATACCGCCACCCCAAGTACGGCTGGGGCCCTTGGTGGTCATGTTGATGATACCACCCATGGCATCACCATACATAGCAGGCGTACCACCCAAGATAACATCGACCTGGTCGATGGCGCTTTGAGGCACGCTCGTGCTACCAATAACTTTCACACCGTCGATGTAGTAGACGGCTCCTTCACGGGAACCACGGATGGAGCCGACCTCACCGTCTTGCGAGAACACGCCACCGACACTGGCGGCAACACCTTCTGCCGAACGCACCGGCAGCTTGGCGATTTCCTCAGAGGTGATGGAGGCACCTTGCGTAGTGTTATCCTTTGAAATCAAAGGAATCTCATAGTCGACAACCGTGACTTCACCAATGTTGATAGCTCCACTGGCCATCTTGATGTCGTAGAAGGTGATCTTGTTGGCAGGAATCACAATGTTGTTCACTTGGAACGCATTGTAACCAATGCAGCTCGCCTTCAAGGTGTACGTTCCCGGAGGAATCGGGTTGATGTCATAATTACCGTCAAAGTCAGAGGATGTACCTCCCACTTGTGTTCCGCCTTTGTCAACAATGACGTTTGCAAATGGTACCGGTTCTCCTGTGTCATCGGTAATCTTGCCTTTGAGTCTTCCTTGCGCTTGTGCCATGGTCATCGTGCAGGTGGCCAGGACGATGGCAAGGGTCATTAGTAAATTTTTAAACATACCTTGTAATTTTATG
>JAEEGK010002787.1_pt1 | contig 43901 bp, 27 predicted proteins | sample 8958771 | NCBI WGS metagenome assembly JAEEGK01 (sample SAMN16246547, study PRJNA631951) | gut metagenome | biome: gut microbiome; feature: rumen; material: SC-attached | host: Bos | place: Iran: Karaj | collected 2018-10
AAGTCCCTCGTTTTGGCGACAAGGACATCATATGGAAGACCCATGATAATATGCTTGTTTTTAGTATATTGCGCAAATATAATATTATCCATAAATTAAAATAAACTTATTGCAAATATACGAAAAATAACCCGTTGGCGGTATTAAATAACAAGCATATTGTTGATAAATAGATGAAGAAAAAGTTGTACATATTGCAGATTTTCAGTAATTTTGTAATTGAAATAAAGAAGCAATTACATCAATCTGATATGGACAACTTTTTTGCAAAGTTCGGAAAAATTCTCGACGTGTGCAAGCGTTTTTCAAAAGATTTGGTCAACGAGCACGGCAATATGCCCCGACGGGGTGTCGTTCCCAAGTTCTCCGACCTTGAGGTCATCGCGCTGGCGTTGACGGCCGAGACGGAAAGCATCGACAGCGAGAGCCGCCTGTTCTCGATGCTGAAAAGCCACAGAGAGCTTATGCCGAACCTGATTTCACGCCGACAGTACAACGACCGCCGCAAGTACACCGCCGGCCTGTGCGAGGACATCCGCAAGCGGCTGGTGGCCGTTATAGACGGCGGCGAGGATTATTTCTGCATCGACAGCAAGCCTATCGAAGTGTGCCGTCTGTCGAGAGGGAAGCGGTGCAAGATGGGCAGAACCACACCCGACACAGCGCCGAATTTCGGCTACTGCGCCTCGCAGGGCGTGTATTACTTCGGCTACAAACTCCACGCCCTCACCGGGCTGAGTGGCGTAGTACATTCCTACGACCTCTCGAAGGCAAGTGTCCACGACCTGCATTATCTCAACGACATCAAGCCGCTGTATCACGATTGCAGCATCTTCGGGGACAAGGGCTACATAAGCGAGAGTGTGCAGCTTGACCTTTTCGAGACTGCCAACATCAGGCTTGAATGCCCGTACCGTCTCAATCAAAAGGCATGGAAACCGACATTCATACCGTTTGCCAAGGCGAGGAAGCGTGTCGAGACGGTGTTCTCACAACTGTGCGACCAATACATGGTCATCCGCAACTATGCAAAACAAACCGACGGCCTGTTTGCCCGCATCATCGGCAAAATCAGTGCACTGACCGTCGCACAATACATCAATTACTTAAATAATCAACCGATTGGCAGAGTTAAATATGCACTGGTTTAATTCCGCCAACGGGTTTCTTTACATTATTCATAGTATCCAGTTGAAGAACGAAATCGTTCAAATATTAGATTTTTATTAATATAGCCTACAGGTGGAACTAAGTCATCAAACCTAATTTTTCTTCCTTGCGTATAGCGGAAACAAGCAACCAATGCTCCTGAATTCATATCTTTTGCAAATGTTTGATCTGATACAGACGGAAAGTAGGAGTCATTTATATTGGGATGATAGTGGTCCCACCTAATAGTGTTGTCTGCTGTGTATCTCTCGGGTGAATGAAACATTGCACCAGATTTGCCAGAAGAAGAAAGCTCTACCCCTTTGTTTTTATCAGTGTATAAATCCCATTCCTTAGCATATTCCCCTAACTTATCCGAGAGACCTATTACTTTTAGAAACACTCTTCTTCCCAATCCCTTATCTGTGAATTTTAAATAATGAGTTGTTGCTGTATTATTTATATCATCTTTGTCCTGATATATCGTCGGATCCCTGAAATATGATATATTATTAGAAGGAATATTATTTATTCTTTCATACTCCAATTCTTCTCGATTAACATAAAACATAATACAATGACTACCTTCTGCTGGTGTTTGATAAATACGTCCTTCATTAATGAAGATATGAAATGTATCCAAACCATTCGGATCAACAACATTCAGAGGATTCCAAGCGCAGTAGGCATACGGGCTAATACTCGGATACTTGTCCGCCATCGGGTCGACGCTCAGCCACATGGTCATCAGTTCATGGTCCATATAGCGGGCACCGAAGTAACCATACCCCGTTTCCACGTCGCGTTCTTTGCCCGTGAAAGAGCAGTTGTCTTGTATGCCGTTTTTAATCATCATCAGTAGGATAACGAATATGTGGCTGTTTTATTGCCACACGTGCCATTTCGGTTCAGTTCATTGCTTTTGCGGATTGAAAATCCTTATACTCAATGGGTCTGGATTGCAAATCCAGACCAACGGAAGCCGAACATCCGCTGGGTCAGGTCGGGTCGGGCCAGCGGCACAACACGAACATCCGCTGGTTCGAGACACTAGTGATACTTAATGGGTCTGGATTGCAAAACCAGACCAACGGCACGATACGAACATCCGCTGGGTCGGGACCAACGGCACGGCACCGAACATCCGCTGGGTCGGGGTTAATATTCGTTCATCCACAATTCATATAGTTCCCATTGATCTATAGGATCTGGAATCTGGAAGTAATCAAAAACAAAATGGTCAAAATAGACATTTCCATGAATGAAAACGATACGTGATGCATGTACACTATTGGGTTGTGTGATTCTATTAGCAGAACTCAATTTGACAAGAGAAGCCGTATCCCATTTTTCAACCATTGACATTTGTATTCGTGGATATATTCGTTTAGAATACACCACTAATGGGTTTTCACTGCAGGCATGCGTGGCGGTGAAACAAAATTTATTCGACCAATACATCAAAATATATCTCATTTCAGGTAAAATCCGCATTTCCAAGGCATAGATAGTATCCGACTTCGGATTATACGGCACACTCGACAATTCCACCAGTTTTTCTCTTTGTGTTTGAAAAAAGTCAATAGGTGAACCTCTTTTCTGTTGTTCACTATTTAATGTAGAAATAAGATTTAGTGAATCTTGTGATCTCACATGAAAGCCACACACAATAGCAAATAGGAAAAACATTATAAATTTATATGATTTCATAAGAATCTATAACTAAAATGTGATACATTTACCCATGTTGGATTTTTTGTGTGAAAAGTAATATTCTCTTTGGTCAAGGTTATGTTCAAAGCGAAGCAGATTCTCAATCATGCATGCATATTTCTCTGCATTTGATGTGAATTCTACAGAGACATTGTAGGATTCTGGATATCTAAACCATACTTCTTTGCATGTTTTTTGGAAGTCCCCATACCAATTATCAAAGATATGAGCCAGTTCATGTCCCAAACCAATAAATGCGGGATTCGTTTTGCATCCATTAGTTTCAATTTTACTTTTTCTTGTAGGGTTAAATCCAATGCCCTCCCCATTTTCGTTTGCAAAATTATATGGACTTTGGCCAATTAGAATATCTTTTTTATCATCCCTCATAATAGTTCCAACCAACCATTTCCCCACAGGTTTGCTAAGTAATAATTCTAGTGAAGACGTTAGTTCTTCTACAAATTCTTCTGCAACATCAACACTAATATTATCATAATTCAATGCATTTCCTTCTCTATCCATCCACGAGGATTTGTGGGATTTGAAATCATAATGATAATAATAATCTACTATTTTCACACCGTCCTTTAGTGATATTGGGATCGAAATATGAATCTCATTTCCGTCAGGATCAACCAACTTCACAGGATTCCAAGCACAATAGGCATACGGAGATATACTCGGATACTTATCCGCCATCGGGTCAACACTCAGCCACATGGTCATCAACTCGTGGTCCATATACCTAGCACCGAAATAGCCGTAGCCCGTCTCCTCATCGCGTTCTTTCCCCGTGAAGGTGAAACGTTCGCAGTAGCCACTTGTACGCTGATTGATGTACGGTTCTCCGTATGGGAGGTATTGTAGATGCTGTATGGCCTGTCCACCACTGTCCGTTATCCAGCTGGCACTGCCCAAGTGGTCAGAGTGGTAGAAATACACCTCCCTCTCCTGTCCTCCATTATGGTCTGCCCTCAGCGACTGTATAACATCTGTAAACTCTCCGTAGTCAATCAGTGTACTTGCCTGTAGCTGTTCGGGTATTCCCTCAATCCACACTTTCAGTTCGTCCTGTTCGGCCACACTCCCTGTGATGCAGTCGGGCTCATTATTCTCCAGCACACGGTTGTTCACCTGTCCGATACTCTGCGTGAAAAGATGGCTCGCCTTTGTCCTGAGGCTGTCGCCACCGTCTGCCAAAGAAATTAGGGCATCCAGACCACCGCCACCGATACGTGCCGACACCCGCTCTGCCCCGGCATAATAGTGCTTCGTATAGCCTTTGGAGTTAACCACCATATAGGCCGAGGGATAGAGGGTCTGCTCGTTCAGTATTGTATAGGTGGCCATAAAGTCGGCATTGACATCCAGCAACTTGTTGTCGCCTGTCAATTTCAAGCGGCGTTCACCGCTGTGGTCGTAAGCATAGTAGCTGTAATATCTGTCGTCCACTGCGGCATGCATGCGGCTGTCCTCCGTCCAGTACAGGAAGCGTCCGCTCTCGAAAATGGCATTCTCATTGGCGACACTTATCTGCCCGAGGTTCCCAGCTCCGTCCCACCGCAGGTCGTGGTGAATACCTTTTGCCCTATCGTAAATGCGTCTCACCGCATGGGGTTGGTAGGTGTCGCGATAACCGTATATCGTTTCCACGGTTTCTGAAAACGTCCCCAGGTGGGTCAACCTGTTTTTCTCCCCGATACGCCCAGAGGGGGTATAGCCCATGTCCATGCTGTAGCTGCCCATGGCTCCGCCACCGGACGACCAGACTAACCGATGCAGCGCATCATAACGATAGCTGTTTGCATACCTGCCTCCAAGTGAATTTACTATCCCGGCGGTATTGGTAATTCCCGTCACGTTGCTGGCACTGTCGAATGTGTAGCTGATGTCCTGCATCAGAGTGCCGCTGCCATTACGGCTCTTGAGTTTTACAAGGCGGTGTAGGGCATCGTATGTGTAGTAGGCTTTCGTCTGGTTTCCGTATTCCACCTGGCTCCTTTGCCCAAAAGTGTTGTAAAGTATCTTGCTGACATATACGCGGTGATTAGCTCCTTTAGCGCCGTGCATGGAATAAAGGTCACCACCCCATAGGTAGGTGTAGTTTACCTTTTCGCCGTCGGGGTAAGTCATCGCGAGCATACGTCCCCAGCTGTCATACCTGTAAAGCATCCTGAACCGGTACACCTCGCCGTGCTGGGGCAGGGCTATGGTGCGCGTCTCGTCCGTCACGTTGCCCAGTGCGTCGTACCGGCACTCGTACATCCCGCTGCCGTCCACAATGCGGACTGGACGCCCCGTCTCTGTGCCGCTGATGCCGTAGGTGTATGTCACATCGTTGCCTGTCATGCTGCTATAACGCTTTTTTAACAGTCTGTAGTATGTGTAGTCGTAAAAAATTTGCCCAAGAGGGTTGATTTCCTTAGTCAGATTGCCCGCGTTGTCGTAGGTGTAGCGTGTCTCTCCGGCATCGGGATGTATCCGTTTTGTCATCCTGCCGAGCATGTCGTAGCTGTATGTTGTCTTAAACCCTTCGGGGTCGGAGACGGAATCCAGCTGTCCGAGGTTGTCATAATGCATCAGCGTGGTCCGTGCGGTTCGGTTTATGCTGTCGGTCACCTGTACCTTCCTGCCCCCGTAGTCGGCATACTGAGTGGTGACGTTGCCGTTGGGATCGGTCATGGTCGTGACGAAACGGCGGTGCCCGCTCTGGTCGACCCCGATGCTGTATGCTGCCTGTGTCTTCACGCCGAGCGGTCGCTCGGTGCTCGTCGTGCGGTCCAGCACGTCGTATGCCGTAGTGGTGAGCGAGGCTGCGCTGTATCCTATGTTGTATTCTCCCCAGTGGGATGTGCGTGGCTCTGTCACAGGGTCGTACTGCTCCACTGTGCGCCCGAAGGCGTCAACCACGACTCGCCCAGACACCTGCATCTTGTCGGCACTGCCTACACGGAGGCCTTTCTTGGTCTGTATCGCCTGCCCGTAGCCGTTGGTCAGCACTGCTGTCGCGGTGATAAGGCTGCCGTTGTCGTTATAGTGCCTGCTCACGCTGTAGGGATGGTGCGTCGGCGACTCATTGAAGGTGTATCCTTGCGGGTTAAGGCTGTTGTGGTAGTAGTTCACGGGGTGGTATTCGTTCACCAACGACGGTGTGCCGCTCGTGTTCAGTGGCGAGTTGACCGAGACAAGACGGCCGGCAAAGTCATAACAGTAGGTCATCGTGCTGCCACTTGGGTCTGCTACCGTCAACGGCTTGCCGTAACGGTAGTCGTAGGTGCTGTTCATCGTTTCCCCATACGAGTTGACAATCTCCGTGGGATAGGTGTGCACCACGTTGTCGTAGGTATAGCTGTATGTCATGCGCTCGCCATTGGTGTTCTTCGGCTGCATCGCCGTCTGTAGGTTGCCGAATGTCGATTCGTATACAAAGTCGTACACCGCACTGTCCGCACCGTTGTACAGCACCTGTCTAGTCGGCTTGCCGTGTGTCGCGTCATATTCAAACCTTGACTTGCGCAAGGTGTCTGCCGAGCCTGTGGGGATGACCGCGTACCTCTTCCGCAGACCAATTAGGTTGTGCTGCAGTCCCTCATAATACTGGAATTCCACAACAAGTCCGTCCTCGTGGTCGGCGGTATCGCCCATGTCGGTGTACTTTGTTACATTATGATAGCGGTCGTACTCGAACATCTCTCCCGTAGTCAGTTGTGGAGTCGTGTCGCCTTCATAGAAATTGGTCAATGTGATTTCCATTTTAGGATAGCTTATTTTGGGACATTGTGTGTCAACATTTACCGTGTCGCCGTGGGTATAGTCCACGTAGGTGCATTGGTGGAGTCTTTCAATATAGGGGTTGTCGTTGCTGTCACGTGTTATTTCTTTTCTTATTTGGCCACGACGCAGCATGTTGTTGTAATAGTTGCGTTCCACAGTACGATATACATTTTCTGTCGCAGGGTTCATGTCACTTGTCACAACGGTCCCATAACCGTAGGATGTGCGTTCATAGCGGTCATAATGTGGGTATTTGTATGTATATTTAGTCATCGTAGTCGTGGCTCCGTTGTTGCTATTCAGGTCATCGTGAGTGGTCACTTTGGTCATCAGCCACGAACGCGAAGGCTGGTTGTAGTCCGCATCCGAGAGCTCGTACTCTATCTTGAAGTCTGCGTTGTTAAAGTTCGTCACGCTTTTCAGAAGGTTGGTTCGACCCCCTTGATTGTAACGTACGACCATCTCGTTTTCTTTTATTGAGTACACCCAGTCGGGCAGACCATCGGCATTGACATCGGCTAATTGTACATAGTCCTGCGTCACACCACCACTATAAGGACATCCGTTCACACCCGCCGTAATTTTGAATAGTCCCCACACTGTAAAGCCATAAGTAAGACCCACATTCATTGACTCGCTGAATGTGGCAGAAGAATGGAATCGTCCGATATCAAGCGTATACTCCTCGCTGAACTTTCCTGCACCCAAGTTATAACGCACCTTCGTGTCGACAATTCTCTCGCCACTGATTATATCAGGAACGTTGTTCAACTCTCGCCAGAGCTTGTCTGGTAAGCCGTCTCCATTGATATCCATAAGCATATGTGTTGTCTGGTTGTACGAACCGTCTATGCCGACACCTGCTTCGATACTGGCCTGATAAATATTAGTAACACCTCTCAATAAGTCCGTTTCCATTTCCTCTTGCTCTCCTTGAATACCTACGCCCTCCGAAATAGCACCACTCACTCCATTGCGCACGTTGGTAAAATCCCATTCTTTGTCGTCCACAAAATTATAACCGATGTTCAACCGTACTTTGCCATTAGGATAAACAAAGTCTGGCAAACCGTCACCGTTTATATCCACCCAACTGCCACCAGATTTATCATAACCGATATTTCCTCCAACTGACACGTTGCCACTTCCTTTACTATGCATGGTAAATAAAGCATTCTGTTGGAAACTACAGCCCGTACGTTCTTGTATCACTGGTGAAGCACTATAATTCATTCCATCTGACCATGTGTGCGAAGCACTGCCGTGGCTCAGACTGGACGATAGTTCTGTTACAGGTCCCACTCCTCCCCACTGGCGGCTGTATTGTATCATGTCGGTACCGACAATATCGGGATAGCGGTCTCCATTGAGATCCATATATTCTGTCTCAATGGTATTGTCTCCCATACTGAAGGATTCTCCTGCACCATGAAATCCTGCTGACCAGCTACGTGACTTGGAGCGATTTACCTTGTTCACTGCTTTGGCGGGAGTGCCCTGATAGGCAGGAGGTACAGGATCATCGTGGATTGTGGACTGAGGTATAGTTACAACCTGCTCCGTTGAATTGGCTGGGTTGTATTCCACCTCGTTGGGGGTGGAAGAGTACCACTCAATCTGAATTGAGTTGCTCATCATATCACGTCTGACGGTGTTTTGGTGACCATAACCTACCCAGGCCCAATGCTGGGCATCGGGGGTCATTTCTATCCAGTTTGAATTATGTGAATATGGAGTGTACAGATTCGTATTGCTATTTTGGAGTTCCACTATTGATTCCGACAGCCTTAAACTCGTCGTATCAATGCTTGTCTTTGTCTTATTGTCCATATCAATGCTGTCGGTTGAGTTGGTGTTGCCCGGTACCATCATGTCAGGAGGTATCAGTTTATCGAGTTGAATTAAGATGGTATCGGCACCTTCGGAACAGTAGGAAAACTGCCCCCAGCCTTTGTGCAGCGGACCGAATAGCCGCCGGTAGAGTGGTGTGGTGTAGATTTTGCAAGTATCGCGTAACTCCACTTGTGGCGCAAACCACCCCTTTACATTTTCAGTAAAGCGCAAGGTGTCTACCCGAAGGCTATCCCCATATACTGTATCATACAGTTCGGCTTCGGAGACAGGGTAGAAGGTGAAATAGGATTTGCATACCACATTTCCCCATTTAATTGTGTCGCTATTGGATCTTAACACTACGCGAACAGAATCGTTCTTGTTAACATGGATATAACTGTATAAACTATCGTTCTGTATTGACCAACCAGCAGTTCTGTCGTTCACCATCAATGTAGCAGACACGTTTTCAGTATTAGTGAACTGAAGAATAGTAACCTCATAATCGCCCTCTACGGGAGCTTGCAGATAACCATTGCTCGAAAGCACAAAATCCTCATGAGAATCAAAATGTTCTCTATTACCTCCCGTATAGTCAATCGTAAATCGGGTATGGGCATTGTCAAAGTTGTGGCCGTTTTTGGAACACAAACGGAAAAAAATCATATCACCGCTATCGACTGAGACTGTTCTGTTGCTGTCCACATGCATGGTATAATCGGTGGAGTCTATCACCAAGTTCAGCAACGGAATGTTTGTGCTTCCTGCATTGAAACGATTTTGCCCATGAGTAATACCCGTGGTTCTCTGTACGGACAGTGCCACACCATCGGCATGGCGGGAGGCACTGCGCGAAGATGTGGAGTCTTTAATCAACTGAATTCTTGATGTGATATTGATGTCACCTTGGCGGGGGGCTATCCATACGCGGACAGCATCGTTGTTGGGCGAATCATCATGATAGGAACAATCCCACTCGCGATGGTACATCTCAACTTTCAAGAGCTCTTGATCTTCGGTCATCCTATACATCGTGTCTTCCAGATGTTCGTTGAGCCAGATGTACAGGTCTTCGTCAAGTAGCGACGCAGTAAATGTGTCAATAAGTACCCAAACGCGCTGGCAGTTTATGCTGTCACTTGCGGCACCATCAAAGATGATATCTCCACATGCGGTGTCCAATGATGCAACAACAGCAACTTCCTCCTCCGCTGGTTCTATGGGAACGGCGCTGTAGCGCATGAACACAGGTTCCCTTCCTTCATCAAGGTGGTTGAAATAAATTTGGCCTTCATCCACAAGGTCAACTAGACCGTCGCCATTGACATCAGTGAAATAGGTGGAAGTGGTGGACTTGGAATCAGTCCAACTAGCACTGGCCGAAGCAACTAAAGAAGCCTGTACGCCAAAAGTGTTGCTAGTGCTGTTCGATTTCATAATATGATGTATTCCCCTTACCTCTATTGGGTTATCGAAATAGAACGAGAGGCTGTCATTCCATCTTTGGGGGCAGAAATAAATCTTGTTGTCTTTTACATATACCTTGTCTGACAGGCCATCGCCATTGAGATCTACGAGAGTCAGCAGAGTTTCGCTGGACGAACCGGAGCGGGTATAGTTTCCACCGACACTGGCACTTGTCAAGCATACCACCAGACCGGTACCCACCGCAGCGGTGCCACCAACATTCCAACTGGATGAAGTTGATAGCCCCAAGGCTGTAGCCCGACCCAACGGCAGATTCAACAGTTGACCCAGCGGGTTGACAAAGTCACTCAGAAGAAAACCGCGTAAGTGTTCTTCACTTGATCTCAAGTCCATAAATACCTCTTCGCCAAATAGAGCCATGCTGTTGGGCGCGTTGTAATATACAAAATTGGTGGTTACTCCCGCATAGTTCAATGTGTCACTTAGGGGTCGAACATGCCAAGAAATGCTGTCAAAAACAGTAACCCATACAGAATCCACACGTGGCTCATAATGCTTGCTGATATACACTTTTCTACTTTTACCATCGGGGAAGACGGAATCATAGGCTGCATTATAAATAGTGTTTCTAAAGGCAGAGCGGTATGAGTAGCCGTTAATGTTATTATAGTGTGAGTTATAGTAGTCATTTATAAATGAATCAATCTGTTGCTCTCCTTTAAGGGTATCAATCTCTAAGACATACACGGTGTCCAACGTGAGCGAATCGTGGTCGGGCATTAGGATACTTGGGGCTGTTCCAAATTCGTCCTCGTCTTGACGTATGCAATGACAGAAGCTATTGAGCAGTCCACGCATATGCATGTTTCCTACACTGTCGATCTTGGTGACACTGGTCAGTCGGTTCTTAAAATTGCTTGAATAACTGTTTTCTATCTCAAAATGCCAGATTGTCTGTATGCTATCACCACATTTTAGGTATATGTTGTTGAGCAACTGGTCGGTTATTTCCTTAAAACCTTTGTTGCAGGTTTCGGGGACATCGGGAGTATTGTTGCCTGTTCGGCAGAAGACTATAGTGTAATAGCCGTCAGTGTCATTGTGGCCGGTATACGAGATGCTGTCAAGATAGATTTGGCGTCCTTCAGCTCTCCGATTTTTTACAGTAGCTTGGTCATAATAATAACGGACGGTATTGCCATAGAGGTCGCGACTTTCGGTCAGAACCCATTGTGCAATATTCCCGCTGTCATCACAAAGAGTGGTTGGTAGCGGCCAATGGAGATTGTTGTTGGCGGCATTGAAAGTAACGCCAGTAGGTAGCAATCCAGGGAGAATGTTATATTCAGTATGGATGTCCATACTACGATCAAATTGGTGATAACGACCATAGTAGTGGGTGGTACCGTTGCGGTCAATGACTTCCCACCAATAGTTTTTGGGGCTGTCGCCATGACGGATGATGCTGTCGTGTGCGTCGCCGAAGCGGGCATAGAATTGGACGGGATCTCCTAAACTATCCCGATAGGTCTGCTGGTTTGTCCGATGAGGCATTGGACGCGGAGTACCGTCGGCCCCCTTGGTGATGAGTTGTTCGCCGTCAAGGAGGTATATCTCCGTCTCGTAGGTGGCGTTATACCGAGGCACACCCCAGCGTGTGTCCAATGTTATGCTTGGCACAGGTATGTCCCAGCCCACACCGAGCCATCCGCTACCATTGGCACTGTTGTAGTTCAGTGCCAGATTGGGCTGCATCCCATTGCGCCCGGCTGGTATAAGGAGGGGGTAGCTCACATTGGCGGTGCCGTTGTTGTTGGCCGTGGGTGGCTGTATCATCGTCAGCCCGTCCATCGGGCTGACAGCTTCCAAATCGCTCATCGCCGTGGGTACAAAGGCTTGCGTCTCGGGCATCTCTGGTGCTTTGAGCAGTTCGTTGATGAAGTCGGTGAAGTGCGTTGTCAGCGATACGATTTCATGGTTGACGGTATCTATTTCCACTCTCTCAAGCCGCACCCATGCCAAGGTGGCAGTGTCATAATACGAGGTGTATATGTCGTCGGGCGTATAGCCTTCGGGCAGACGCTCAGGGTCGTATGTCATCCGCAACTCCGCGTATGGCAGAAAGTGTTCGCCGCCCGGCAACAGGCGGTAACCTGCTGTGGCTGCTGTCATGTTCATCATGCCTTGTGGCAGTGGTGGTAGCTCTTCGCTCACAAGCGATGTGACCGAATAGTTTGCCTCACGCTGCACGGCTGCATCCACGGCTGTCAAGGTCAGACCTTCCGTATGCATTAAGAGAGCCTGACCACGCTTGACATGAATCTTCACGTCGGGACGGCGAACCTCCGAAATAATGTTTGTTGTTTCTTCTATAGGTACGGTTTCTTCGCGTATCGGAGATGACAATTCCACAGCCCGTTCTTGTTGTGGGTGACGACATCCGGCAAGCATGACCAATGCCATACCACAGATGGCTATTCGATACATCATATTCGTCTTGTGCATAGCCTATGGTTTTGTTATTAGGTTATTAGTTGGTTTTGTTTGACCCCCGTTTTTTTTTCGTTTACTTTACAATCAGTTTCATCGTTTGGCTCCCACTCTCCGTGGCAACGGTGGCATAATAGACACTGCCTGTTGGCAGCTCTCCCTCAAAGCGGTATAGTTCACGGCTGTCGGCTTGGAACGAGGCCATGACCGTGCCGTGTACATTGTATATGGTCACCTGCACCTGTTCGGCTCCTGCCACTTCAAGCGTGTAGTGTCCACTGGTAGGATTTGGATAGATACGGGTGGTAAAATGGCTTCTTGCCCCCTCAGACTGGGTGTCGGTGTGATGCCCCTTCGTGCCTTTTGCTCCACTATTCTGCGCCAATTGCCAGAAAACACCACCCCGGCCGAGGGTGAACAGACTGCTGTCTGTCGGAAATTCGACATCATCAAATACCACGCTGTCGCCTCCAAGTCTTTCTGGCAGATAGATGTAGTTGTCCACAAGAAGCACAAGGCTGTCGCCCGGCATCGCTATATTCCGTGTGTCAAACGTCAGCGAAAAGGAATATCTTCCTTTCATGGTGGACTGTGTTTTCCAGTTGCGTCCAAGCACCTCTACATCGCCGTCCTGTTCAAAGGCCAAGGGTGCGTCGTTGTCGCCCGCAATCAGATAGGCTCCCTCTTCAAGGCTGTCTGCCTGTAGCGTCAGCACGGCTCCTCCCATCTCCGAGCGGCTCCGTAGCTGGTGCAGCCCCATGGCTGGGTCATTGCCCACGCCGGTCACGCGATGGTGGTACAAGCCGCTGTCGGCATAGTCCCAAACGCGCCTTCCCACGCCGTCAAGATAGCTTACTGGTCCGAGGGTGATACCATAGCGCACCGCAAGGCAGCTCTGAATCTTGCGAAGTGTGGCATTGCCTAATCGTTCAGTATAGTACAGCACCTCCGCCACCTTCATCGTCCCCTCTCCTCCGATGGTCAGTCTGGCATAGGGTGCCGTGCTGTCTGGCGACGACTGCCGAAGGGTGTTGATGGCTGGGCTGGCATCAGTACTCTCCGCATAGCTGATAGACATGCTGTCCGACAAAATGCGCTCGGTGGTCAGTCCTCGTGTGGCACTATCGCCGAACGTCAGCTGCCATAGTGCCGTTTCCTCGTTAGTGTCAGGTCTGTATACTACTATCATGGTATAGTCTTTGGCGTAGGGCAGACTGTCGAAGACTATGCTGTCTCCCGATATGTGCAGGGCAGGGTTGTGGTTTAGGTTGGCATTACTGCTCATGCCGACTTGGCTTGGGTCACATCGCCAGTGAAATGCTGGCATCGGTGATATTCCAGTGCCGGTCTGCCCCATGGCTGCATTGCATCCTATGAGCATCCCGGCGGTGAGTAATAATTGCTTTATATTCTTCATTTTTAAGTCTATTAATTATTTAACTGATTGGTGATTCTCTCTTTTGTTGTCTGTTTTTCTGCATGTTGATGATTGTGGCATCTATTGAATTCGTTAATGTGTCAGTCTGATTAACACATTTGCGCATTTCCTCATTATAGGTCATTTTCATATTTTCTCCTTTCTTTATTGATACTTTTACCCTTAATCACTTGGTTTTTCAGTCACTTGTTGAAAACTTTTTTATCCCTGTTTTCTGATGCAAAAGTACTGCCATTCAGCGGACTGGGAAAGGATAAATAAAAGGAAATAATGGTTAAATGCTCGGAATAATCCCTTTTATTTATCCAATTGGGATATTTTTCTTATCTTTGCAAATCATTTAAAGAACTATTTCACAATGCAAAAGAACGATAGCCAAAGTGTCCATGTAATTGACAACTCTGTAAGGGAACAGATGCATGTTTTTGACCGCTATGGGGACAACTATTTCAGCGACACAATATCGTTGATAATGAATTTTGAGCCTTATGTGCACAGGGTTGTCTTTGGTCGCCCTAACCGCACCCTGGAACACCGTATCATCCTTGTTCGCCAAGGCAATACAACCATTGACGTCTCTTATAACGAATATAATTTGAAGGAAGGCCACCTGCTGATAATCCCGGAAAACAGTGTGTTGATTAAGAAAGCGCAGTCGGATAACTACAATGTATTTTGCATAGCATTCCGCATCCCCGAGGTCGAACACCTCGGATTGATAGACTACATGGAAAGGCATATCGTGTTGTCCGACAGTGAGCGGCGTGTGGTGGAAAACTACTTCAGACTGATGGAGCAGATTATCAGGTCTCAGTCTATCAATCGACAGGGAGTGAACCATCTTATCATCTCATTGCTATACGGCATCCATGCCCTCTATCAGGAACTTGACCGTCCAGTCTCTCCTGCATTGCCCGACCGTGGTTTGGAAATTATGAACGGTTTCACACGACTGTTAATGACACAGGAATACCCTGTCCGCAAACCAGAATACTATGCCAACGAACTGAACATTACAAAAGGCCATTTGGCAGATGTTGTCAAGGAGAAGTCTGGCAAGACAACTATGGACTGGATTAACGAGCATACTATCCTTTTGGCAAAGGCAATGCTTGCATCGTCTAACGAAATGATTGAATCCATCGGTGAGAAACTTTATATTAGCGATGCCTCGCAGTTTGTCAAGTTCTTCAAGAAACACACAGGCGAGACTCCCAACGAATACCGCAAACGGATGCAGGCCAAAGGGTAACTACCTTCGGTCATGACTTTGCTCTGGCTCGGCATGGCAAGCAAGCTTTCTCTGCTCTCGCTTTGTGCAAGGCTGACCCCTAACTCTACGATTCTCACTTTTGTTGTACCTCGGCAAGCACCCCATGCTTGCTGAGGCTGTGTTATCACTGTTGTTTCTACTATGCCCCATCTCCTTGCGCTATAACCTCGCGAGGGGGATTGCCAACCTCATCCGTTCTTTTCTTTGAAACAGTCGTCTTCTCATATCGGCAAAGAAGGTGACTTTTGTGACGCCCTCTTTGTTATGGATAATTAGTTGTCAGGATTGATGTCAGGTAGTTTTATGGAGCAATTAGAACAATGGCATTGGGATGACTCTTTGCCGGAGTAGGGGCAGTGAGAACAGTTGCATCCCTTATTGCCCTTGACTGTTTGTATCAATTTGTAGACAGTAAAGAAGATTGCGGCTGCGATGATGATGATGACCAGAACGTTCTGTAACATAATTATAGTAGCAATGAGGCAATTTGGAAGAATGCAGTAGATGCTAACCAGGCGAGGCCAATGGTATAGAGCATTGTGAACAATGCCCATTTCCATTTGCCACTTTCATTTTTGATAGCGATGATGGTGGATAGGCAAGGCATGTAGAGGAGTATGAAAATGAGCATGCTGGCAGCTGATAGAGGGGTCATGTTTCCGTGGACAAGGCGAGCTATGCGGAGCTCTCCCTCGTCACTATCGAGGCCTACCTCGTTGAGTTGTGACTCTTCCTCGGCCGAGGCATAGAGTACACCCATTGTGCTGGCCACGACCTCCTTGGCGGCAACACCGGCCAAGAGAGAGACGCTTTGTTTCCAATCGAATCCACAGGGAGTCATGACTGGTTCAATGGTCTTGCCTATCATACCAAGATAGGAGTTTTCCATCTGTTGGTGGGCGGTAGCGTAGCGGTCGTGGTGGGGGAAATAGCCCAGACTCCAAACAAGAATGCTGGCGAACAGAATGATAGTGCCCATCTTTTTCAAATATTCCTTGCCTTTCTCCCAGGTGTGGCGCAAAACTGATTTGGCTGTAGGCATGCGATAGGGTGGGAGTTCCATGACAAACGGAAGGCTCTCGCCCTTGACTACGAAACGGCTGAACAATTTGGCCATCAAAACGGCCATAATCATGCCCAGCATGTAGAGCCCTGTCAGTATGAGGGCAGCATGGCGGTTGAAGAATGCCGAGATAAGTATGACATAGGTGGGGATGCGGGCAGAACAACTCATCATGGGGATGACCAACATGGTGAGGAGTCGGCTTTTCCGGTCTTCGATGGTGCGGGTAGCCATAATGGCAGGAACATTGCATCCGAATCCCATTATCATGGGGATGAAACTTTTACCATGTAGACCCATACGATGCATCAGCTTGTCCATGATAAAAGCAGCTCGGGCCATGTAGCCGCTGTCTTCCATGAAAGAGATGAAAAGATAAAGGATTAGAATGTTGGGCAGGAACACGATAACGCTCCCGATGCCGGTGATGATACCATCGACAAGAAGACTGCGGAGGGGGCCTGGCGACATGGCATCGCCCACAATTTCACCAAACCATGTGAAAAGGGCGTCAATCCAATCCATAGGATATTGCCCAATGGCGAAGGTGCAGAAGAAGGTGATGAACATGAAGATGAGGAAAACAGGGTAGCCAAGCCACCGGTGGGTGACAATGGAGTCGATTTTGTCGGTGAGTTGGTGAAGTGTTGTTTTCTCGTTCTTGACATAACACTCGGCCAAGGCACCGCGGACGAATGCGTATTTGGCATCGGTGATAGCACTTTCGATGTCTTGTGGATGGGAATCGAGAGATACTTTGTGGCCTTTGTCATTCATCTGATTGACAAAGACGTGTCCGCTGTTTCGTATATACTCTTCAGCGATTTGGTTCCTCATACGAATCACACTTCCGTCTGGGTCGTGTTCATTAGCATAGGTTTCAAGCTGTTTGTCGTTTTCAAGAAGTTTGATGCTAAGAAAGCGAGTTGAGAGGCTGTCACTGAAGCCATGATTGTAGAGTTCGGTGCGGAGTGTGCTGATGTGTTGCTCGAGGATTTTCCCATGGTTTACATGGATATGTCGGGATTTGGTATCACGTCCTTCGAATACTTCGATTATCTTGTCGAATAGCTTATCGATACCATCACCATTGCGTCCAGTGGTGGGCACAATGGGCATACCTAGCAATGTGGAGAGTTGGTCGATATCGAGTTTATCGCCACTGCGGAGCAGCTCGTCGTACATGTTGAGAGCCATCACCATGGTGATATCCATATCGATGAGTTGGGTGGTGAGGTAGAGGTTGCGTTGGAGGTTGCTTCCATCTACGACATTGAGAATGATGTCTGGGTTTTTCTCGATGATGTGCTTGCGTACGTATAGTTCCTCCGGAGAATAGGCGCTGAGGCTATAAGTTCCGGGGAGGTCGACAAGGTTGAATGTGTATCCACCATGGTGAAATGTGCCGATTTTCTCGTCGACGGTAACGCCACTGTAGTTGCCAACTCGTTCATGTGCATGGGCAGCGATGTTGAATATACTGGTTTTTCCACAGTTGGGATTGCCAACAAGGGCAACATTGATTGTTTTGAAGGGATTTGGCTTTATTGTGCCTCGTGGTGACTTGTTTTTGCTGAACGATGTGTTGGATGGTGAGAGTTGACTGCCTTCAGTTGATTCAGTCTCAGTGAAGTATTGGTTGGTTTGGAATTCATCAAGGCTTATGACTTCCACTTTTGTGGCGTCACTGCGACGAAGTGACACCTCGAAATTCATGATTCGATATTTAATGGGGTCGTTGAGAGGGGCATTTAAGATGGATTCAACGGTGACTCCTTTGATGAATCCCATCTCGATAATGCGTTTGCGAAAAGCCCCATGGCCCGATACACGAACAACGACACCTTTCTCACCAGTTTGTAATTCAGATAGTAACATAGGTAGTTCTAGTAATATTCGTTTTGCAAAGATAGGTATATTATTTTATGTGTGGAATCACTATAAGTAGTGATTTCTACGAGGTTGTTACAGCAAGTGCTGCAATACTGATGCGAAGGTCGGGAATGGACGAAAGTGCTTGGTAACAATTCTCGGTTGTGGCCCCGGTGGTAATGATGTCGTCGATGAGTAGGATATGCTTGTTTTCAAATTGTTCCGGGTGTCGAACATCGAATACGTTAGTCATATTGTCCATTCGGTCTTGTCGGTTTTTGTGAGTTTGGCTAGTGGTGAATTGTTTTCTATAAAGGTTGTTGGCCACAACAGGCCGATTGAATACTTTGGATACTGCTTCACAAATCAGTTCACTTTGGTTGTAGCCTCGCTGGCGTTTGCGTCGTCTGTGCAAAGGTACTGGTACTATGTAGTCTATATCATTAAAACGGTTGGACTGTTTCAGCTCCATGCCCAGCATGGTGCCATATTGATTAGCCATTCCCGTATTGCCATGGTATTTGATTTGGTGAATAATGGTTTGTGCGACATTCCCCTTGCGGAATAGAAGCAGTGCGGCTGCAGCTTGGAATGGAATACGCCCGGATAGTCTTAGTTCGGCATCGTTATTGGGATAAGATGCATGTTTGGCCCAAGGAATGTGTACAAGACATTGGGTGCAAAGGTATTTCTCGTTGCCCACAAGTGGCTCTCCACAATGGCAACAAAGGGATGGAAATATGAGTTTTAGAAGCTCTTGTACCGGGCGGAAACGAAACCTGTGCATGGGGATTACGGGAAGAAGAGGCAGCTGTCGCCATAACTGAGGAAACGGAATTCATGGTCGAGGGCATATCGGTAGCATTGCCGCCAGGCATCGCCAATCAAAGCGGATACCAGCAGTAGAAGAGTACTTTTGGGTTGGTGGAAGTTTGTTATTAATCCACTGATAACATGGTATCTGTATCCGGGGGCTATCATGAGTTGCGTGTCGCCATACAACATATCGGTATCATGGCGTTCCATCCATTCCAATACATTCCGATAAGCTGTATCTATAGAGACGTTCTCTTCCTCTAATTCGTAGGGGTCCCATTGAAGGATGTGCATGCTGTCGAGGTGGGGCTCTTTTGACAATTTTACGCCAAACCAGTAGATGGACTCCAAGGTTCGGACGGTTGTGGTGCCGACTGGTATGATAGGGTGTCCTAGATGGTTGATGATGTTGGTAATGTTCTGGGCTGAGATAGCCAGTTGCTCAACGTGCATTTCGTGCTCGCCAATAGTGTCGGTATTGACAGGTTTGAAAGTGCCCGCTCCCACATGGAGGGTAATAAAATCTGTGGAAATACCTTTTTGTTTGAGACTTTCAAATACTTCAGGTGTAAAGTGAAGTCCGGCCGTGGGGGCTGCTACCGACCCTTGGTGTTTGGCATATACGGTTTGATAGCGTTCGTTGTCGCTTGAAACTGCATCCCGATTCAGATAGGGAGGCAGAGGTATTACACCTCCATATTCTATGATTTCGGCGAAACTAAGGTTCCCTGTCCAGTTGAAATCCACAATCCAGGCATTTCCAATGGCTCTTATTCGGGTTGCAGAGAGGGTTATCTCTTGTCCCTCAACATGAAGCTGCCTTACCAGTGGACCCTCTTTCCATTTTTTATTGTTTCCGATAAAGCATGTCCAGGTGCATTGTTGACGTTGCTCAAACGATTGTGCAAGAGGCATTCTGTATGGTTCAAGGCAGAATACCTCGATGGTAGAACCAGTCTGTTTTTGGAAGAAAAGACGGGCATGAATGACTTTCGTATTGTTGAAAACCAATAGGCTGTCGGACGGAATCAGTTCGGCAATATGGTTAAAACGGCTCTCTGCTATTGTACCGTTACGGTATATCAGCAACTTGGATTGATCTCTTCGGTCCAGAGGGAACTTGGCAATACGTTCGTCGGGCAGGGGATAGTCGTAATCCGCAATAGCTATGTCTTTGGGACTATTGTGCATCGGTTTTTTGTTTGTGTTGGGTAAGAATGGATAGTATAATATACCAAAGGATAATGAGGGATATGGCGTACCATTCTAATGTTATGACAATTATTGCCAAACATCCTAGAAGGAATATATATTGTGTGCTGTTATCTTTCCATCGAAGGTTCTTGAAGTTGAATTTGAGCGAGAACATGGGGAGTTCACTAATCATCAAGATATCGGTCACGAGGGATACCACGATGATAAATATCGGGAATAGATTGGAGTTGAAGAAGGGGGTTCCATTGGCTGCAAGGTTGATGAAAGTGTTCTTGCTAAGAGCTATACCCACCCATAGCAGGGCGTTTGAGGGAACAGGTAACCCCAGAAAGCTATGGCTCTGGCGTGTGTCCAAATTGAATTTTGCCAGTCTGTATGCAGCAAAAGCGGGGATGAGGAAAGCTAGCAAGTTAATATAATGGGTGTAGGGGTATTGGCCATTAAGAAAAGAGAGTAGTATGAAGGCTGGTGCCACTCCCGATGTAACAACATCGGCCAACGAGTCCAGCTCTTTGCCTAGCGGGGAGGATACACCCAGTAGCCTTGCGGCAAGACCGTCGAAGAAGTCAAACAGAATACCAAGGCAGATTAATAGTGATGCTGAGACTATGTCCCCATCGGCAGCGCATCCTGTTGCAAATACTCCACACATTAGATTCCCCAAGGTTATCAGATTGGGAATTTGTTTCTTTATCTCAGTCATTATCTTCATATATGGATTATCTTAAAAAAAGATGTAGGAACAATTATTATCATTCCTACATCTGAATAAAAGTTCAGAAACTATTTTCTTTAGTAAAGTTTGATGACAAGTTTGAAGTCGGGGTCGTTCCAGTAGGCTTTAAACTCAGTGTCAACAGCAGCTTTACGTTTGTATTCGTATTCTTGATCAACGGAACCTTGCAAATTCTTGAGGCAGTTTTCGCGGTCGCCGAGGCGAGCATAGGCAATGGCACGGAGGTAATAGACCTCAGCCGACTGGTCGAGACAGCAGTTAAGTGTGCGGATGCAGTTCTCGGTCTGGTCGTTCATGAGCTGGGAGAAGGCCAGATTATAGCTGCAGCTGGTGCCCTTCATCAACTTTTGGGCATCTTCATAGTTGCCGCGTTTCAAATTAAGAATAATCATATTCTCATCGGCATCGGAGCTGCCTTGGCGTTTGGCTTCCTCAAAGTAATATTTGGCCAGGGTGTAATCTTTCTGAGCCAAGCATAGCAAGCCGGTGTTGTTCAATACATCAGGGTTGTGGGGGTTGAGGTTACGGGCAACTTTGAGGTAACGTTCTGCCTCGTCAAAATCTCCAAGATAGAAAGCAATAGCACCAGCGTTGTTCCAAGCACCCCATTCGGCGCTATGGTTTTCTGTAGCCCATTTGTAATATTTCATCTTGGTATCGTAGTTGTAGTTGATGTAAGCGGCATACATGAGCTCGTCGAAAGAGAGTTTGGAGGGATTGAGAGTCGCCTGCTTTGCCAATTCAACATCGGTGTGACGAGCTTCAGAGTAGTATAATGCAATCTGTGCACGACGCAGATTTGGGAAAATGTCGCGTTCCAGTTGGGGATATGTTTCAGCGTAGTTGCGAATCATCTGCTCGCGTTTTACAAGGTTCTGCTGGGTCTCGACCACATTGACAATAGCATGTTTGTCCTGGATATCGCTTTCTTCAACCATTACAACGAAATGAACCCAGTCCTCACCGGCGGCACGGGTGGTGATAACCATCTTTTTGAGCTGGCTATGTTTATAGTATTCGATGTCTTGAGGTTTGACTTTGGCGCGTCTTGCCATAGCATTGAGCACATCGTCCAATACTCTGCGCAGTTCTGCAGTAGCAATGTCGGCACGGTTCTTCGAAACTCCGGTATTGGCGGTTTCCTCGCCTTCGGGCGAAGCCCAGCCAGTTATAGTGATTTGTTTGGGAAGGCCATTCTCAAGCATGACTCGTTTCAAATCGTTCACGGTGAACTGGGAGTTGAAGCGGACGTTCATGTCATGGCTCCAGTCAAGTACGGAATTACCGTTGGGGAAATAAATATCGGCAGTCTCAACAACACCCTGTTTTTTGTTGTAGTTGAGAGGGGCGATGGAAATGTTGCCACGTATGTCAATCCATTCCGAAGTGATGTTCACACCATCGGAGATGACGACCGTCGGGAAAACTTTGCCTTTATGTTGTGACACGATTTGGTCGGCAAAGAGTGCCTCGTCGTCAACTGTGGAAGTTTTGAATCCCACAGGTGCCAATGTCACCTTACCTGTCTCCATTCCTGGTTTATAGTCCAGCACGTCGTTGTAGGTGAAACGACCGCCCGTGGTATAGTTAATGGTGGTTCCTGGTCCGGAAACCGACTCGCCTTTCACCGTGATGGGGTCAAGGGGTGTTGATCCGCCCTCCCAAGTGAATACAGGCTGAATGAATAATGCCACGCCTTTACTGAAATATTTCGGTGGGACAGATGCGGTGAAGTTAACAACAACTTTGTCATCCCGAACCTCAACAGGATCTGGATTGGCCTGATAGCGGATTTTTTTGCTGTTGGATTTCATTTTGGACAATCCACTGCAACCAGTCAAAAGAACCAAGCTGGCTACCAGAAGCGTTAATAGTGCTTTTCTCATCTTTTTATTTAATATATTTATTATTGCGTAACAATATATAAGTCACTTTCATAGGCATTCCCCCTGCCTAAAAAAGGACTTCTTTATCAATCTGCAAAGATACGAATTTTTTTTGATTGTAGAATCTTTTTTTCATCCAATGGATGTTTTTCATTATTTCCACCCAGAAGCGTTTTCTTTCGAACGGCTATCTGTCAATTCCTACACGGCATCAACTAATTGTCATTGAAGTTCGCAGCATTCCTTGAAGGAACAATAATTGCATGATTTACATCCCTTATTGGCTTCGAAATCAATCTCCGGGTCCATGATTTCATTAATCAACCCTTTCAACATCGTCTCGAATATAGATAGATGTTTGGAGGTGATAATCGTCTCGTTCTCCCAACTAGCCGTCATGAGTTGTGTGTTGCTGTGCTGAAGTGGGTATATGCCAGATACATGGGGCTTGTCGCCATTCGTGCTTTTATGAAATAGCCACTCATACAACATTACTTGGAACCATTTATCGGATACTTTGAACACATCCGGCTCGGCTTCGCGAACAACCAGCTCTTTGCTGTCGCACTTACCGCTTTTGTAATCGATAATTCTGAAAAAGCCGTCGCAGCAATCTATCCTGTCCGCCGTTCCTGCTATGTTTACTTCGTATTTCTTCCCTCTGAGTTCGCATTCTAGTTTGTGCGACACCTCTTTTTCTAATCCCACGATTTCAATATGGCTACCTTGTTCAAGTTGGGAAATTTCCATTTTTAGGAACTTGGATATCTGTATTTTCGCAACCGACTCCATGAACATGTTCCTGCCCAGCCGGTTCCTGCCATACTGGAATTGCTCATTGAGCGATTGCTCGATTAGTGAATCCAGGTTCTCTAATGCCTCTTGCAGTGTCTCCTTCCGTACTATGTGGTCGGGTTCCTTCGAATAGATATTCTCGAGCACAGAATGGATGCAGGTCCCTAACTCGTTTTGCTCCAAATCTTCGCTTACTTGATTGCTCTCCTCAATCCTCAACACGTTTTCATAATAGTATCGCAATGGACAATCGCGATATTTGTTTAGGGCTGATGGCGAGAAGCCTTTTTCGGCAATATGCTGTAATCTATCCATTACAACGTCGTTCTTCACCCCAACATCCTGCATGGGTGTATGTGATTTGTCGTTCGTGGACGATAGCACCTTTTCATGAATTGAGATGTTGGGATACTTCTTTGCCAGTTCATTCTGCAGTTGGAGCACAAATCTACTGGGTTCACCCTTGCCGATGCCTTCTGACTCGGTGTTGTAGAGTATCTCGATGCTTTCGGCACGTTGAATCAATCTGTAAAAGTTGTAGGCGTAGACGGCATCCTTCTCACGAAATGTTGGTAGTCCGAAATGAACTCTCAAATTATATGGAATCAGCGAATTGTGTTTCTTACCCGAGGGTATTGTCCCTTCGTTGGCCGAAAGCATGATAACGTGTTTGAAATCAAGGTTTCGTGTTTCCAACACACCCAATATCTGCAATCCCTCAAGTGGTTCGCCGTAGAAAGCAATGGAGTTTCGTTTCGATAATCGTACGTATATCTTTTGCAGCACTGTGAGGCTGTCCAGGCAATGGTACTCTTCTTGTAAATCCTGCAAATAGTTGACCATTTGCAGAAGGCAGGCAAGAGATTCTTTCTCCCGTATGTCGCTTTCTAATGATTGGGCGAGGTATATTGTTTGAATCAATTGCTTGGCTATGCCGAGCAGTTCGTCCGGATTGGTCTTGTCTGCGGTAAAGAGGTATTTTATTGGCCCCAGTTGCCCCCCCATCTGTGAAATCAGGTTTTCCAATGTTTCTATCCCAGCATAAATAATCTTGTCACGGTAGAACAGCTCTTCTATTTGTGAGATGTTGGTTATTCCGGTCAGCGGCAGAACGAAGATGTCGGTTAGAATGTCAATAATATCCTGATAGTAAAATGTCTTGTCCCTTCTTCTTTGTTGAAGCGAAATGATTATTAACATCAACGAGTGGGCCGAAGTCTGCGGGAAAGGGAATCCCATAGTAATGTTAGCTGCCTTTATTTGTGGGGGCAGTGAGTTGAGTGTGGGCAGCAATAGCGATTCGTCCCCTAATACTATTGCCGTGGAACCAAGAGTATTGGCATTGTCTCCATTCAGATGCTCGGATAGTATTTCGCCTGCGTGTTTGCACTGAAGTACATTCTCCGGGCAACTTATAATGGTAATCTCTTTCTTCCCTATGGCAAAGTGGTCCGGGAACTCTTTCATGGATGGATAGTCCACCCTGTGTTTCCTCAAAAAGAAACCTGCTTCTTGTTGGATGTCATTCACATAATAGGCATCTCCATCGGTCAATATCGAGCCGTTGCCTACTTTGACAAAGTGACTGATGATTCTGTCCTCACTGGTCGACAATGCGTTGAATCCTACAAAATACAGATGCTCGCTGCCCTCTTTAACCGAGAGTTCTTCAATATGCTCGGCAACAATCCGGTAGGCCATTCCCGAATATGCCCTGTTGCGTTTCTGTAACCGTTGATGGAGTTGTGTATAGTATTGGTAAAGAGACTTGTAAAATCTAAGATACCTTTCTTGGAATGGGGTTAGTTTACCTGTCTCTATATCCCATTCCCCAATGGATTTAAGATCGTGCAAATTGGCAAAAATCTCTTGTGCATCAACGCAATATAAGTCCAATTCGGAGAAATCGGCCATCATCATCTCGCCAAAGGAAATGAAGTCCTCGAATGTTTCATATTTCCCGCCTTCGTTGTTCAGGTGCTTGTGTATATCGAATAATTCGAACAGCAGCCATTCGTTTGGGATAATCTCTACATTCCCAAGTTCGGACACCAGTTGGTCCATACTTATTATTCGGGGAAGAAAGAATGGTGTGCTCGTCATTTTCAATAGTTGCTGACGCAGGAACAGTCCGGAGCGTCTGTTGTTGAAAATGACGGTCACCTTATCCAAATTCCTAGGATGTTCGGTGTACAGTTTGTGCGCGATTTCACTTAAGAAAGTATCCATTGTTGTGCTTGTGCTAAGGTTTCGGGTTTCCCCACATCCAACCAGTCGTTACTATTGTGAATAAAATATTTGATTCTATGGGTTTTGGCTATTTGAAGATAAGCGGGTATAATAGGGTAGGGATGGTCTTCTTCGGGCAGAAGGTCGGTCAACTCTGGTTGTATTATTGCTATCCCACTGAAAGCAAGTGGTGTAAATTCTGATGCCGGGTGATTTGACCATTTTTTCTCCCCGCTCCTAATGTCCTCCCATCCAATTAGTTGTTTGGAATTGTCGAACAACAGGTAACGTGTGGTCTTCCTATTCGATACAAAAAGTGTTGCAATATTCTTGGAATAAGAATGATACGCCAATGCTTCGCCAAAGTCGATGTGAGAAAGGATATCGACATTATGTATCAGTATTGGCTCATTTTTCCTGAAAAGCGGTGCGGCGTGTTTCAGCCCTCCACCAGTGTCTAGAAGTTGTTGGCGTTCGTCCGATATGAGGATTTCGGCATCCCATTTTTGTGAATCTAGATATTGGCAGATGTCGTCGGCAAAATGGTGAACGTTCACGACTATGCGAGAGACCTTTTGTTTGATAAGTTTGTCTATTGTTATCTTCAATAGCGGCTGCCCATTCACTTCAACCAGTGCTTTGGGTTTATTGTCTGTCAAGGGTTTTAGTCGTGTCCCCAGTCCTGCGGCGAGTACAAATGCTTGCATGTGTTTCATTGTTTGTTCAGTTTGCAAAAATACACTTTTTTTCATAATTATGACACAAAATATGTAATCCCGTCTTGTAAAAATGACATCTCACCCATGAGAGATTGCCACTGCCTTTACGCCCTCTACCATCATCCTCTTTAACCCAAGTCGATTCATTCATGACTCAATTTCAACAACAATGTGCTTTAACAAATTGTAATCAAGTTAACTAACATGAGTGGAGGTCTTTCAAGCAATCGACCGTTACCAGCAAAGTGCTTTCAAGATGCAACAATAATCCCAGGATTTCCCATTGTGCACATATACTGCTAGTTTTAAACTCCCTCGTCTCTGGCAAGTTGTATAAGTCTCTTAAAGATGATTAGTTTGCCCCTAATCGGTCGTTTTACCACCTCCCTTTTTTACATCCTCTGTTTACGGTCAATTTATTTAGTTTCAGCATTTCTTCCGGCTCCACTTCTATTTTACCATATGCCAACTACCTAGAATCCAGTTATTCACCGCTATGGTGAAGAGAAGCTTATTATGTGGTGACGAAATGGTGAACAACAAGCAAAGTTGGATTTGGATTAAACTGAAAATGGAATGGAAATGGATGGAATGCTGGTTGGACAGCGAAGTTTTAAAAAAAAGTGTCACGAAGGTGGCGGGGTGTGTGTACTGTTGGTGGGGCTGGTACAGGAGGCATTTCTGATTAATATTGCTTTGGGTATCAATTTTCCGATATGTACCGCCTGGAACGCTGTACCCTATTTGAAAGGGTGCAGTGCGGTTGTGGCTCGTTTGACATTGTCTGGGGAAAGGATATGTCTCATATTATATCGACCAGTCTGGTATACAAAAGTAATGAGGGATGCAATAGACAGATTGATTCTGGATTGGAGTTGATTGTTTTTCTGTTCCTTGGATTTGGAATAAGTTTTTTCGTCTCAGGTTTGGAGATAAGGTGTGGTGTCCGCACAAAAGGTGCTGCATGAATCATTGGATGTTGCTGCTCTGTTTCTGTTCTAAGTGAAATATCCTCATTTAGTTATAGGCTATTCTCCTTTTGATTCTATCACTGATACGTATAAAAATGTTTGGTACACGGTTGTTTTTAATGTAAAAATTATATTTATGATAAAAAAAAATTGTATCTTTGCAAAATCCATTAAAGCACCAATCCCACTTTTTGGTGCTTTCAATGGACAGAGTTACAATGAAATAAATATTAATTAATTATGAAGATAAACAAGTTATTTTTGTTTGCGGTTGGTTTCACAATGCTCTTTGCTTCATGCAGAAATGTGCAAGAGATTGCATACATTCATGATGCGCAGAGGGATTCCGCATTTGCCTTGAAGGGTCAGTTTTCGGCCGGTATCCAGGCTAACGACCTGCTCAGCATTTATGTGGAGAGTGAAACACCAGAGGCAACTATCCAGTTCAACCAGGAGACCAATAAGATTGTTGTTTCCCCTTCGGGAGCAGTGATGAATCCGGGCCACTCGGTTGTGTCCGGTTATTTGGTTAACCATGATGGTGATATTATTTTCCCTGTGTTGGGCAAGATACATGTGTTGGGTTTGACCCACAACGAATTGGCTTCCCTGATAGAGAAGAGGCTGGTGTCGGAAGGGCATATAACAGACCCCGTTGTCACTGTCAAGTTGATGAATTTCAGGGTGTGTGTGCTCGGCGATGTTATGCGTCCCGGACAGCTTGTGGTGTCGGGCGAACGTCTCACCATTTTCGAAGCCTTGAGTATGGTCGGTGATTTGACCATTTATGGTCAGCGTCAGAATGTGACTATCATACGTGAGGAGAACGGCCTCCGTACCATCGGAGAGCTGGATTTGACCTCGCAGACGGTCTTTGATTCGCCGTACTATTATTTACATCAGAACGATGTGATTTATGTTGAGCCGAACATGCGCAAGAAACGTACTGCAGAACGCGACCCGATGATTTTGACTTACATCTCGAGTGCTGTGTCGATTGTGTCGGTGTTGTCGTCGGTCTTCTACTATTATATCTTGTCGACATACTATCTCAACAGATAATAAGTTTGTTAATGGAGTTAATCATAAAGAAATAATCAAAACAACTATGGAAGTTCAACAGCAAATGATCAATCAGCAGTCTCCCCAATCCATGAATCAGGATACTGAAAGTACCATCTCGTTGCGTGATATAGTATTTTTGGTAATCAATAACTGGTATTGGTTTGCGCTTTCGTTGTTTGTGTGTCTGGTTATTGCAGGTGTGGTTTACAAGACCAAGCCCAAGACCTATGAGTACAGAACAACGATCATGGTTAGGGACCAGTCCTCGAGGAATTTCTATCAGTACCGCAATATGGATGCCATATTGAACAGTATGGGCGATGACATGGGTAGTCATTCTTTGGAGAATGAGATACACATGATGCGCTCTTCGTCGTTGGCAAAAAATGTGGTGACCAAGTATGGACTGAATAAGACTTGTAGCCGCAATGGCCTGTTCACCAAGATTTCTTACTATAAGGACAGTCCTCTGGAAATGAAGGTATACACACAGTATGCTGAGAATTCGGAGGTGAACCTTACGGTAGAGGTGACACCATTGGATATGAGCCGATACGAGTATAATGTACGGTCGGCCGGCAAGAAAGGTGTGGCATATTTCACCGAGCCTGTGGCGTTGTCCAAGATGATTTCGTTCACTATCGACAAGACTCCTTATTTCACAAAGAATAATTTCAATGTGAAATATGATATGTCGGAATGCCCTGTGATGACTAAAGCCTATCAGGTGGTTGGTAGTTTGTCAGTTTCGCGCGTTGACAAGGTTTCTTCTGTTTTGGCCATCGTGTATACCGACAAGAACGAGGCAAGGGCCAGAGATGTGGCCAATGCCATTGTCGAAGCATATAATGAAGACGGCATTAATGACAAGAACCAGATTGCTGAAAAGACTGAACAGTTCGTGTCAGACCGTATTGCCCTTATTTCGGGCGAACTTGAGGATGTAGACTCTCAGGTTGAGCAATTGAAAAAGAGTTCCCGTCTGCCGGACTTGACCAGTGCTTCGGGTACTCTGCTCCAAACAGGAACAAGGTATACAGACGAGGTTGTAAGTCTTGAGGCCGAATTGATGATTACGAAAGATATTCGTTCATATTTGAGCGATCCTGCCAATAGGGAGGAACTGCTTCCGGCAAATGTGGGCATTTCCAATACAGGCGTTCAAAGTATGATAAGTCAGTACAACCAACAGGTGTTGGAGTATCGTAAGCTTCTGAATACTGCCGGTCCTCAGAACCCGCAGGTACGTGAGAAGGTTCAGCGGATGGACGCCAACCGTGCTGCAATTATCACTTCAGTTGATAACCTCATTAATTCTCTCCAGGTGAAGTTGCGTAACGCCAGACAGCAAGAGGCACGTGCTCAGGGGCAGATTTCGGCTATGCCTACGCAGACTAAGGCAGTAACCGAGGTTACCCGTCAGCAGAAGATTAAAGAGGAACTTTACCTCTATCTGTTGAGCAAGCGCGAGGAGAACGCCATGAACCTTGCTGTTACGGTGGAGAATGCCAAAATTGTGGAACCCGCTAAACGTTCCAACCTGGGTCCCCACTTGTCGATGCATATCCTGGTCGGACTTATTATTGGTATCGCACTGCCGGCTCTCATCATGTTTGGAATCAATTTCTTTAATGTTAAACTCCGCTCCAAAGTTGATATCGAGAAGGCTTTGACAATTCCTATTCTTGGCGAGATACCGCAGAAGCCGGAAGGCCGTGCCAACGACGAAATCATTGTTACAGCCAATGGTACCGATGTGGTCACGGAGGCATTCCGAATATTACATTCGAATATACCGTTCTTCTTGAAGGAGGGCCAGAAGGTGATTCAGACTGTCTCGACCATTCCTGGCGAGGGTAAGTCGTATGTGGCACTTAACCTTGCATTATCGTTGGCTTATTTGGGTAAAAAGACCATTTTGGTTGACTGCGACTTGCGTAAACGCAGCTTGTCTAAGACAATTGACCGTCATAACCGCATGGGCTTGATTCACTATATGCTTGGCAAGGAACAGGAATTCTCGAATATTATCATGCATAGTGAGACTTCGCCTTGTCTGGACTATATTGTTTGTGAGAAGACTCCGCCAAATGCAACGCAGCTATTGTTGGACGATAAAATGGATAAGCTGGTTGCTTATCTCCGTGAGAGATATGATTATATCATCCTCGACTCCACTCCTGCCCAGATTGTTGCAGACTCTTCGATTATCAACCATTGCGCTGATTTGACCACATATATTATGCGTGTCGGCTATCTGAACAAGAGTTCGTTCCCCTTCATTCAGGAATTGAACGAAAAGGGTAAGTTCAAGAACATGGCGATTATTATGACCGACGTTCCCGTTATCAAGCGCCGTTATGGTGGCTACGGTTACGGCTACGGTTACGGCTATGGTTATGGCTACGGTTACGGTTATGGTTACGGCTATGGCTATGGTTATGGCTATGGTTACGGTTACGGTGAGTCAAGCGATGCTGATAGTAAAAAGAAGGAAAGCTGATCGTAACGGAAAAGATGTTTCATATTAAAAGGAATACAATAGTATGAAAGGAATCGTACTTGCAGGCGGGTCTGGTACCCGCCTGTATCCTATTACAAAGGGAGTTAGTAAACAATTGTTGCCAATATACGACAAGCCGATGGTGTATTATCCCATTTCGGCTTTGATGCTGGCAGGAATTAGGGATATACTGATTATTTCTACCCCAAGTGACTTGCCGGGTTTTCAACGGTTGTTGGGTGATGGCTCGGATTTCGGTGTGCGGTTTACTTATGCTGAGCAGCCTTCTCCCGACGGATTGGCTCAGGCTTTCTTGATTGGAGAAGAGTTTATCGGCAATGACTCCGTATGTTTGGTCTTGGGCGACAACATATTCCAAGGCAATGGGTTTGGAAAGATGTTGCGTGATGCAGTTGTCGCAGCTGAGCAGGATGGGAAGGCCACAGTGTTCGGCTACTGGGTGGCAGACCCCGAGAGATATGGTGTGGCAGAATTTGATGCAGAGGGTAATGTCCTTTCTATTGAGGAAAAGCCGAAAGAGCCTAAGTCAAACTATGCAGTTGTGGGTCTCTATTTCTATCCCAATAAGGTGGTTCCTGTGGCTAAGGGCATTAAGCCTTCCGCCCGAGGTGAGTTGGAAATCACTTCGGTCAATCAGCAGTTCCTTGAGGACGGAGAGCTGAAGGTCCAGCTGTTAGGGCGAGGCTTTGCATGGCTTGACACCGGTACTCACGACTCTTTGGCTGAGGCTTCCACTTTCATTGAGGTGATTGAGAAGCGTCAAGGCCTTAAGGTGGCATGCCTTGAGAGCATTGCTTATGAAAAGGGTTGGATTACTGCCGACGACCTTCGCCGTATTGCTATGCCGATGGCCAAGAATCAGTATGGACAGTACTTGTTAAATCTGATAAAGGAACAGTGAGATGGAAGTTGTAAAGACAGCTATTGAGGGGTTGTGCATCATCGAACCGCGTGTGTTTGGCGATGCCCGTGGCTATTTCTTTGAGAGTTTCAATGCTAGAGAGTTCGCCGAGAAGACCGGATTGCAAGTGAATTTCGTGCAGGACAATGAATCCATGTCTCACTATGGCGTTCTCCGCGGGCTTCATTTCCAATGCCCTCCGTGTGCTCAGAGCAAATTGGTGCGGGTGGTCAAAGGTCATGTTCTCGACGTTGCTGTCGACATCCGTAAGGGTTCGCCCACATATGGCCGTCATGTGGCCGTAGAGTTGACTGAGGACAACCATCGGCAGTTCTTCATTGGCAAAGGATTTGCACACGGTTTCTCTGTTTTGAGCGAAGAGGCTATATTCCAGTATAAGTGCGATGAGTTCTATTCGCCACAGAGTGAGGGCGCAATAGCTTGGAACGATCCAGATCTTGGTATCGATTGGCATCTTCCTGCCGACCAAGTTCTTCTCTCCGAAAAGGATAGACATCATCCCATGTTGCGTGATTTCCAGTCTCCTTTCTGTTTTTAGAAATACCGCCAAATCTCTCATATCATGACAATTCTTGTAACAGGTGCCAATGGTCAGTTAGGAACTCACATCCAATTGTGCAGTAGCCAGTCGCAACACAGGTATATTTATACCGATATTGCTGAATTGGATATCTGCAACAAAGAGGCAATCCGCACATTTGTTCACGATAATGGAGTGGATGTAATTGTCAACTGTGCTGCCTATACCAATGTCGACAAGGCGGAGAGTGATGAACCGAATGCCGATAGACTGAATCATCTTGCAGTTGGTTATTTGGCTGAATGCATGGCAGAAGTCAATGGGTTGTTGATACATATTTCCACCGACTATGTTTTTGGCGGCAACCGCAATAACACTCCGTGCCGCGAGGACGAGCCCGTGAACCCTACTGGAGCCTATGGGCGTACCAAATTGCTGGGAGAGCAGGCTGTCATTGCATCGGGTTGCCGTTTTATTATTTTCAGAACAGCCTGGCTTTACAGCGAATATGGTAAGAATTTCTGCAAAACCATGCTCAACCTCACTTCATCCAAACCTCAACTCAATGTGGTTTTCGATCAGGTTGGCACCCCCACTTACGCTGGCGACTTGGCCAATGCCATCTTTACGATTTTGGAAAATGATTTGTCTCGTGGTAATGAGGGATTGTATCATTATAGTAATGAGGGTGTTTGCAGTTGGTACGATTTCGCAATGAAGATAGCCCGTTTGGCAGGCCATACGGGGTGTGATATCCAGCCCTGCCATAGCGACGAGTTTCCCAGTCTGGTTGTGCGGCCCAGTTATTCTGTGTTGGACAAGACCAAATTCAAGCAGACGTTTGGGCTACAGGTTCCCTACTGGACCGATAGTCTTCAAAAATGTCTGGAACATATGGTTTAATAGTATTGTCAGGAGTCTCAATTTAAGAAACACAATAAATAATCAAAAGTATAATTCACTATGAGCAAGCCTTTTATTCATGAAAGCAGTTATGTCGATGATGATGTAATCATTGGCGAGGATACTAAGATATGGCATTTCTGTCACATTCAGCGCGGAGCACGTATTGGCTCCCGTTGCTCTTTTGGTCAGAATGTCAATGTTGGGAATAATGTCCGCATTGGCAATGGTGTGCGCATTCAGAATAATGTATCTGTTTATGAGGGAGTCGAAATTGAGGATAATGTCTTTTGTGGCCCCAGTTGTGTATTCACCAACGTCACTACACCTCGTGCCCATTTCCCCGTTCATGGTGTCTATGACAAAACAGTAATCAAGGAGGGTGCCTCGTTGGGCGCCAATTGCACTGTGGTTTGTGGCCATCAGGTGGGACGCAGCGCTTTGATTGCTGCCGGTGCAGTGGTCACTCACAATGTGCCCGACTATGCTCTCATGGCCGGTGTCCCTGCCCGTCGTATTGGTTGGGTATGTGAATGTGGCAACCGTCTTGACGATAGTCTAGTATGTTCATGTGGCCGCCATTACCATCTCAACAACGAAGCTCTTCTGGAGCAAGACTGATTGGTCAGTCCAGTAAACATCTTATTGTAATAACCTTATTAATATAATTTGCACGTGAAATCAAGATACCTTTTCCTGCTGATGCTGTTATTGGTCTCGATGCTCGACTGTCAGGCCAAACGGGAGCCATCATGGATGAAAGAATTGCCCAGACCAGGGAATGAAACATATATCTATGTGCGTGAGTCAGGTGAAGGTGCTACTATCGAATCCGCTATGGCTCAGGCCATGGTCCGCGTATTTCAGAGCACTGCAAACCGCCTTGGAGAGCCGTTCGATGTCCAACAGGTCTATACTGCCCTGCAAAACGGCACCGACTACCGCACCATCTCTCAGAATTACCATATTCCTGTCAATCGGGTTGGGGTTTATTCCACTCAACTGAAGAGTGGAGAGTATTGGGTTTATGTGCTCTGTCAAGTTGCTGCCATGAGCAACGTGACCCCTGTATGGGACCGCGTGGGTCTCAATTCCGGAACATCCAATTTTCTGGCTTCCCTCAAGTCCGTTTTCATCCCCGGATGGGGGCAGATGGGCAAGTCCCATTATGGCGAGGGTATTGCCACTCTCGTCGGTGAAGCTGCTTTGGTGGGTGGCGGCATTGCCTGCTACAAGGCTGCCCAGAACCAGCTGGCTATCTTGCACAATCCAACCACCCCAATCAACGACTTCACTGTGGCATCCCACCGATACGACAACCTCCAAACCACTTCCTACATCGCTTGGGGTGTTGCGGGTGCTTTGTATGTTTTCAACCTTATCCGTGCTTATACCCTCCAGCCCAAAGGCTCCAACGAGTGGGCCTTCCAGCCTTCCATCATTGCTACACCCTACAGTATTGCCCCTACGGCCGGTTTAACACTTAGATTCTGACACTATGAATAGAGACAGGTTCTTTTTTGTATTATTCTTATTACTCTCTCCCATTTTGTTCTCCTCTTGTATCAAGAACCTTGATCAGGAGGGTGTCTACCTTACTACTCGTTGCCACGGCGTTCTTATTGACGAGGCCACCCTGCAACCCATTGAGGGTCTCAAGGTCGTCACCACCGACGGCCTCATCATTGGCGACACCGTCCATTCCGCTGCCGACGGCTCTTTCGATATCAATATTCATGTTGAGCAACTCAACAAAGGATACTATATTTCTATCCAGCCCGATTCGCTCTACGAGGCTTTCGATATCAAACTCGACAGCATGCCGTTGGGCATTCAAACCTACCAGTTGGGTTCTTTCTATATCCAAGGCCCCGATGTACCCTTTGTCTCCACCGACTATGTTGATGCCATCACCCCAGTTTCGTCCCACTGCTATGGCTCTATTGTCGATTCCCGCAACTCCACCATCGTCGAACATGGTTTTGTCTATAGTGTGATGCAGTATCCCACAGTCGACGACCGCAAGGTAGTATGTGGCAGCGGCGAGGGAGCTTTCGATGCCGTCCTTTCCTCTCTCGACCCTCACACTACCTACTATGTGCGCGCCTATGCATACAATAGTTTAGGTGTCGGCTATGGCAATCAAGTGTCATTCACCACGCTCGATGGCTTGGCCGAGGTCTCTGTCCAGAGCATTAACAATATTACAGCAACAGCTGCCTCCGCCGTCGCCGAAGTACTGAACGATGGAGGTTTCAGCGTGACATCTCGTGGCATTTGCTGGGGCACTGCTCCCATGCCCACCATCTCCAATACCCACACCTCCAACGGGGCTGGCACTGGCCGCTTCTCAGTCGATATGCCCCAGCTTCAGCCCGGCACTGTTTATTATGTCCGTGCCTATGCCCAAAATCGGGCAGGGGTGTCCTACAGTGAGCAGTTGACCTTCTCCACCGCTTCCGGACTTCCCGTCCTCACCACTCGCCCTGCCTCCCAGGTGACTTCCACTTCTGCCGTTGCCGGTGGTTCCATCTCTGATGATGGAGGCTTCCCTGTTATACGTCGTGGCGTATGCTATAGCACTGTTCCCCAGCCCACTGTCGATGGTTTCCATACCACTGATGGCTCCGGAACAGGCTCTTTCACTAGTCAATTGCTCAATCTTGCTTCTGGCACTCACTACTACTTCCGTGCCTATGCCACCAATAGCGTTGGCACGGTTTATGGTGAACAATTCGAATTTGTCACCCAATAGTAAATGATTACGTGGGAATGATTCCGCTCAGCAAGTGTTCCTGTTTATCCTGCTGGCCCCAATCCCCCAATCTTCTAAAAGAAAATTGTTATTATGAAGAATAGAATACAAATGTTCAAGGCAATGCTTGTGCTGACCTTTATTATGGCCTCAGCTGCATCAGCCCATGCCTATGACTTCTCCGCCGTTTGCAACACGGGTCAGACTTTGTACTACAATATCCTGTCCGACAGTACCGTTGCGGTCACCTACCCCAACTATTCCAACGAATCCTACTATTATGGATTCATCAAGCCTTCGGGCACTCTCCAGATTCCTGCCACCGTCTCCCATGGAGGCTCTTCCTATCGTGTCATCTCTTTGGGCAACAATGCTTTCTATTCTTGCACGGGCCTTATGGCTGTCTCCATTCCCTCTTCTGTCTCAATCATTGGCGACGGCACCTTCTACAATTGTACCGCCCTCTCATCCATTGTCATCCCCGATAATGTAACCACTATCGGCGTGGCCGCATTCCAAAGCTGCAGCAACCTCCATTCTCTCCATCTGGGCAATTCTGTGGCCACCATTGCCAGTGTTGCTTTCGAGGGCTGCTCTTCTCTCACCTCGTTGTCCATTCCCAACTCCGTCACCTCTTTGGGCAACTGGGCTTTCTCCAACTGCACCAGTCTCGATTCGCTCTACATTGGCAACTCGCTCACCCATATTGCTCATACTATCTTTTCAGGTTGCAACAACGTCCAGTATCTTTACTATAATGCGGTTAATGCCGTTTGCGGCTATTCTACCTCTCAGGGGCAACGTTCTGCCCTGCCCGTTGCGTCCCTCAACAAACTGGTCATCGGTGACGCTGTGCAGCACATCCAGCCTTCAACGTTTACTTTGGCCACTCAGCTCGACACCGTAATCATCGGAGTCAACGTCTCCTCCATTGGTCAAAATGCCTTTGGCGGCTGCAGCCAGGTGAGCTATCTCTATTATAATGCCCGCAACATCTCCGATGCCTCCTTCACCGCGGCCAACACCGCCGACCTTCCCCAGTGCGGTTTCCGTCCGTTCTCAGCCCTTTCCACTCTTGTGCTGGGCGAAAGTGTTACCCGTGTGCCTGCCAATGCCTTCATCGGTCAAACCATCTCTGGATCGCTCTCCCTCCCTGCTGCCTTGCTTTCTATTGGCAGCCATGCCTTCCAGGGTTGTCATCTGCTCACAGGTGCAGTAACCCTGCCTTCCGGCTTTCAAAGTCTTGGTGTAGGTGCTTTCCAGAACTGCGATAGTCTCCTCTTTTTCCACACAGGCAATGCCTATGTCGATATCCCCGCCAATGCGTTCAATGGCTGTAGCAGGCTTTTCCAGGTCACTCTCGGCAACAATACCCACACTATCGGCGATTCGGCTTTCCTCGGTTGTTCCCGCCTCACCAGTGTCTCTTTGGGCAACGCCGTTACCTCTATCGGGTCGCATGCTTTTCAGGGGTGTTCCCGTCTTGCCACCCCCACATTCCCCAATGGTCTAACCTCTATCGGAGTTGCGGCTTTCAAAGATTGCTCCGCTGTGGGGACCGAACTTCATTTCCCCTCGTCTATCGCCTCCATTGGCGACAGCGCCTTCCATTCCTCTGCCCCCATCAGCCTCATCGTTATGGAATCCGCCAATCCCCCGGCCATCGGGCCTAACACCTTTGCCTCGGCCACTTCCCTGACCGCTGTTCATGTGCCTTGTGGCGCCATTCTCAACTATTATATGGCAGACTATTGGAATTTGCTCCAGAACTATTCTGAGTCCATCCCCTTCCAGGTCACGGTTGGTGTCAACAACCCCGTCATGGGCACTGCTGAAGTAATTCTGCAACCCACTTGCAGCAGCCACATAGCCCGTATCCAGGCCTCTGCCAACCCCGACTATCATTTCATCCACTGGAGCGACGGCAATACCAACAATCCGCGTCTGCTCATTGTCTCGTCCGACACCGCGTTCACTGCCGTTTTCGTCTCCGACACCTCCAATATCTTTGTTTATAGCAGCGACACCACCCGTGGCACAGTCACCGGTTCCGGCCGCTACGGTTATAATCAGCCAGTGGTCATCACCGCCACCCCCACCGCCAACAACCATTTCCAGAGGTGGAACGATGGCAACACCTCCAATCCCCGCTATTTCCTCGCCACCCAGGACTCTGTTTTCACTGCTATCTTCCTTTCCAATATCTCGGTTGTGCAGGTTTTGAACGCCAACCCCACTATGGGTTCCGTGTCGGGCAGTGGCATCTACAATTATCAGGATATGGCGGTAATCTCTGCCACTCCCCTGCCGGGCCATCATTTCGTCTCCTGGAATGATGGCGTGCTGGTCAACCCCCGCACCATTTCCGTCTCTCAGGACACTGTTTTCACTGCCTCCTTCGCCATCGATATCTATAACATCCAGGGCATATCAAACAATACCACTATGGGCACCGTTTCGGGCGGCGGCTTGTATGAATATCACAACACCGTCACAATCACCGCCACGCCCAATTATGGCTACCATTTTGTGCAATGGGACGATAGCAGCACTGTCAATCCACGCACCTTCCTGGTCGACGGCGACTCGGTTTTCACCGCCATCTTCGCCCCCAATGTCTACACCCTCTCTGTTACAGTAAGCGACACCAATATGGGTGCTGCCTATGGCGGTGGCTCCTACAACTACAACAACGTGGCCAGCATCTCGGCCCAGCCAGTCTTCGGCTATCATTTTGTCCAGTGGAACGACGGTAATATCGATAATCCCCGTACCGTTGTTGTAACGGGCAATATCACCTATACGGCCCAGTTCGCCATCAATAATTATTCCTTGCTTGTAAACAGCAACAGCGACAGCATGGGCACCGTTTTGGGCAGCGGCAATTATGTGCACAACACTCAAATCATGATTTCGGCCATTCCCAACCACGGCTACAATTTTGTCCAATGGAACGATGGCATCACAGCCAATCCCCGGCTCATCACCCTCATACAGAACGCCACCTATACTGCCCAGTTTGCCCCCAACAGCTATGTGGTCTCTGCTTCCAGCAACAATCCCTCCTTTGGCACTGTCTCGGGTGGCGGCACCTACAACTACCATTCATCTGCCACACTCTCTGCCGTTCCCTCCTATGGCTATCATTTCGTGCAATGGAGCGACGGCGTCAGCGCCAATCCCCGTTCTCTCCTGGTGTCCGGCGACACCATGATAGTGGCCCTATTTGCTGTCAATAATTATAATGTCACTGCCCTCTCCGACAATCCCGCCATCGGCACTGTGGCAGGTGGTGGAGTCTATAATTACCTCTCCACGGTCTTTCTTTCCGCCACTCCTGTGCCCCACCACCATTTTGTCGGTTGGAGCGACGGCGATACCACCAATCCTCGCACCCTTGTCGTCACTTCCGACACGCTTCTCACCGCCCAGTTTGCCATCGACACTCATGTGGTCTCCATCCTCTCTTCCGACACCCTCATGGGCTATGTGTCCGGCGGTGGCAACATCCCTTATGGCACCGACATCTTTTTCAGTGCTGTGGCCCGTTTCGGCCATCGGTTCTTAGGCTGGAATGATGGCAACACCCAGAATCCCCGTATGCTCCATGTCGAGTCCGACACTGTCTTCACGGCACTTTTCGAAGCCCGTGAGTTCACGCTCTCGGTCTATAGCAACGACTCCACCCTTGGACAGGTCACAGCGGGCGGCAGCTATACTTACGGCACACTTGTCACTCTCGAGGCCCAACCAGCCGAACATTGCTACTTCCAGCAGTGGAGCGATGGAGTCACCTCCAATCCCCGTCGTCTGGTGCTCACCTCCGACAGTGTGGTTTATGCACGTTTCGCCGCCCTCGAACAATACACCGTCACCGTTGCCAGCAACGACCCCTCCATGGGCTCTACCAGCGGCACGGGCCGATACTACGGCGGCGAGAACGTTATAATCCGCGCCACGCCGTTCCAGCACTACGTATTCGAACAATGGTCCGACGGCAATACCGACAATCCCCGTGTGGTCTCCGTCTTTGGCGATTTCACCTATACTGCTGTTTTCGATTATGAAAAGTTCACTATCACCGCCCAACCCAACAACTCCGATTTGGGTGCCGTATATGGTTCCGGTAAATACAATTATGGTAGTGAAGTCACTCTTACAGCTCACCCCTTCCCCTCGGTCAGATTCGATGGCTGGAGCGACGGCGAAACCAACCCCAGCCGCGTGATCACCGTCACCCACAATGCCACCTATACTGCTCTCTTCACCGACCTTCTGGGCATTGACGACATCGAATCTCCCGCCATTTCTATTACCACCCAGGACAATAATATTATAGTCTCCGGGGCTTCGGGCAAGTCGGTCGCCATATTCGATATGTTGGGCCGTCGGGTCTCGCTTGTGTCCAAAGCCGACGAAAAACAGTCCTTCTCGGTTCCCACTGCTGGAGTATATCTGGTATGCGTAGAAGGTACCCCAGCTCAGAAAGCCGTTGTACGCTAAATATGCCAACCCCTTATATGTCCTAAACAGCCTATTGCCGTTTGAATGGCAATAGGCTGTTTCTCATACTAAATGTCCAGATGCGATGAATTCCTTTCCCGACCTGCCCATGTTGTCTTTATTTTCTTTTTTATTCCAAATATTGTTGTATTAGTTTCACGATGCAAATTGCACATTTATTATTACATTGACTCAAGTACCTCCATGAATTCTTGGCGAGTCATTTCGAGGTCACGGATAGCGTTGCGGACAACAAATTCGGGGATGGGCTCAATATGGGTTTGGAATACAATGGTACGCCGCAAACCTGGCTTTGTCCATATCTCATGACCACCAACTGTCCGCAGTGGCTGTAAACCCAACCGCAATAACAAATCGCGGAATTCTTTGACAGTGATATTAGACAACTTCTTCATGCCATTGCTGCTATACGCATCGGAGCCGACACCTTTTCGTAGTTGATGTGCCCACCAAGTAATTTGGATACTTCCGGCTTACGGACAAGACGGCTGAAGGACGGTGGGGTTAGTTTTTTCTCAGTAACTTTCCAACCGTGGTCTTTGAGGTCATCCCAAAGCGTACCCAATTCAAGGCTTGTCTCAACGTATATCTGGAACCTCTCATAGAAGTTCTTGACAGCATCGCTATAGTCCTTGCCCGAAGTACTGATGTCAAGCGACGGACAATAAGCTATAAGATTATCACCTTCGCGAAAGATGTAATACTCTATCGAAAAGCGGTACTCTCCATTGGTTTTATTATTCATAAGAGAACTTTTTTTTCAATTTGCAAAGATACAAACTATTTTCGGAATGACCAAAAATATTTTCTGCGCTTGAAGAAATCAAACATTGAAAGAAATCAGATAGAAAACCTCATGCCTTATAGAAGTAACCCAAATCGGTCATCAGAGATTTTGGGTTAAGGTTTTCTGATACCTCTTACGCCATTACATTCCGAGCAAGTCTGCGTGAGTGCCAGTATCGACGAGGTTGAGGATTCCGAATCTTTCCTTTATGCGGTATATGAGCAGCCAGTCGGGCTAGATGTGGCACTCGCGGCAACCCTTGTAACGCCTCACAAGCTGATGGTCGCGGAACTTGGCGGCTAACTTGCGCCCCTCGGCCAACGTCCGCACCACATGGTTCAACTCGTCCATCGGCAGCCCGCGCTTCTTCGCCAAATTCTGGGAACTGACCCGCTTCCTGGTCATCTCTACAAAATAACATCGTCACATAATAACAGAGTAACATATTAAGAGGCAGAGCTTCGGCTCCGCCTCTTTGTTATTTCTGACCGACCCACCGCAATTCCCGACACGTGGTAACAACGTCACTTATTTCTTCGTTCTCCCTTTTAGAAAAGGGAAAACAGAATCCACCCAATCCTTTTGGTCCTTCTGCCAAATGATTATGCGAAACACAATAAATAAATGAAGCTGGCATTTATATTGTACACACTATTATCCTGAATGCCAACCTTATTCATGTATCTTTGCCGCTGAATCCGCGGGCAAGAATGCTCACCAACTCGCTACGAAGGCGGAACAGTAATCTCCTGAGAAAAATCCAGCTTTGCTTCCCGTTCACTTTCAAATCACTCCTTTTTTCAGGCATTCTTCACTGCTGTGGTGAATAGAAGGTTACTACGGGCTTACTAAGAGCTTTAGTGGTAGCGAACCTGGAATGGAGATGGAAAAGTTGCTTTTAGGGTTGAAATACTCCACTGAACAATGTAAAATGTTGCGCCCATTGGGCTGCTACACATTGTGTCTTTTTCATCGATGAAATGCCGGCCAAATATCAACCAAAAATGTTAAAAGTGTATCATTCATTTGCATTTTTCGTAAATGATATTTATATTTGCAATACGAAAGAGTTTTGTCTTTAAAGCTGTAATCATTTTATATTTGTATAATTAGACCATTGTTTATAGATATAAAGGTACTGAAAGTTATGAAAAAAACGTTATTATTTCTGATGGTTTGTGTGATGAGCAATGCTCTGATGGGGCAAAGCAGATTGGTGATGAACTATATGAACGGTTGTGGCTATATGTTTGAATGACAAGTAAAGTATGAAAATAATAAAAAGTAAAGACATGAAAAAGATATTTGTTATTTGTTTGTTTTTTGTCACTGTGTGTGCAGTGCAGGCGCAGCGGTCTGTGGGAGACACCTTGACAATGCCGGAACAAGATTATTATAGCAGCAGTAGTTTTCATCAGTGCTGGCCTATAGGTGAAAGGGGGGCATGGCATACATATCCGCTTGATTTTAATATTATGTCGGCACCTATTGTTAGGTGTATGCATAATACGCGTAGATCGCATCTGCGTGACGGAAACTATATAGGCGGGATGCAGATGTTCACCGAGCGTCCCCTGAAGATAGTGGGCATAGCGGTATGCGCCTATATGCAACGCCCAATGGACACCACGGTTAGGGTTTTCTTTGATGGTTATTATGGTATATCGGGTGATATGGTAGACCTTGAGTTCTCTTCTGACCGTTACTTTCTTAACACATGGGACACCACCTTAAAGAACAGGATAACGGATTCGGCCATTCTGTACAAGGTAACAGCATCCGGTCCCCAGAGGTTGGCGTCAGCCCCGTGGCGAATAGAACACCCCCACAGGTTTATCCATCTGCCACCGGTACAATATAGGCTAATTAGAGCATATATTCCTGAGAACTATTCGATGCCATGGACTTTGGTAAGTAATTACGATCAAGACCCAGTATTGCCGCTGTATGAGGTGATGTTCGACAGCGCGGTGGTGGTGGAGGACTCGTTTGTTGTGGCGAGCACCGCCCTGAACAACGAGATGAGCGCGGGGTTGGTGAGTCCGCCCTGTTGCCCTGCGGCTTCGGAAACAATGTGGCTGTGGGACCACAACCCCACAAGGTTCTACACCATCGCATCGCCCCTCTATCAAGACACTGTACCTGACTCGTCCTGGGAGATAGGATGGGTCAAATATCGTCAACTGGATTGGCAAAGGAATCCAATAGCGGGATTTGCAAGGGATAGTACAATGACCGTATATTGGCATCATAGTTCCTACCCACACTTCCCCATTATCGAGGTTGGGTTTGACACGGTGATGTGCCACGATGTGCGAAACCTGCGTGTGGCGATGCGGGGATACGGCAGGGCCACATTGACGTGGGACTCGGGCGACGGCGGTCCGTGGATAGTGGCACACGGCAAGATGCTGGACAGCTGGAACGACTACACCTTCGACACTGTCACCAGCCCCACGCTGACGCTGACGGGGCTTGAGGTGGGGACGGTGTATTTT
>JAEEGK010002788.1_pt1 | contig 43900 bp, 40 predicted proteins | sample 8958771 | NCBI WGS metagenome assembly JAEEGK01 (sample SAMN16246547, study PRJNA631951) | gut metagenome | biome: gut microbiome; feature: rumen; material: SC-attached | host: Bos | place: Iran: Karaj | collected 2018-10
TCAACTTATGATAACCTACATATCCCGAAAGAAATTCCCGATACACTACCTTAGTAAGCTCAATATCTTCCTGCTTCAGATTAAAATAATCCGTCATGTCACACATAACCATGACATCGAACATAACGGGAGCCTTGCAAGCAGTATCAAAATCCACAAGATAAATCTTCCCATCCGCATTCTGCAACAGGTTCCCCCTATGAAGATCTCCGTGGCAATTCCCCTGCGGAAGATTTTTTACCTTATCCCACAAACGCTCTCCCAATTCCTCATACTCTTTGATACGTGGGTATTTCTTTTTACGAAGAAACTCTAAATATCGACCTATAAAGAATTCTTTGTCGCGGTAAACAAGTTCTGAAGGATACTCCTCCATCAATTGATGAAATCTACCGACAAGCCTGCCTACTTCGGATGCACATTTTTCAAGTTCCGGCTCGTCACCATCAATGAAGTCCATGAGAACTATCAGGATCTTCTCCCCATCAGCTTCCGTTTCAAAAATAGTTTCTCCGTTCTTTGTAAGTATCGTCTTAGGTACCGGGAACCCATTTTCCTCCAGATACCTCATAATAGATACAGACTGCCTCGCGGTCCCGGCAAAAGCAGGCCCGATAACCTTGAGCAGATATTTAACACTTCCGTTGACAATATATGTAAGAGCCCCGCCTTCTCTCAAGAATTCGAGAGAAGGGGATTCTATCCCATAATTCGCTGTCAGTATATCTTGCAGAGTTTTTTCCTCCATGATTGTTACCCCTCTTCTTTTTCCAATCAAAGCACTATCTCATAGTACAGATAATCGCCTGTATAAGCGCTCTCCGTTTCATTGGGATTCCTGTCATACATTGTCCCACTCGGGAAATCCGTGAACTTCTCAAATTCAAGCATACGAAATTAACCTCATTATAATTTCTTCCCCTGTAAAATCATCGAAAGCGGGAACCCGCTATTTTCTATTGCGGAAAAACCTCCGCTTAAATCACTGTCAAACTCCTTAAGTCCCGTAACGACAATTCCGTTATTGCACATTCCGGATATAATCTCCGACATCGAATGCGTAAAATCTGTAAAAGTCTTAGAATGATAGCTCTTCTGTGTCATATAGTACATGCCGCCGTTTCCGGTCCATTCATGCTCGAAGTATGAAAAATGACATTCCGTCCTGTGCGCAGGATCAAACTCCGCGTCACCCTCCGAGGCCAGCATGTTCGTGCACGGATGCTGTTCGTTAAGCACTATTACGGCGCCGGGCTTCATACACTTTGCCACAATCTCAAAGAAACGATTTAAATCTTCAAACCAGCACAGCGCTCCTATAGTGATAATCACCACATCAAACTGCTCCTTGAAACGGTCATCGATATCATAGACATTTACGGCTTCAAATGTACAAGGCAAGTTCAATTCTCTTGCCTTTTCATTGGCAAAAGCAACCTGATTCTCGGCAATATCAAAGCCTATGCCCTTCGTAGCCTTTCCGCTTTTCACCAAAGAAAGCAGTTCGCGCCCGTTATTACAGCAAAACTGACCGATAGTCTTTCCCTCTGTATCAATAGTTCGCAATACATCAACCATTTCTTTTTCAAAAAACGGGTACTCTTCTTTCTGTATGCGCTCTGTAATATCGGCACCCCAAGAGGCGTCCCTTTTGTCAAAGGCCTCTTCCCATGCCGCTTTGTTTCCCTCAATGTACTTTTCCATTATATTTTCCTCCCAATATTATAATCGCTTTGTAATTCTCCCACCTTAAATACCGCTCATCAAATCATTCAATGTATCCTGCATATCTACCGGTTCCCAATGGCCTTCCATGGATATTTCCGGATTGAGCGCTCTGATGGTGTCGGCCAGTTTCTCGCAAAGGTCAGCCCTTTTGATACCTGTAAAGAAATTGTCGCAGGTGGAATCGCCCACGAATAAAACCTTGTCGTTCTCCACATACACAAGCGTAGAATCGTCCGTATGCGGCGCCTCGGTCTCCAAAACCTTTACCTTACAGCCGCCAAGGTCAAGCGTCATCTCGCCGGAGAATATCAGATCTGCCGGCTTCACGATTACCTCTGCGCCGGTGCTGTATTCTTTTCGGATGCTTTCATGGATGGCGAAGAATTCTTCCGGTCCGTTCTTTTCAATTTTTTCTTTCCACTCACAAAGGTACTTGTTTGTCTTCGCATTAGCCAGGCATAGCCCGTTTACGGCATGCATGCCGAAGGTGTGATCCCAGTGCCAGTGGGTAAGAACGGTCAAAGAAGGCAACGGCAAGCCTTCTTTCTCCAAAAGTGCGTAAAATTCCTGTGTGTGAGCCGCAGAGTGACCGGCGTCAATTGCCAGACTCCAGTTATCGCCCTTAACGTAGCAAAGATTCGGGCGGTCCCGCTCCGATTCGTATGGCATATACCATATATGTTCAGTAAGTTTTTTAAGTTCCATATTATCCTCCAATGCATCCTCATTTCAAAGAAATCGTCCAGTCATCCCCGGCTACCAGATACTGAAATTCTGCCATTTCTGCTTTATGCATAAATAATCTCCCATAACCGTTATTAAATACGACAACAGCCTCAGCTCATACTGAGGCTTATTGCTGTTACTTCTTTATGTAGTGCTTATAAACTCTCGTGTGTTGGTACCCAATCTTTTTGTAGAACTCGTTGCCACCACCTGTCATTATCTCGGCACCGAGAGGGCGCAGTATACTGTCATGGTGCGAAAGTGCCGCAGCAGCAAGACCCTTATGCTGATGCTCGGGCACAGTGCAGAGAGGCTCCATGTAAGCAAGCTTAGTCTCCGGATTCCACCACATTCCCGAAAAGCATACATAATCATCGTTCTCATCCGCAATGATAGTCGTGTACTCGTACGTCGCGTGCGGTGCCGGCGCGATAGTCGCTCCCAACACATTCTGATAAAGTTCAAACGGGCTTCTTCCCTCATTCTTGGCAGGAACATCCCAGTCCTTAAACTCGCCGAGCTCCCACTTGTTAAATCCATCCCAGAGGCACTTAGCCACCTTCAAAGGGTCTGAAATCTTCGGGTCCACGAAGTGATATCCTTCCGGAAGCGGATAGTCAAGCTTTCCCTCTCTAAAGTCAAAATAATTATCCGGCTCTTCATACGCAAGCTCATACCCCCGCGCACAAGCCGCTTCAATAAGCGCAGTCTGCCCCGAAATAAACACTAATTCTAACGGGTCCTCAAACTTCGGATAAGCCGTCTCCGCATATTCAATCATCTCGCCCGCCAGGCACTCATATCCCGGGCGCAGCACAAAATAAAGCGCCGTCACCGGCTGCTCATAGAACACAAACCCAACCGGATTGTCCCCATCCAGCCAAAATCTGTTCAGACGAAGGAAGTCTCTCTCCACCCAAGGTGAAGTTATCGCATACTCAAAGAACGGCTCCGCCGGTCCGTTGCTTTCCTCATGATTGTAAACTTCCGTCATGAGCTTGTATACAAGCCCGATATCTGTAAGTATCTGAAATTGCTTTGTCCTAATCATTCTATAACCCCCATTCGTATCATTCTAAATCGAGATTTGATTCAATCAATCCCGTAACCAGGTTCTGTAACTGCGTTGCATTTTTACTTGTTATTACAGGCTTCCCGGTTTCCTGCTCAATATCTTTACGCGCGTTGCCTGCTAGCCACATCGGTTAACCGCTTCTTCCCATCTTGCGCAGTCATTTTCAACTGGTTACAATTTGTAACCAGTTGATTTCCTTCTTCTTTTAAACGAATTTTCAAGACTTTCCAATAGTTTCTGGCACCATCTTTATCTGCTTGTTCCGTCAGCACCTGCACTACATCCACTATCGAAAAATACCACTCTTCTTCATCCTCAACCCACGCGGTCCTGATTGGTTGATCTTCAAATAATTGTACTCTGTCAGGCATTGCCTCTAACCCCTTTTATCTTTATTCTTCTCAGCCAATTTTTCCATTTCAACTTTGTACGCCATCAATCTTAAAAGGTATTCCGGCATAGTCCTGTTGCCCAGTTCCCAGTCTTGCATGGTTCTGTACGGAATCTCAAAGTATGCGCAAAACTCTTTGCGTGACATGCCTGTGCTTTTTCTAAGTTTAATTAAGTATTCCTGACTATTCATAAACTCGCCGCCTTTTACACTCATTGCGTATATCATTACAACCATACTATCACACACATTGCGTACGTGCAACAAAAAAATAACGGTGACGAAAAATCGCCACCGCCATTAGTCAAAAAGTTACTCAACTCATCTGTTACACATGCGCACTGTATACCATGCAACATGTTCCAAGTATTTGTTATCCATCCACGGATATCTTCTTTTGCAAGCCGTTACCGCCCGCTTGACATCCTCTTTTTCCTTACCCTCCGGTCTACCTGAAATGATGGGATAGATACCTGCCAGCGAACAGCATACCGTTTCACAATAATGAACAGCCTTGTCAAAATACTCAACCAACATTTCCAGTTCATTGTCTGGGATAAGAGGGAAATCCTTTCTTAACCGCTCAATCGGTTTCTCCCAATTTTTACTGTAACCAGTGCGTTCATATGACTCAAACAGTGCAACAATATTATCTTTGTGGCACGGTGGCTCTATAACCGCATTATCATTGCAAAACGCCGACAATTGTCCATACGAAAAAATCTTTTGCTCCTCTTCTGTCATCATGACCGTTAACCCCCATTCTGCAAAAACAAATTAAACCTTTCGTTTTCTTCACCGTGGCATTGTTTAGCCGCAGTTCTATACTATCTCAGTCTACCACAGACATAACCATTTTCTCAATAAACTCCACCCTGTCAAATATCCTCGGCTTAAAAGTGCCCGTAATACCCACAGACACGCCGTTCTCGCGGTTTACATAGATAATGTTGCCGCTGTCACCGATTGCCGCATATACCTCGCGATTATCGTAAGGCTTGTACCACAAATACCCGTAGTTCATGTACCCGAACCGCTCACCGAGCTTCAAATGCGGCCAAAGCATCTCATCCACATATTCCTGCGACACAACCCTCTGCCCCGCATACTCGCCACCACCAAGCACAACCGCGCCCAGCACAGCCATGTCCCGCGCCGACATGCACACTCCCCAGCCGGCCGTAACAGCCCCTGTCGGATCCGTGTACCACTCATACCCCCGCGGGTTCTTGTTCATGAAGAAATCAAACTGGTCTTCTTTGGAACTGTCCCCGTGCGCCACCCTCTCAGGCAGCCCCACCGGTGTAAAAAGGAACCGATTCGCAAAATCCAGACACTTCTCCCCGGTCGCGCGCTCAATCACGCCGGCCAGAATCTGTATCCCAAGCGTCGCATACTTAAACTCGCCGGTTATGCCCTTTCGCCCGCCTAGATAATCCAAAACCGCAAGCGTCCAGTCCTGCGAGGTGCAGACCTTAGTCCAGGGTTCGGACTTATACTTGTACGGCGCCGTCATCGTAAGCAGATGCTTAACCGTCACATCATAAATGGTCTTCTCGCCCCGCTTAACCGTATAATCCGGGAAGAAATCCATCACCTTTTGATCCACACTTTTAATAAATCCTTTATCAATCGCAATTCCCGCAAGCAGCGCCATCACGCCCTTCGTCACGGAATTGACGTTTACCGCATCCGCAGTTTTATAGCCGTGCCAACAGTCCTCATACACCGTCTTACCGCCTTTAAGTGCGTAAATCTGGCATATATTCGACTCATTGCCCGTGCTGTTTTCAATGTACTTGTGAAGTTGTTCTTTGGTCATAAAAAAGCCTCCTCTTAGGTAAGATTCGGACGTCCTAAGAAGAGGCTAATATGATTAAAAATTGTTTTCAAGTACTTTTTTATAAGTTTTTTTGAACAATAAAGGAAGCTACCGGTAAGGCAGCTTCCTCTATGAATATGTTACATCTGTGCGTATTCTTCTTTGGTGTAATACTGCGTGGACTTAAGGTACTTGGGAATGATCTGAGACTCACCGTTGATTCTGATGTCGGCGTGCTTATGAGCAATCTCAAGAACATATTCATTCTCATCTGTGGGAAGCTTACCCACGATTTTGACCCTGATCTTTAAATACTTATCAAGGTTCGCAATATCAAACAGTGAAAGAAACCTCTTACACCTTCCCTTAAAAGAAATCTCCGGGTCAAGGTTATCAAGCTTATCGTTATTGAATTCAAATACCACATTCAGCCAACCGTCTTCCATGTAAAGAGCCGTATCGCAGAATTCCTCCACATACTCTCTGTTCTGGCTTGCCCTTGAGATTCGTGAAAACTCTTCAAGCTCATCCACAAAAGTAAGGAAAGAACCGCTGCCGATTGCGCTTATCTTAAAGCTGTCGCGTGTATGGTCGGAAATTGAAGTCAAAATCTCATGTAATTCCAGAATCCTTGTATTTGCAACAGGAAGTTCTGTGTCAGGACGGCAGAAATCGATATCCTGAAATGCCTGCAGATTCTTCATAAGCAGAAATGCACTCATGATTCCGTGCTGATATGCCTCGAAGTCATTGTAATAAGCGGATTTCTTGCTAAATGATGCGTGGAAATGAGTATTAACATTAAAAGTATTCTTGATAAGAGCTCTTTCCTCTTCGGTAATCGAATCGAAACTGTGCGAGAACGCTATCGCATCCTCCTTAGCGAAAGTGTAATCAGCTCTTTCAAAAATCTTTTTAAGAAGTTCCTGGGTTTCCTTGGACAGGTTACCCTTGTTGGAAACGTTTACAATGCTGCTTCTGGATATGAAATCAATAAACTGGCTGACAAACTGCTGCTGTATATTCTCATATTCAAACTTGAAATTATCGAAATTATGAATGGCAAAATAAGGCAGCACCTTATTCATGGCCTTATTAATCTTCTCGATTTTCTTAAGCGGATAACCGAGGTCATGGGTAAGAGCGGCTATACATCTTACCGAACCGTTTTTCTCCTCACTGCTCTTTAATAATTCAAGAACATCCTTAAGCTTATCGGCATCGCCGTCATTAATTATGGGCAGTTGATCGGCAAGCCCTCTGAGTATCTCATAGCCTTCAATCATCTCCCTTTCAGAGCGATATAATTCCGAAAATTCGGGATTCTCGTGAAGATATTCTCCCAGGAAATATACCCAAAGACAGTGCAGTGTATGGTCTCTGTAAAAAGAATCCGATGCAAAAATTAATTCTTCAAATTCCACATATGAATCAAAATACTTAAAAATCTTGTCATATCCCTGCTTGTTGGGAGATATGTTGCTCATGGCAGCTTCAAAAAGCTTCTTCCAGAGTCCGACGGCAATCTGAATCTTGCTGTTCATCTTCTCTTCGTTAATGAGCTTCTCAAGCGCCTTCTTAATATCTTTCTTTAACTCATCTTTCCCCTTAAGAAAAACAATCTCATCTTTCTTCATAAGGTCCAGATAAAACCGCATAACGGTCTTTTCATCAATAAAATGTTCCATTCCTCTTCCTCCGTTACCATGGGCTCATTACGTGCCACAATAGCGTTTCATTGTTCCATTCTAACCTATTCGGAGCGGATAATCCAGTTTTTTATTGCATAAAAAGAAGGCACCCCGTATCACACAGAGTGCCTTTACTCCCAAAGAAACTATGCCAAAGCAGCGCCCAAACTCTTGCATGCATCAAGGTCATCTGCACCCGGTGCATTGTTGGCCATAACGCTTTCACATACAAGACGCGCGCCCACAGCGTTGCATCTGTCTTCCCAGTCTCTCATCCACTGGCCGTCGCCCCAGCCGTAGGAGCCGAAGAGAGCTATTTTTTTGCCCGAAAGAGCCGACTCAACCTCTGTGAACATAGGCTCATAAGAAGATTCCTCAAGAACCTCGGCGCCCATTGCGGGACATCCGAATGCGATTCCGTCAAACTCAGCAACCTTTGCCGCGGTGAAGCTCTCGGGTCCGAATACAGTTACCTCTGCTCCTCTGTCCTTGGCTCCCGCCTCAACTGCCGATGCCATAGCGGCCGTATTGCCGGTTCCGCTCCAGTATACTACTGCAACTTTGCTCATTATATATACCTCCGTATAAGTTAGTTTAATTGGTTAGCGTATGCTAACTTATTGTTTTAAAAATAGCAGCTGCCGACTCGTGTTTGAGTTAGCGGTTGCTAACCTTTATGATATCATAACGCTTCCTTTTGTCAATATTTCTCCACGTAAAAAGAAGCCGATTGCTCAGCTTCTTTTGCCTCTCTATCTTTTCTTAAAAGCATAATCGCACATGCTTCCGCCGGTTCCTATCTGCTCTGTGTAGATGAACTCCGCTCTGGGAAGATTACTGTAAAGTATGTCATCTACTTTACAAAATACTGCCGTCATCTCCGGCATGCCGTACTTCGTAAATATCTGCTGATATATGCACTTATGTGTCGTCATCGCAAATGTGTCTTTGGGGCATTTAGGAAACTCCACATCCCAGCCGTATCCAAGTGTCTTTTTGAATTTGACCGGTATAATCAATCTTAACAAACCCACAAACCAGCCATGACTCGCAAGCTTCTCCATTGAGGCAATCTGCGGCTCGAGAAAAGCATACATGGCATCTGCGACTTCTTTTTCCGCTTCCTCTGTGGTCTTTCCGTTTTCTTTAAGAACCGTCACCATGGCAAGCGACGTAAGAAGGTTGCATAGATGACCGTAATTGTTGGAATCGGTATACTCTGTGTTCTCATCTAACAGTTGCTGAAGTTTGGCCGTCAATTGTGCCTTCGAAGGCTCGTCCCACGTTTCGTAATATGTACGGAAGCGGCTCTGCATAATCATTTTTTCAGGTATATATTTAGCCATCTTTAAATTCCCTTCCATGAAACTGTATTCATGTTACTCCGGCAGTGTACCTCCAAAATCTTATCACACTTATTCACGTCCGTTTTGCACGCATTTAATCACAATGTACACACCCACGCCGCCAGCGCCGAGGCCGCAGGGAATATAACCAAAAGCTTAAGCAACTGGCTTTTAATGTTGTAACCATACTTTCTGTTCGCATAAACGCTTTCTACCTCAGGAAAATAAAACTGAAAGAACTTATATTTCATGAGCAAAAAGTAGTCAAAGCAGATCATGTCATAAGCTTTATAGACTGTGAAAATAAAGACAAATCTGAAAAAGAACTGCCAAAATGTGAACCCGCTTCTAATTCCGTCCCAGATAGAAATCACACCTACGCCAAGTATCATCAGGAAACTGAATACCATGAGCGTCCATCCTATAACTCTTGCACCATAAAAGAGTTCTTTGTTCCTTGGTATCAATGCTTCCTGCGCTTCCTTGGGGGCTGAAGAAAAGAATTTTTTGTCCTGAATAAAGGCCACAGCAGAGAACATCATTATTGTAATAGCCACGCAAAACACTATTGCAAGAAATACGGTTAAAAGCATCTTTATTTATCCTCCTTTGCCTTAATCGACTCACAACCGGCCATGACTTTTTTGTATAAGAATGCCGATGTCGCCACTCCGATTGAGCCTACAAATATAGGCAGCCACACGCAGGTTACGTCGTTTAGCACTCCAAAAAACATTTCTCCTATGGCGCTTGACGCTATGCTGACCATTCTGATTGTGGCCGAAACCCGTCCCAAAGTGTTTTGGGGAGTGCCGGTCTGAAGCATTATTGATGACGTCATCTGCATCGGTATTGCCGCTGCTATTGTAAGGCAGTCAAACATAGTAATTAACACTATGGATACCGCTATCGGAAGAACCCGGTATATGCCGCAAATTGCCCAGATTCCAATCATAAATATGCCAAACGCAATTGTGAGTGTCGCAGTAAAGAACAGCTTACTTGCCTTACTTTTTAACAAGCGGTACCGCAAAGAGTGGAACAATCATGCTCGTTGCCGCAGTTACGGAACAATATAAGCTGTATACCCATGCTTCCACACCATATGTCTGTCTTAAAAGATAGGCAACACTTACGGAAAAGGTGGCTCCAAAAAAAGCGTTTACCAGAGGCATTACTTTTATAAATCCCCGCAGAAAAGAGTCTTTTTTGATGCACCTTAATCCTTCTTTGAAATCTCCCCAAACAGATGATTTTACGCCGGATTTATCAAGTCCGGCTTCATACTTGGGGCGAATTAAAGCCTGTAATATGAACGACAAAAAGTTCAACAAGCCTATAACCGCAAAAGCTGAAGCAATACTCATATTGTCGTAAATCAGTGCAGCAATAAGGGGAGATACCACCATTACAATCCCGTCATCCACCTTCGAAATTGAAATAGCATCTTTGAGCCTGTCTTCAGAAACCAATTCCGGCAGGATAGCCGATTCGCATCCGCCGTAGAATATCTCTCCCGCTTCCAAAACAACAACCAGCACGTAAATCAGAATAATTCCTATCGTAACCGCTTGGCCGATTATGTAATAAACACCCAGAACCAGCGCTTCGCCAAGCAGAATAAATGCCATCAGTCTGCTTTTCTTTACCCTGTCGGCCAATACACCTGCAAGCGGGGTCAAAAGAAGTCTCGGTATGATAATAATCGAAAGCATCGACGCAAATAACGTCGCAGACCCCGTCAAATCCAAAACATAAAGTGATAAAACATATTGAAGTATATTGCTTGCTCCCATCCCAAGTGATGATGCAAACCAAAACAACCAGTAATCCTTATTCAACCCTTTGTAACTTTTCACGTACCTCTCACTCCTTATGGCTTATTAATTCGCATTTTCTTTTCCAAGGAATGCAGCGATTCACGTGTTTCTTGTACTCTGCGTATTCGTCGCCGTACAAGTCTAAAAGCCATTTCTCTTCTGTATTTATCAAGGCTACGGTCATAATCACCCAGCCTATCACGGGAAGGATGAGCATCCAGGCATTGTGCCACATAAGAGTTATACCCGTAAGCGCTATCCACCAGCCGCTGTACATCGGGTTTCGTACCCATTCATAGATCCCCTTGGTTTGAAGTTTGTTCTCCGTAATGGATTCATCCATGTCGGATTTCACAGCTCCTATGAACCATATTGCAATTCCGATGGCTATCAGCAATCCCCCGGCAATGCGGAATATAAGTGTCCATGGACTGTTAAGAATTCCAATCTTTAATACATATCCGAACAGAATAATTCCGATGAGATTCACAAACGCCACTCCCGCAATAATGTAAGGTCCGACTCCGAACAGCGGAAGTTTCTGTTCTTCTTTCATATAATTTTTAAGCATACAAATACCCTCAGCACCTTCTTATAACATCGTCGCATGTACAATAATTGCCGCAACAGGCCCGATTCAACCCTACAATCAAAGTTGTTAAAATCATTTTCTAATCCCCTCTTTGCACGCTCTTTCTATTCCTCTTACAAACCGTTCCGGATTAAATGGCGCCAGTCCTCCGTGACCCACATCACTAACCTTTCTAAATACTGTGTGCGGGAAATATTCTTTGATTCGCGCTATGTCGGGCTTACGGTCTTTGACTTCTTTGTCCGCAACCCAGTACTCTATATGCTTGCAGTCCGTTTGAACATCCTTAGGCATCGAATAGTTGTTGCAGGATTCAAAGGTACGCCAGATAGTCTTGGCACTGATCATTTTCAGAACCTTGGCAGCGTACTCAACATCATCTTCCGATAGTTCGTCGGTGGAAAATGCCTTCTCAAGAAGTTTCGCGCCACCAATCTTCCCCGTGTATATCAAAAGAAAATCTTTAATGGCTATAAATCTCGTGATAATCCACGGTAGTTTATAGGGAGTGATTCCTCCGTCGATAACCGCGCTTTTAATCTCCAAAGTGTTGTCCGCAAGCATCCTCGCCACAATACTGCCGCCCATGGAACAGCCGTATATGCACGACACTTCCCTGATATTCTGCTCCTCAAGCCACTCAGCCAGTTCTGCCGCTATTTCTTCCACACTTGTAAAATCGCCGCTTTCATCAGGATCGTAGCCCGGAATTGCAGGCACTATCACGCGGTACTTCTTCTCAAGAACCGGGATGACATATTCAAAATAATCCCACATCACAATCGAAGGATGCACCAGCACTACAACCGAATCATTTTCTTTGCCAAATTCATGTACAGTCATCGTCTGTCGAATACCCCTATTCGTCTATAAGCAATTAAGAGGCAGTCAGCCTTGGCTAACTATTGTTAGCCTCGACTAACTACCTCTTCAATTATACATCTTTATTTAAGTTTCTCAATCCCTTTTTACATTTTCCAGTTCTGCGAAATAAGCTGCTGCTTGGTCATGCGACTATAGATGCTGTCATAAGCGGAAAGCTCTGCGGGACTGCCCTGCTCGGCGACTACGCCATCCTTAAGAACCACGATATTATCGGCATTGGCGATGGTTCTCATGCGGTGAGCGATGATAAGAACAGTCTTGTTCTTGATAAGTCTTGAAAGTGCTTCCTGAATAGCAGTTTCATTCTCCGCATCAAGGGAAGCCGTAGCTTCGTCAAGAAGGATAACCGGTGCATTTTTAAGGAATGCTTTGGCGATTGATATTCTCTGACGTTCACCGCCCGAAAGCTCGCTTCCGTTCTCGCCGATGGCCGTGTTGTATTTATTCGGTAACAGATTTACGAATTCATCGCAGTTGGCAAGTTTAGCCGCTTCCATAACTTCCGCATCCGTAGCACCACTCTTACCGATACGGATATTCTCCATAACCGAGTTGTTAAAGAGTGTAACGTCCTGGAACACAATGGAATACTTGGAAAGCAATGTCTCGGGATCGATTTTCGAAACATCCTCGCCACCGAGAGTAATCTTACCGCTTCCCACATCCCAGAATCTTGCCGCAAGTCTTGAAATCGTGGTCTTACCGCCGCCGGAAGGTCCGATAAGCGCTGTAACTTCGCCCTGCTTGGCTGTGAAGCTTACATCCTTAAGTACATCTGTATCGTCGGCGTACTTGAAGCCCACGTGGTCGAATACAATGTCGTAACCCTTATTGTTAAGAGTCTCGGAGCCTGTCTGAATCTCGTGAGACAGCACTTCATCGAGACGCTCGCACTGAATGCCCGTCGCAATAATCGCCGCGAAATTCTGAAGCGTAATCTCCATGGGAGCATACAGTCTTGATACCAGCATTAAGAACATAAAGAACGTAAGCAGGTCAATCTCTCCTCTTGCAAAAAGGATGCCACCCATCACCGCCGTAGTACCGATACCGATCTTAAGAATAATAGCCGATGAGTTAACGTACACAGCCATCTTAAGCTCTGTAAAAAGTGCGAACTTTTCAACTTTCTTTATTTTTCCGTCGAGTTCTTCCATGTAACCGTTCTCGGCATTATTGGCTCTCAAATCTCTGATGGATTCAAGGCATTCCTGAATACCGTCTGCCATGGAAAGCTTGATTGCCTGATTCTTTCTTACCGCCCTCTTTTCGGCGCCGGAGCAGGAAATAATAATGGCAAAAGCAACCGGAATAACCCAGAAGCTTGCAAGCACCATTCTCCAGTCAAAGAAGAAGAACAAGCTGATTCCCACAAGCGTTACCGAAATAATCGCGCCGATAAGCTCGGGAATCCAGTGGCTCGAAGCCGTTTCAATCATCGCGCAGTCGCCCATAATGTTGGTGGTTAAGTCTGCGATGTTCTTTTTACCGAAGTACGAAAGCGGAAGTTTTCTTAACTTCTCGGCAATCGTGGTACGACGCACTCCGCTCTCGCGATAAGTAGTCAGGAACGTTGCGTTGTACTGTAAGAAGTTTGTAAGCGCGATAAGAAGCAATATCCCCACTGAACTTATTACGTAAAAAGAAACCCTGTCGCGCCCCAGGTTGTTTCTTAAGAGGTCATCGATTAATGTATACAATACTCCCGCAGGCAGCATCAATACAATATTGGCAAGCGTAACCACTGCGCGCGCTCTTACCATATCCTTTGCGCCCTGTTTTGAAAGCGCATATTTGTGTTGTAATTTTTCTATCATCCTATGCACCTACCTTCCATTCAACGGATCTTGTATATTCGTCAAACATGCGCTTATAAAGGCCGCCCGCCTTCATAAGTTCGTCGTGGCTTCCCGCCTCGGTGCATTTTCCGTCGTCCATCACAAATATCTTGTCAGCATTCATTACAGTGCTTAATCTGTGGGCAATCATAATAAGCGTCTTGCCCTTCGAAAGCTCTTCAAACGCCGCCTGAACCTTAGTCTCGTTGTCAGGGTCAGCAAAAGCAGTCGCCTCGTCAAGTATAAGAATCGGCGCATCTTTAAGTACCGCTCTTGCAATGGTAATACGCTGCTGTTCGCCACCTGAAAGATAAGTACCCTTCTCACCGATTACGGTATGAATTCCCTGTGGAAGTTTCTCGATAATGTCCATACACTGTGCTTTCTTAAGCGCTTCAAGCACTTCCGCCTCACTTGCTTCAGGCTTACTCATACGCACGTTTTCAAAAATAGACTTCTTGATAAGTCTGCTGTCCTGAAATACAAAAGAAACCTGTTTCATAAGCTCAGCTGAAGACATATCCTTAACATTCACGCCACCGATTAAGATTTCGCCGGAGGTTACGTCAAAGAATCTCACCATAAGCTCCGCAAGTGTAGTCTTACCGGAACCTGAAGGACCTACGAGAGCCACATGCTCACCGGGCTTAATAGAAATCGAGACATTGCTTACCGCATCTCGGGTAGCATCTTTGTAGCGATAAGTTACGTTGTTAAGCGTAATGCCGCAGTCAGCGGGCTTCTTATCTGAAGCACTTTCTTTTAACGGCTCAATCTCCATAATCTTGTCGACACGCTTAAGTGCATCGATAAGGTTCATTTCTGCCTCGCCCGAGTATGCAAGCTTTGTAAGTGCAATCGTAACAAGGGGTGTAATGATGATGTAGTACATAACGTTAAGAATGTCCGCATTGGCAATTCCGTCTTTGGTAATCATGTACGCTGCGATAACGATAAAAGCAAATATTGCGTTGATGCATGTCATGAATCCCATCATAGGCCATCTGAGTACCAGTGTATAGTCTGTGGTCCACTTGCCGTAGCTGTCGATGCAAGCTTTAAAGCGTTTGAAAGAATGTACTGTCTGACCGAAAGTCTTAACTACCGGGATACCTCTTACATACTCTGTAGCCTCGCTGCTCATGGTTTCGAGGGCATCCTGATACTCTTTCATTTTCTGCTGCATGCCTTTACCCATCATGCTCATCATGCAGACAAATCCGATTACTGCGGGAATCATGCAGAGAAGACCGATTTTCCAGTTAAAAGCAAGCACGAGTACAATAAGTCCTATAGGTGTGACCGCAGCCACCGCTTTGTCCGCAAGGGTATGCGCAATAAAAGTTTCCGTTGCGGCGGTGGAATCATTGACGATTCGTCTTATTTTACCGGTTCCGTCTTCGTCGAATACTCCGAGGGGAAGGGTAATGATTCGTCTCATAAGAGAGCTTCGCATGTTGGCCTGCACTCTGAATGCGGCAATATGCGTACAAAGAAGGGCTGCTATATATACAAGCAGTGCTCCTACAATGAGTGCCACGGAAATCCATGCGTACATGGTGATTTTATCCGTGTTTTCCCCATTAACCGCAATCCTGATAATCTTCCATAATTCGTAATACGGGATGAGGGTAAGGATTGCACTTACGCCTGCGAGGCAACGACCGAGAGTTATTAACCCTGCATGCCCTCCCGCATATTCTTTGATCAGCTTCATGTGATCATAATTTTGTGTTTTTCCCAATTCACATTCCTCCTGTTCCTTTTCTATATACAAATCACCCTTAAGGCGAATTGTGGGCTCATGTTGGTTAGCTATCGCTAACCTCATAATGATAACTTACGCAATAAAAAAGAGCCTTTCGGCTCTTTTCTACTTAACTCCCATTATCTTAAGCCATCCCGGCATAAAGAATTCCTGAATGGTGGTCAAATATTTCTCTATCTTAATCTCGTCATAATCGTGAATAATCGGCTCAAAGCACGCAGTCAAATACGCTGAAAGCAAAATGTGAAGCTCCTCTTCGTTAATATCGATAACCGGATATCCTTTTTCCTTAAGATATCCGATGGCCTCCATGAATTCCTTCTGATTGGAAAGTACAAAGTCGTGCAAGAAATTCTCATACTTAGTACCGTTTGAGCGGGTCATAAGAAGTATGAATTCATCACGCTTGGGAAGTATAACTTCCCTTATCATGTCAAAGAAGCTCTCTCCAAAGAGTTCTTCCCTGGCATTGCCACCGTCCACAATCTTGTACTTACGGCTGGTATGCCTCTTGGTCCAGATTTTAACGTCCTTCACAAGGGGCTCTACCATTGCTGCAAACATAGCTTCCTTATCCGCGTAGTGTCTGTAGAGACCTGCGGAAGTCATACCGGCTCTTGCACCGATACTTCTGATGGAGGCATCTTCGTAGCCCTTCTCAAGGAATTCTTCCTTAATTGCCTTATTCACTTTTTCATGACTTAAAGACTTGTCTCTCGGCATAAAAGATTCCCGTTAATCGTAAGTAATCATTGATAGCTATCATAGATTACATCGCGGAAACCCTTTTGTCAAGAGGCTTCTCTCATATTTCCGTTAAGTTTGGTATACATCTTATGATAGATACCCTCTGCAGCCATGAGTTCGTCATGGTTACCTCGCTCGGCAATCTTTCCGTTCTCTACAACGAGTATCTTGTCGGCATCCTTAATGGTGTTGAGTCTGTGAGCAATTACGAGCAATGTCTTATTTCTGCAAAGCTCGGATATTGCTTCCTGAATGGCACGCTCATTGTCCGCATCCACGCTTGCGGTTGCCTCATCAAGGATTACAATCGGTGAATCTTTAAGAATACATCTTGCGATGGAGATTCTCTGCTGCTCGCCACCGGAGAGTGATGCCCCGCCCTCACCGATTACTGTATCGAAGCCGTCGGGAAGTGCCATGATAAAGTCGTAGCATCTTGCTTTCTTGGCTGCTTCATACACTTCTTCTTTGGTCGCGTCGGGACGACCGATGGAGATGTTGTTATATATTGTATCTTGGAACAGGTATACTCTCTGGAATACCATACTTATGCGGTTCATGAGTGTTCCGAGAGGTACATCTCTTATATCCTTACCTTTAACCTTGATGCTTCCTTCCTTGATATCCCAGAATCTTGCAAGAAGCGAGGCAATGGTGGACTTACCGCCGCCGGAAGGTCCTACAAGGGCAGTCATCTCGCCTTCTTTGACCGCAAAAGAAACGTTCTTGAGCACATCCTTATCGGTGTAGCCGAAGGAAACGTTATCGTACTCAATCTCGGGTGTATCGGTGTCGGTGCCAAGTGAAGATGTACCGTTGTCATTAAGTTCTTGCGCATCGAAAACTTCCTCGATTCTGTCCAAGCTTGCGTCCGTAACCGTAAGTCTGGCCATCTGACCGTAGTAGCTCTTGATTGCCACAAACATATCAAAGAGGAACAGTGCCATGCCTACCATGTAAATCGGAGAAATTGCGCCGGTATTGTAAAGGTATGCGCAGAGTGCAAGCATCGCTGCGGTTCCTATACCGAAGGTTAAGTACAGACCTCTTGCCCAGGGACCGTATGCTATTTCGAAGTCTATGCTGTCCTTGCAGCTTTTTTTGAATTCATCTGTAAGCTTGTGTGAGCGTTCGCCTAACATGTTGTAGGACTTGATAATACCTATACCCTCAGCAAAATCAAGCACTTCTTCGGTGAGGCACTCGGCAGTTTCCTGCTTGATGACCGAATGTCTGAGGGATACCTTGAGCATGAGGTTACCGACTATCATGAATGCTGCCACTACCGCAAGCGATAACAGGCCGAGTCTAAAGTCCATAAAGAACATCATTACTACCATGATTCCCTGGGAAATGATGAATGTTACAAGCTCTGAGAGCACACCCATACAGTTTTCCTCTATGAAGACCATATCGGTTGCGAGGACAGAGTTTATTTTGCCGATGTTACCTTCGGTGAAGTAGCCCATGGGAAGCTTTCTTAAGTGGTCACCGAGCTTAAGCCGCACATCCGCAAATACCTTGTATCCGGTCGCGGACTGCAAAACGTTTACCACATGTTCCATCACTGCCTGAATCACTACGCTAAGTAATACGGCAATGCCTAAATACCAGCATTTCTGCTCATTCATGGTACCTTCCATAAAGTAGTTTATGGCCAGGAAACACAGCACCAGAGGCGCCTTCATCATAATGCCTTTGACAAAAGAAGGAATGTAGGAAATACGGATAGCTGTCTTATATTTTCCTGTAAAACGAATTATTCTGTGTAATATCTTTAACATGCCCTTACGCCTCCTTTATTCTCCATGTACTTGCACTTACGGATGCATCCCAGAGTTTCTTGTACTCGGGACATGTTTCTGTAAGTCTGTCGTGTTTGTCGGAAGCTATGCAGACTCCGTCTTTCATAACACATATCTTGTCGGCGTTCTTGATGGTGGAAAGTCTGTGAGCAATTACAAGAACGGTCTTGTCCTTAATGATTTCGTCAAGCGCTGCGTTCATCTTTTCTTCGTTCTCGGGATCCATGAAAGCGGTTGCCTCATCGAGCACGATGATGGGCGCGTTTTTAAGGATGGCTCTTGCAAGAGAAATTCTTTGTCTCTCACCACCGGATAACTGCTTACCGCCGTCGCCCGCCTGAGTATTGATACCCTCAGGGAATCTTTCAAGAAACTCATCGCACTGAGCTCTTCTTGCGGCATCGAGCACCTCTTCGCGAGTCGCATCGGGCTTGCCGATTAAGATGTTCTCATAAAGAGTTGTGTTAAAAAGAAACTGCTCCTGAGATACGAAAGCCACCTGATTGTTGAGGGCTTCGAGCGACATGTCGGTGATGTCCTGACCGCCTATCTTGATGTTGCCCGAGTCAATGTCGTAATAATGCACAAGGAGCTTAGCCAGCGTAGACTTACCGCTTCCCGACTCGCCCACAAGCGCCGTTGTAGTACCCTGTTTAAGCGAAAGGCTTACTCCGTGAAGCACCTCGGCATCCTTGTAACCAAAGTGCACATCGCTAAACTCTACGTCGTAGTTATTGCCCTTGAAGCCGTCGGTTCCTTCTTTGAGCGGAGCATGCTCCATAAGGTTTTCAAGTTCGGTAATCTTATAGTCAAGCTGCGGGAACTTGCCTGCGAAGTTAAGTGCCTTCAATACACAAGGTCCCACTGAGAAAGACATACAGAATACAAGCACCAGCTTATCAAGTGTAACGGTTCCGCCCAGCACCATCATTGAGCCGAAAGGAAGCATCAAAAGCACCAGGCAAGGAATTACGCTTGCATAAACAGCCATCCAGGGCCAGCACACCTTGTACCATGCAAGTGTGAAATCTCTGTATCCTCTTACCACATCGCCGAAGCGTTTGTAAGACTCTCCGTCTTTGTTAAAGACCTTAACCACTTCCATGCCGTTAACATACTCGATAATCGTATTGTTCATTCTGGCCGCGGATTCGTAGTAGTCGTTCATCTTCTCAAGGCCTGACTTCATCATCATTCCCATTGCGAAAAGACCTATAACAAGCGGTACCAGTGATAAAAGTCCGAGTCTCCAGTTCACAATAAACATTGTTATTATGATAACTGCCGGTATAAATGTATTGGCAATTCCTTCGGGAATCGCGTGAGCAAGAAGAAGTTCAATCATATCGATATCATCCGTGAACACCTTCTTTATACGTCCCGTTCCGAGTTCTTTGATATTGCCGAGAGGCTGCTTTTCAAGCTTGCCCTGAAGCGATATTCTGATATTTTTAAGCGTGTTGTACGCGCTCACATGCGAGAACGTCAGTCCCTGCACGTACGAAAAAGAATAAATAAGCTCGCACACCGCAACCAGTGCGACTCTTATGCAAATAAACGAAACACTTACACCCTCACCCCTTGTAAGCGGCGCAATTATCTCGTACAAAAAGAAATACGGTAATACGTTGGCAGCTATACCGATTACCATCATTATTGCTGCCCATACGGTGTACTTCTTGTACTCTCCGATATACGGAGCCACTTTTTTAAACATTTTCTCTCCTTTTCTGCCGGTATCCCGCCCGGCTCGTAGTTAGTCACGGCTAACTCTCGGGTATATTATTAAGCTGCCTTAGGCAGCCTAATTACATAGTTAATCGGTCATTCCTATTGCCTTAGTCCAGTTAAAGAATCTGCAAAGAGTCTTACAATGATCTTCCACATCTTTCCATTTCATCCCGTGAACAAAAGGCTCGTATACCGCAGTCCAGAAAGATGTGCATAAAATATGCATTTCCTTCCTGGATATCTCGATTGATGTAAGTCCCCGTCTCACTGCTTCCTTGTAATAAAGCATATATGCATCGGTCATACGAATTGCAAAATCATGTCCAAAATTTTCATAAGAAGTTCCCGCAGATTTTTCAAGCAAAAGAACGAAATCATCGCGAATCTTCCAAAGCATCCTAAACACAGGCATGATGTAATCCACGGTCATAGTCCACGAATCTATAATTTCCTCATCCGTTTTATCACTTAAGTCGATATCGCTTCTGACATTCACAAACCCGTCTATAATTTCCGTCGAATCTTTAACCACTGCGGCAAACAGTTCTTCCTTGCTCTTATACCTCTTGTATACCGCGCCGGTCGTCACTCCGGCTTTGTCACATATGGTCTTTAAATCAGCCTTGAGAAAGCCCTTCTCCATGAACTCTTCACGGGCGCTTTCTATAAGTCTTGGATCGATACTTGTATCGCGTACTGACATTTTTAGTCCTCCGCTGAATTACTGATAATTGGATTATCGATAATAGTATTATCACTTTGCGTTGCTTCTGTCAATATCTGCGCACAAAAAATCGGCAGCATTTCTGCTGCCGACTCATTTCAATGCTACTGCGGATTTGCAAGCTTATCGGGCACTATCCAGTAATCGCATATCGGGCCACCCGTCGCAAGCGTGTATTCTCTGATAAGTTTTCCTTTGGATGCCTCCGTAAGAAGATGGTCAAGCTCGCAACATACCGGAAGCACTTCCAGATAGCCGTACTTTCTTGCGTAATCGTTAAGCGGGCATCTTGTGAAGTAATAAAAGCTTCCGTCTTTGTGCCTTGCTTCATCAAAGTTAAAATCCCAGGTCTTATCCTTGTACTGAGGATGCTCGTCCGCCCATGCCTGCATTCTTCTGAACTTAGCCTTGGCTTTCAAAACGTCCTCTGGATTGTTCATATCACTCTTTCCGATGAACTTTCTTGCAAAAGATTTCGTAAGAAAGTTTCTGACCACCGTCCTGTAGCTTTCCGTATCTATTGCTCCGTCCGCTGCTTTCCATATGGCCATGAATACGAAAGCCATATAGATATTGCCTGCCATAGGATTCTCCGAACCGATATCCTCGACTTCCGAAAGCATCTGTCTGTATATCGCAAGTGCCTTTTTGTAGGCTTCCTTGGTAACTTTCTTTCCGTACTGCTCCACCATGTACTTCTTCATCAAAAGCGGGAACATGGTGATAAATGTGCCTTTGTACTTAAGCATATTAAGCCTCCATAAACTCTATGCTATCTTCCATGATACTGCTTCTTTTCTTTCGCTGACAAAGTTCTTGTAGATGCCTTCTTCGGCCGCCAATTGCTCGTGAGTTCCCTTCTGAACTATCTTACCGTCTGAAACTACCAGTATCTGGTCTGCGTGTCTTACAGTCTTAAGTCTGTGGGCAATCATGATGATGGTCTTGTTTCTGGTAAGTTCCTCGATGGCCTTGGTAAGCTCGGCTTCGTTCTCGGGATCCACATTGGCCGTTGCCTCGTCAAGGATGATGATGGGTGCATCTTTCATGATGGCGCGAGCGATGGAAATTCTCTGCTTCTCACCGCCGGAGAGCGATGCTCCGCCTTCGCCTATAATTGTGTCATAGCCATCAGGAAGGCTCATGATAAACTCATGGCAGCGCGCTTTCTTGGCAGCCTCGATAACCTTCTCCATAGGTGCTTCAGGTGTACCGAAACGAATGTTATTGGCAATGGTGTCCTCGAAGAGGTAAACTCTCTGGAATACAAAGCTGAAGTTCTTCATAAGGGAGTCGAAACTGTAGTCCTTAACGTTCACCCCGCCGAGGAGCACCTTGCCGGATTTAACATCCCAGAAGCGTGCCATAAGATTCGTAAGCGTCGTCTTACCGCCGCCCGAAGGTCCTACGATTGCCGTAGTGGTTCCCGCGGGAATCTTAAGCGACACGTCGTCGATAATAGTCTTGTCCTCATAGGCAAAAGAAACATTCTGAAGTTCAATATCCATTGCGGCAGGCCTTAACTCCGCTCCGTCCACATCCATAGGCGGAAGTGCCAGTACTTCATTGGCCTGACTTACTACGATGTTAACGTTTCTCATAAGTGCCGAGAATCCGCCCATCATATCAAGACTTTCGTATACCATGAAGGACGAAATAATCATCATGATGGCGTAAAGCAAAGGCATCGTGCCGTTTAAATAAAAAATCACGGAGCAAAGCGCCATCAAAACGCCCGTAAGCTTGGTGGTGATTCCCTGCAAGCACATAAACGGTATTACAGCATACTCAAGCTTGGTATCTGCCGCCTGCTTTTCCGTAATTGCGCTTTCAAGCTTATGCGCCATCTTGCCGGTTAAGTTAAAGTTCTTAACCTCGGCGATACCCTGAATATATTCGATAACCGCCGTAACGAGTCCCTCATCCGCCCTCGACTTTCTGGGGGCGGCAGGTATAGTGGCCTTCTGCATACAAGTGTTAAAGAAAGAGAAGACCACTATTCCTACCAAAAGGATCAGGGCAATCCTTACGTCGAAGAAAAGAATGCATACAAAAATTACTGCTGTTGTGATTATTCCCTGAGTTGAAATCATAACCACCAGTGTTGCGACATCCGCAAGCATTTCCATGGTATTGGTGGTGATATTGGTGATTCTTCCGAGGCTGTTTGCATTAAAGAAGCCCATGGGAAGATATCTTAAATGCTCGGCAATTTCCACGCGCTTGTCGCTACAAGTGTTGTAACTGCCCTCCGTCTGAAGCATTGTGGTCTTAAGTCCCACAAGTACCTGCCCGAGGATTGATGCGCACATAAGTGCCAAAGAAAGCCATACGTTCTTCATGCTCATGTCTTTGTTAAGTATTCCCTGCAGAATTACCGCAATCGCAGGAATACGAAGAGTCGCAAACATAGCTTTCAAAACGCCAAGGAGCATTGCCTTGTAAAGCTTGGCACGATTAACCTTATTGCAAAAATCAAAGTACATCTTTAAAGTCTTAAACATTATGCCACCTCCGAATCTTTGTAGGAAATATGTGCATCCCACATATCACGATACAGAGCGCACTTTTTAAGAAGTTCTTCCTGCGTACCTGTTGCTTCAACCTTACCGTCATTGATTACGATAATCTGATCCGAAGAAGCTATAGTAGAAAGTCTGTGTGCTATTACGATAAGTGTCTTACCCTGCACAAGCTTAGCCACTGAACGCTGTACCAAAGCTTCGTTCTCGGGGTCGGTGTAGGCTGTTGCCTCATCTAAGATTACTACGGGTGCATTCTTAAGCATTGCTCTTGCTATGCTGATTCTTTGTCTCTCGCCGCCTGATAAATGTCCGCCGGCACCGCCTGCTATGGTGTCATAGCCCTTTTCAAGGTTAAGAATGAACTCGTGGCAACCACAGGCAATAGCAGCCTCAATGACTTCTTTGTCCGTTGCACCGGGGCGACCCATTCTGATATTTTCCATAACGGTTTCGTCAAAGAGGTAATTGTCCTGCGATACGTATGCGATGTATTTGTTGTAGTCTGCAAGCGGAATGTCCTTGATGTTCACGCCACCGTACGTTACTTCTCCGCCGTCTACGTCCCAGAAAGAAGCAATGAGCTTGGCAATCGTAGACTTGCCGGAACCGGAAGGACCTACGAGAGCGTTCACGGTGCCTTCTTTTATCGTTAAGTCAATGCCGTGCAATACTTCCTGCTCCTTGTAGCCGAAGTGAACGTCCTTGAAGACTATGTCGCTGCCGACCGGCTTCTTGGTCATCGTCTCGGGACGCTCCATCTCTCGCTTCTGAAGGATTGTGGTAACCTCACCGATGATGGAACCCATCTTGGACATATTGTCCATGTGGCCTGCAACCACCATGAAGGGTGATACAAGGCCGAGGGTAAGAATTATAAGCATAAGAGCATCTGTTCCGTCCACGCGACCCGTAAGATAATACCAGCCGGTAAAAGGAAGCAGGGTGAGAAGCTGCGCCGGCAGGAAGGTCATAGCGAGGTTCTGCCAGAGGTTGCAGCGTCTCATCCACTCTATGAAGCAATCCGCACCTTCTTTGGCTGCTGTTTTAAACTTTTCGTAGGAGGATTTCGTCTTGCCGAAGGCTTTGATTACTTCGATACCGTTAATATATTCAACGGCGGTGTCGTTTAAAGCTTTGGTCTTAACGATTGTATTCTTAAAGCTTTCGTCGGCACCTACCATCATAAGGCTGTAGAATACCATGCCAATCGGAACGCTTATAAGTGATAAAAGCGCCAGTCTCCAGTTGACATTAAACATGAGCACCAATATACCCACAGGCACGATAGCGTTTGAAATAACTTCGGGAATAATATGTGCCAGTGTGGTCTCAACCGAGTCCACGCGCTCCACAATCGTGTTCTTGTAAGAACCCGAAGCGTCGTCGAGCACGTCACCGAGCGGCATAACGCTTAATTTCTTCGTAAGTCGTCTTCTTATCTCCGCAAGCACTCCGAAAGTTGCTTTGTGAGACATTGTTGTCGATATTGTGTGGAATATCTTGTTGATCAACCAGCAAATTGTAATATACCCGCACTGGGTAAGATAAAAGCTTAAGTCCTTGTTACCTTCTATCAACGCCCTTACAATCTTAGCTACGTACCAATACGGTACAAAGCCGGCAATTACGCTGATTATTGCCATGAAAACACTGATTATGTAAGCGCTCTTATTAATCCCTGCGAATTCAAGCACCCAGGCCAGTGTCCCTTTCTTTTTTTCTCCTTTGTCCATTTTTCCCTTCCTTTCATTGTTACTTCTATGCGCATATCGAGTTAGACACAGCTAACTCATCTATTTAAAAAAACACGCTTAGCGCGTCTTTCTAATATCTATTTAAGTTTGAACAGTGCACCCCAGCCCGCTTCAAAGAATACGTCGAGGTGGTGAGCATACTCCATGGCTTCCTCGCGTGATAAATCATGCTCTACTGCAAGGAATATGGCATTGATGCATGTAGTCATAAACATGTGGAACTCTTCGGAAGGAACCATGTAGACCTCTCCGCCGATTTCGCGTACCTTATCCATATAAAGTCCGGTAGACTTTTCTTCCAAAAGAGCAAGTTCATGTACGTAATCCTCAAATCTTGTTCCCTGAGACTTACATACCAAAAGCTTAAACGCCTTGAAATTGTCGTATATATACTCCATTACCCAGGCGGTCTCGCCCTTCTCCGCCCAAAGTGTCTCGGCAAAGGACTCGTCTATCGATTCAAGTTCGCGTATAACTTCCTTTCCGTACTCGTCTTTAAGTCCGGCATAAGCAGGCTCCACCAGCGCCGCAAACATATCTTCCTTGCTCGGAAAATGCTTGTAAAGTCCGGAAGCGCTCATATCACACGTCGCCGCTATGCGCCTCATGGAAGCGTCGTTAAAGCCATACTTCATGAACTCGTCATAAGCTGCCACTATTATCTTTTCGTGATTTTCTGTCTTGTCCTTGGGCATATATCAAAAGTCTTTCTTATTCTTTGGCAAAAGAAAAGCGAACACTGTACGCTAACACTGTTGTTAGAATACACTGTTCGCTATCGTTTGTCAATTACTTTTGCTAAGAAATTTAAGGATTTATGCTTCTGCTGCTTCCTTGCGTTCGAAATGCTTTCTTAAGATGAGGTATCCGATATAAACGCCTGCAACTGCAAGCACGAATACAATGGCAGTCGCCAATACACCCATAGCGCCGGTGGTGTAGCTGATCATCTCATCCATAGCTTCGGGAGTCTGGCCTCTTGCAATCCACTCTTCTCTGTAGCTTTCCATGAAGAACATGCTGGGAATTATGGAACCGAATGCCTGACCTACATGGAATACGCCTGATGCAACAGCCACCTTCCATACAGCGGGCTTGTTGCTTCTTGAAGCGATAAGGTCTGCCACAAGTGCTCCAATCATGGATGTGATATACCACGGAATGTATCCGGCTCCCATGATTGAGAAAAGCACCATGCAGATTGCCTGCATAATTAAAAACTGTCCAAATTTACCAACCTTCTTGGTCATAAAGTACATAACCGTGCCGGTAAATATTGCACATACTCCGGGGCTGATTGCATGACCGAATGCCCCAAATACCATAACCACAGTACCCGATATCATATAAAAAATCAGATACAGCGCGGACAAAAGCGCTATCATAACTATGTCCTTAATTTTGAGTTTATTCATTTTTCCCTCCTATAAATTCTTTATTATAAAGATTCCGTAAGAATCCGTATAACCGATATCTTTCAGGCGGTTTCTTCCGCCATTTTGCCAAATATCGCATTCAGCTTATGTACATTTTCTTCGTTAAGAATAAAGTCATCCTCAACGGTCTTGTTGTTAAGATATACGATTCTGTCGGCCACATGCCTTAAGAACTCGTAATCGTGTGAAATTACCAAAACGCTTGCTTTTTCCTTGAGCTTGACTATCTCGTCCGACACCCTCTGCATTGAGTAAACATCCAGTCCGCTTGTGGGCTCGTCGAATATAATCAGGTCTCTGTCGCAGATAAGCGCCATGGCAATCTGAAGTCTCTGCTTCTGTCCGCCCGAAAGATCAAACGGGTGCTTGTACCTGTAGGGTTTAAGTCCCAGATAGTCTACGCATTCCGCTATTCGTTTCGCATCGTTCTTAACAAGTGAAAGTTCATTATCTACAGACGTTCCGAAGAGCTGATAGTCCGGGTCCTGCATAATAAAGAAAGGTAACGACCCCTTTACCACCTTGCCACCGTCGGGCTTGTTGCTCTCGCAAAGCAATCTTGCCAGCGTGGTCTTTCCCGCGCCGTTACTGCCTACAAGCCCCACAACCTCATGCTTGTGAAGCTTGAGATTTACGTTCTTTAGTATTTCTTTGTACGATACGTCCTTAAGCTCAGCCACGACACTATCCTTGCTTTCTGCCGCTCCCGTAAAGGGAATGTTCAAAGAAAATATGTCGAAGCTTCTGGTGTCGTATCCGCTTTTCTTAAACTCTTCTTCACTTGCAAAAGAAGTAAGCTTTCCCTGCTCCATGAAGAAAACTTTGTCGATGATTCCGTTAAGATAATAGAATCTGTGATCCGCAACAATTATTGTGTAGCCCTTGTGTTTAAGCTTATCTATAAGGCGCCCCAGTCTCATGGCATTACCATAATCAAGGTTGGCCGAAGGCTCGTCGAAAATAAGCACCTTCTGGTTCATGGTGAGTGATGAAGCAAGCGCAAGCATCTGCCTCTCGCCGCTTGAAAGGGTAAAGATATCCCTTCCCATCATCTTTCCGAGATTAAAGTCTTTCTTCAGTTCGTCGAGTTTTCGCCCCATCTCTTCCTTGTCAGTTCCGTAGTTTTCCATGGGGAATACCAGCTCCGCAGTGGAATTCTCCGTAAAGAACTGGGAGCGGGGATTCTGAAACACCGACCCGACTTTTTTGTTGAGGGCATACATTTTAACGCTGTCGTAGTCCTCACCGTTTATGAAGAGCTTGCCCTTGAGCTCACCCTCCGTAATGGTGGGAATAAGCTTATTTAAGCACTTAAGAAGCGTAGACTTGCCGCTTCCGCTGTTGCCGGTAATCAGCACGGCCTCGCCCTGATTGATTTCAAAATTTACGTCAAATATTCCTTCTTTGGACTCGTTGTATTTAAAAGAAAGTCCCTCTGCCTTTATTACAGGCGTGTATTCCATACAAAACCTCCTGCCAGTCCCAATACAAAGATGGTCATAATTAAAGCATCCGACCATCTTACTCTTTCCTCGAAATAAGAGCTGCGTCTTACCGGCGCATCTATGCCCTTAACCATGCCTGCCGCGGTAACTTCTTCCGCTAACGCCGCACATCTGAAAAGCTGTGGTACCACAAAGTACTTAAAGCTCCTTATGGGTTTCTTTAGCGTAAACTCTATACCTCTTAAGCGCATGGATTCTTTGATGAGCTTAAACTCTCTTGTAAAAGTCGGAATGTACTTTAAGGTAATCGTTACCGCCACCACCATCATTCTCGGTATTCTCATGGTCTCAAGCGCAGCAAGAAGTTCCGCCGAGTTATACTTGCTTACCAGTACGGACGCAAGCACAAGGCAGGGCACCGACTGTGACAGCACAATTAGGAAAAGACCTATAAACTTAGCTCTGTCGTCCTGAATGGTAACCATGTATATTCCCATCATTATTCCGTAGACCGCAAGCATGCCCGCAAGTCTCTTGAATCGCCCCATAAGAATCAGCACAAACGAGGCAAAAGCAAGCAGGAAATACTGAAGATACTTGCCGTTTATCAGTATGTACATGGATGGAGCTATTACGTTAATAAGAATCAGCACTACGGGATTAATTCGTATTCTGCTCATCGTCTTCTTTGTCCTCACATTGTAATTCGTAAAGTTTCCTGTATATATCGCAGTCCTTCATAAGAGTCTCGTGGGTACCGTTACCGACCACTTCACCCTTATCAAGCACCACTATTCTGTCGCAATTTACTACAGACCTGAGTCTGTGAGCTATCATAAGAACCGTTCTGCCTCTTGTAAGCTTCTCTATGGCAGCCTGAAGCTTGGTCTCCGTCTCGGGATCCACGGAAGCCGTACTCTCATCAAGAAGCACTATAGGTGCGTTCTTGAGAAATGCTCTCGCTATAGAAAGTCTCTGTCTCTCACCACCCGAAAGCGTGTGGCCGTTCTCGCCTATCATGGTATCGATTCCGTCGGGAAGCTTATCGATAAAAGGCATACACTGCGCATCTGCCGCAGCCTTTAAAACCTGCTCTCTTGTGGCCTTTTTATTGCCCACAAGAATGTTGTTGTAAATCGTGTCGTTAAAGAGCGTTACATCCTGGAACACTATCGAAAAGAGTTCAAAAAGTCGTTCGGGGTGCACAGTTTTAATATCCGTTCCGCCGACGGTAATAAGTCCCTTCTCGTAGTCCCACAGTCTTGCGGCCAGTCTGCAGATTGTGCTTTTGCCGCTTCCCGAGAGTCCCACAAGTGCCGTGTACTCGCCCTGTCCTGCGGTAAAGTTCACCGAATTCAAAACGTTCTTTTTGGCCCCCGATTCCTTGCTTGCGTACGAGAAAGAAACATTTCTGAAGCAGATGTCGTATCCGTCAAAAGAAGCCGTACTGCTACCCGTCTGTTCCGGATATTCCATGATGTTCTCGATACGCGTAGCCGCAACCTTACTTGCAATTACCGCACCAAGATACTCACAGGTGTAGGATAAGGGCTCATATATCCACACAGCCATCAACACAAACACCAGATATATCTCCACGCTGATCTCACCCTTAACGAGTAGTCCCACGCCGTATACAGCCACAACACCTATACCCATTCTGAGTAAGTTAAATGCCATGGAAACACACATACCGGCAAGAAACTCAAAGAGCACAAGTCCCGGAATGAGACGTCTTATTTTTTTGAAGATACCCTTCTGATAAGTCCCGATATTGCCTGAAATCTTAAGCACTCTGATGTTCTCAAGGTACTCCTGAATCGTGTCGGAAATGGCCACCCTGGCGATTCTGTTCTTCATATGTGTCTTGCCGGATACCGTATCACTTAGGGACATACTGAGAATCACAAACGGTACCACCGCGGTAAGCGCTAGCGCCATCTTAACGTTGATAAAGTACATGAATATAAGTGTTACGCCGATTCCGAAAGCCCCGCCTATCATCTCTGTAAGCTGATTGGCCAGTACCCCCTCTATGGTGCCCACATCATCCATTACCGTGGATGTCAGGTCACTTAAGTCGTGTGTCGAAAGAAAGCTTTCCGGCAGTCTTCTGAACTTGTCGGCAACGCCCATTCTGAGCGAATTGTTTTCTTTGGCCGCGTTAATGTATTTCATGCGGTACATCTTCTTGTAGGTTAAGAACATGACTGCTATAAGTACGAGTCCTACTGCAAGATAAACCACAATGCTCGTATCCACCGTAGTGCCCGCTTTGTAAGCGCTTATCATCTGCGAAAGCACATGAATTATCATTATCATCGGGAGCATGCATATAATGTGGAACAGCCCCAGCCACAAGGATGCGAAAAGTACTGCCTTCTTGCCCACAGGAGACATATATTTAAGACATTTAAGCATCTGCCTGCACCTCCTTGTTAAGTTTCCAGCTGACGGCTTTTTGATACTCGCTGTACATTTCGAAGTAACGTCCGCGCATTGCCATAAGCTCTTTGTGGGTGCCTTCTTCTATCGCCACTCCGTTGTCGATTACGTAGATATTGTCGACGTTCTTAATGGAAGAAAGTCTGTGAGCAATCATGATAACCGTCTTGCCCTTAAGTAACTTCTCAAACGACTTTCTGATAAGATATTCGTTCTCGGCATCGGCAAAAGCAGTCGCCTCGTCCAATATGACAATCGGCGAATCCTTAAGTATTGCTCTTGCTATGGCTATTCTCTGAATTTCACCGCCTGATAAATGTGCGCCCTTGGCACCGTAAACCGTGTCGATTCCGTCGGGAAGTTTCGCAATTATATCCGCACACTGAGCTGCCTCGAGCGCCTTCAATATTTCCTCGCGACTTGCGTTCTTTTTATACAAAGCAACGTTGTCGGCGATGCTCATTTTAAGAAGCGTGCTCTCCTGGAAGACTATGCTCATTACACTGTTAAGCGTGTCTTCGGAAAGGTTCTTAATATCCGTTCCGCCTATATTAACAGAACCGTCGCAGGTATCTCTTAACCTTGCAGCGAGCTGCGCAATTGTACTTTTGCCGCCACCGGACATGCCTACGAGAGCTGTCGTGGTGCCTTCTTCCATGGTTAAGCTTACGTTCTTAAGGACGTACGGAAGGTTGTCTGCATACCTGAACGAAACGTTATCAAAACTGATATCGTATCCCTTGGGGACCTCGTTACCTGCGTATTCCATAGGCTTTTCGTTAAGGACTTCTTTGAGCGTTCCCAACGCTTCATCAACAATTATTGTCTCTGAGGAATTGCTCATTATTCGCTTAAGAATAGTGACTTCAAGCGGAATAATGGAGGCGAAGAATATGAATGAACATATTACCCTCGTCGAACCGTTTGTGCTGTTAAAAGCAATCAGTGCCGCCGGAACAAGTGCATAGAACACAGAGTTTATTGCGGTATTGTAACTGCTGTCGGCATTCATCATGGATACCGCAAATTTGAGCACGTACTCGCAAAAGAAATCCACTGAATTCTTGTACCTGTTAAAAGAATCCGCGGTCTGACCGAAAGTCTTCATGACCGGAATGCCTCTTACATACTCAACTGCCGCATTGGACATGTCTTTGGAAGCCTGCTGATATGTACGCACGAAATCGCTTCCGTTGCCCATCATTATTACCATAAGAAGCACAAACCCGATAATTACGGGAATGATGCATGCCACCGAAAGAAGAACATTGTACTTAAACATAAACACGACAAACGCAATCGGTAACACGATTGACATAGCGGTGTTGGGAATCTGGTGTGCGATAAGTGTTTCCGTCACATCCGTGTTCTTTTCGATAATCTTTCTTACGCTTCCGCTGGGATTCATGTCGTGATAACCGCCGGGGAGCTTGCCTATGTGCTCTATCAGCATTCTTTTAAGTCTTGCGGCTGTATTGAAAGCAGTGATGTGTGAAAATAAAAGTGAAAGTCCGTAAAGCCCGAACCCACCGCAGATATCAAACACTATCGATTTACCGCACTCGGTAATATATGTCACATCCATAGTGTCTTTAACATAGCTGTGAGTTAAGAACAGCCCTTTTTGCGAGCCTCCTGCCAGGTTGGCAATCAGCTCCTCTGCTATAAGGTATACGTATGTATAAGCCTTTATTGACACTATCGCCGAAGCTGCGGCGAATACTATGCTTAAAAACATACATATTCGAAAAGGCCCCATGGCCTTAAAAAGAAAAGGTAAATTGCTCTTTTTCTTCATGTATAGTTGCCCCTTTGTATCCTTTTGCCCCCGAGTCTCTATAGTTAGCTTTGACTAACTTTTAACTCAAAAATTCGGTTAGCGCGCGCTAACCGAATCTCATTATATATTCATGCCTTATAAATCTCAAGTATTTTTATTATTTAATGTTGTATTATTTTTAGAACAATAATGTAACGCTTCCACCCGTGGCATCTACAAGCACCATGTCACCATCTTTAAGCTTAGTCGTGGCATCGCCCGTAGCCAGCACCGCAGGGATACCATACTCTCTTGCAACGATAGCCGCATGCGACAGTGTTCCGCCTGTATCTACGACTACGCCTGCTGCCAGTGCAAAGAGCGGTGTCCATTCAGGGTCTGTGTAAGTGCATACGAGGATATCGCCCTTTTCAAGTTTATAGAATTCTTCGGGGGAATGTACGATACATACTTTTCCCTTTACCTGTCCGTTTGAAGCGCCTATTCCCTTTATTGAATCGTCATCGCCGGCAAGCGCATCTTTCATGCATTTATTCCAGTATGCTTCCGCGAAGGCTCTCTTGCTTTTTCTGTCAGCAATCAGTGCTGCTTTATCACCGAGAGTGCCTTGCTTGCATACTTCATAGAGCTCGTCCGCAAAAAGAAACAGGTAGTCTTCATAAGATACATTTGTCTTCTCTGCAAGCAGTCTAAGCAGTTTTCTGCAGTGTTCGAATTCAGACTCCCAAAGGTATTGGGTAGCTTCTCTTATGTAGTGGTAATGTCTGAGGCCACCTACACGTTTTTCAAATACAGCGTACTTCTTACCCGGCAAAGCGTCTCTCATCTTGGTCATCAAGTCGGCAAAGTGTTTCTCGCTCTCTTCCTTGGTCGCCACGGCTTCACCGCCGCTTTTAAGCATAGGGCGCAAAGCGTTAACAAATCGGTCGGGATTTTCCCGCCATGTTTCCGATATAAAGCAATAACAGTTAAAGTCCGATTTGCTGCCAAACTGAGTAATGAAAGTTTTAAATCTGTTGCCAAGCTCCGGATATGCATTGCAGATTTTCGTGTAGTCCGAAGTCATAACAGTTTCGGCCATAGAGGAATCGGCTGTGATATATTCGCACAGTTCTTTCATGGCACGGTTCATATCTGCGGTAACGTAGCTTAATCCTTCAAGAACATCGTATGAGTTAAGGCTTTTATCAACCTTGCGAAGTGTCTTTGTAACTTTCATGCTCTCTATTGCATTGGGAAACAGCGCATAGAGGAATCTGTCGTAGGCCGTTCTGCCTATGAGGTCTCGCATTCTGTGAAGTGCCTCTCCGATTGCCCCCGCATCGTTTAATACGAGGTTCTTTTCCTTGGCAAATTCATCCCGACATTTCGCAAGGGATTCGTCGGCGCATTTTATATTGTTGTCAATATTGCCGATGAGCTTTAAGTACTTGGGAATGGCAAATATGTTTTTATTGAGCTTAAACTTATTGTCGAACTGATAGGATATTCCGTCTTTGTCGATGGGGTACATGCCACCTTTGAAATCTACGCCGATTTCGGAGAACAATACTCCCTTCTGGTCTCCCACGCATCCGCCGAAATCGTGGTCGAGCGGATAGTAGGGTGTAGGAGTTTTTTCAAGATTGAATAAAACTGCTTCACGCATGGCGCCTTTGGCAGGCTTAACCTTGGGGTATCCTTCAAAATCCTTTTCTGTATATGATTTACCTGCGTCTTCCTTAAGTGTTGTGATGCTTCTGGCCTGCAGGATATATATGTGGCCATCTCTAAAGGCCCATTCAATGTCCATGGGGTGGCCGTAGTGTTTCTCTATTCTTACGCCTTCTTTGACCAAGGCGGCGATTTGCTCATTGCTTAGTACCGACTGCTTTCTTCTGTTCTCATCTACCGATACTTTCACGGTGCCGCCGTTCTCGGCGTCATATATGATTTCAACTTCCTTGGAACCGGTTATCTGCTTTATTACGTTTCCTTCTTTGGTACAGATGTATTCGTCGGGGCTGACTATTCCGGACACGACAGCTTCGCCGAGTCCGTATGCCGCGTTGATATGAACGTTTTCCCTGTCGCCGGCGGGGTCGCTTGTGAACATTACTCCGGCGGACTCGCTCTCTACCATTTTCTGAATTACTACTGCAAGAGCTGTCTTCTGCTTGTCGTAACCTGAATTCTTACGGTAACTTACCGCTCTGTCGCCCCACAGGGAAGCGTAGCATTCGCGCACTTTAAGAAGAACATTGTCGATACCGATTATATTAAGATAAGTCTCCTGCTGTCCCGCGAAGCTTGCATCGTCAAGGTCCTCGGCGGTGGCGGAGGATCTGACAGCCATTCTGGCACCGCTTTCAAGGTTCTTACAAAACTCTCTGATTTCCTCCTCGATTATTGCGGGTATTCCGGCTGAAAGAATAGCGCTTCTTATGTCAGCCGCCTTTTCAAACTTTGCCGGCTCTATTCCGTTTTCCTGCATAAAGCAATCATATGCATCAGCCGTGAGGACTACTCCGGGCGGAACCGGTATCCCGGCCTGAGTCATTTCTCCCAAGTTGGCTCCCTTTCCCCCCGCAATGGCTATGTCGTCTTTTTTTATCTCGTTAAAGGCTTTAATGTACTTCATCTTCATTCTCCTTAAGATATTTCTTCCATGCATATGTACCTATAAAAATCGAGTACAGGAGGGAAATCACGCTCGAAATGGGCTTACAGTATATGATTCCTTCCATCCCCCACAAATACGTGCTTACTATCATTGCCGGAATGAATACAGTTCCGTTTTCAGCTATCGTTACCGATGTGGCGAGCCCGAAGCGTCCTATATTCTGTAGCATCATGCCCGACAGGATGTAATAACCCATAACCGGAAGCACACAACACTGCGCTTTCACCATACGAGTCGCTATTTCTACCACTTCAGGTTGCTTGGCAAAAGCACCTGTAAGGGCTTCGGCATTAAGTAGAAGCATCGGTGTTGCTATCAGCAGGAAGACCGTAATAGTAAGCCATGTCATCTTGAATGCTTTTTTAACTCTGTCTTTCTTACCCGCTCCGTAATTGATTGCGCACACCGGCTGGAATCCCTGTCCGAAACCAATGACCAATGCATACGCAATATATACGACTCTCTGCGACACCGTAACAGCCGCAATAACGTGCACCCCGTATATTCCCGCAAGGTTGTTAAGCAATGCGGAAGAAATACTTGTAATGCCCTGCCTGCAGAAATTCGGTGCACCACCAGAAAGGATTTCTTTGATGTAAAAGCAAGTAGGCTTCGCTTTCTCGATATATATTTTTACGTTGCCGGGCTTTCGCGTTTCTGCATAGAGCATGATGCAGCCCGTAATCTGTCCTATAAGGCTTGCATAAGCCGCACCTTTGACTCCCATGTTCAGCTTAAGGATGAATACGGGATCAAGTACCATATTTATAATCATTCCCACCAGCAGTCCGAGCATGCTGCTTTTGCCGGCGCCGGCGAGTCTTAACTGATTGTAGATAACGTTTGAAAAAAGCATGAAAGGAATGGTTACCACGGTCACCGTCAGATACTGCCTCGTCGCGTTTAAGAGCTTCGGCGAAGTGTCTCCGCCGAGAATCCTTATAAGCGGGTTTAAAGCCACAAAGCACACGATTGCCAGTACCGTTCCGACTGCCACCGCTATCGCCACGCCCACGGAAGCCATGCGCTCTGCCTCGTCATAATCCTTTTTGCCGAGCATCCTTGATATGTAATTGCCCGAGCCGTATCCGAACCAGAAGCCGATTGCCTGAATGATGGATACAAAGGCAAATACCACGCCTACGCTTGCGGTAAGGGCTTCGTTGTTAAGCTTGCCCACAAAGAACGTGTCCGTCATGTTGTATATCGTGGCAACTAGCATTCCAATCATGGAGGGTATCGCCATCTTCACAATCAGCGGAAAAAGATTGGCGGTTGTGAACTTTATAATTCGCTCTTCTCTTTTATCTGTCATGTTATTTGTTCTTTCTTGCGCTGAAGAATCTGTCTACCTCAGCCTCGCAAAATGCTCTGTATATGGCTTCGAAGTATTCTCCCGGCATCATATGCGAGTTTGAAAAAAGAATACCTGCTGCAAGGCCCGCACTTATAAGACCCTTCTCGTCGCACTTAACTGCAAACCCTTCACTTTCCCAGTAAGCAATCATCTTCGAAAGAAAGCTTGCGTAGCCCTCTCCGATTTTATCGTTGCAGCTTTTGGCAATTCTGTCCCAGAAAGAAAGCGTTGCGCCGTCGCTGTTATTAAAGGCTTTGTTCTCTTTAAGATGCATACCTTCTTTGTAGAAAAGCTCTACAAGAAATCCTCTCGGATCTGCCAGAGTCTTCGCTCTGTTTTCATACATAATGTCGGTCTTCTCTCTGACTCTAAGCGACATAAGGTCGAGCACGAATTCGTCCTTATCGCCGTAAAAGGTGTAGAATCCGCCCTGGGCGATTCCCGCTTTCTTCGTGACATCTCTTATGGAAATATTCTTAATACCTGTCTCCTTAAGGATCTCCAGGCCCGAGCGTCTCAGCTTTTCCTTAATCTCTGCGCGTTCTTTGTCCGTAAATGCTTTTCCCATGTGGTCTCCTTTATGTGAGTTAGTCTTGGGTAACTAAATAGGCTATGAACATTTTATATCTATGTTCATAGCCTGTCAATACACCAAATATTTTTCTGTCAGTTTTTCTTTATACTGCTATTTCTTGGCAAAAACCGTAATCCAGGGCTTGCTCTTGTGATGGTCTGATTTAACCTTGGAAAAGCCCGCTGCAATAAGCGCCTTCTCGATATCTTCGATAGTGTGGCACTTCATACCTTCGATAATTTTTTCAAACTTAAGACTCGTCTCGTCGTGGCCGTCGGATTCATTGACAATCATGAAGACTCCGCCCGGTTTAAGAACTTTCGCTACCTGAGAAAAGCACTTTTCAAGTCCCGGCCAGAAGTAGATGGTTTCAAAAGCTGTCGCAAGATCGTACTTTTCTTCCGGGAGAGTAAGCGCAGAAACGTCGCCTCTTTGAACCTGACAACGACCGTTCTTAATCGCCTCAGCATTGTAAGCGGTTGCTTTGCCTACGGATACCTCAGAATAGTCAATAGCCGTAACCTTGGCGCTCGGATACTTATCAAGCAGTGCCCCCGCGTTTCTTCCGCCGCCGCAACCGAGCTCAACGATTTCCTCGGGCGCAATGTCCGTAAGATGTGACAGTCCCCAGTCAGCCATCTGCGCATGGCCGCCGTTCATGCCGTTAACCATCATTTTGCCTAAGAATCCCTCGGGCTTCCTCGTCTGACTTACAAACTTTTTAAATAACCCCATAATTATTTTCTCCCAACCAATATTGTTGAGCCCGAAAGCCCCATCCATGAAGCCTCAAAGCCTGTCATAAACATTCCTTTTGTGGTATCTACAAGTCTTACTTCCGCATATCCCATCTCTTTAAGCTTCTCGGCAAAAGCATTCATATCGCCGTACTTAGCCTGTGACATAATGTCATGGATTGCGAAGGTTCCGCCTTTCTTAAGCGTACGAAGTGTCTCAAGCAATATCGCCTGTCTGTCACTGCTCGGAATATTGTGATATACGTAATTGCTGGTCACCGCATCAAATGTCTCATCGGCAAAAGCAAGCTTGCAGGCATCACCCTGCTCAAAAGAAGTATTGCTTACGCCCTCCGCCTTTGAGTTATTCTCGCACAAGGTCTTGCTGAAAGAAGCGTATTCTTTGCCCCAGCGGTCGATTCCTATCATGGTGGCGTTAGGGTTTCTTTTGGCACAAGCTATTGTAAGCGCTCCGCTACCGCAGCCCACGTCAAGGCCCTTGCCCCCGTCGGGAATGTTCACATATGATGCCACGCCGCTTATAATCTTACGAGACATCTGACGCTTGCCGTTATATGAGAATGCCCTGTACATAAGGAACATCCAAACCGTCACACACGCAAGGAATACCGTAAGTATCAGAAACACTACTCCCAGCACAGTCTTTAAAGTGCCCGCTTTAAGAACGGGTGAAATTCCGAATACGATGTAAAGAATCAGAGCCGCAATCGCCCCGCCTAACATCCCCAGTACCATGCCCTTAGGCATCCAATTCTTATAATCTGCTTTCATTTTTCCCTCCAATAAATTATTTATTCAACGTTCTTAAGTGCCACATCCATAGGTATGTGCTTGATTCTGATGTAGTCGATGGCGGATACGAACAGGTAGCCGACCAAGAGGTACACTACAGAAAGCACTGCCGATACCGGCTTTAAATAAAATGCAAAGTATCCATCCATCTGCATCATAAATGCCTTGAAAATCCAAAGCATAAGATAATATCCTGCCACAAATCCGATAATCGCAACGATTGTCACCACTATAGCCGTGGGCACAATGTAGAGGGCACCGATTTCGCCGTTCTTAAAGCCCAGAATCTTAACCATGGAAATGGAATGTTCGTTTCTCTCGATGATAATCTTGGCAAGAAGGTAGATAAGCGCTGCTGCCAGGACTACGAGTGCGTACTTGAATATGCCTATTATTCCGCCAAGCGAGTGGTCGAGCTGAGTTGTAACCTTGGTGATGTCCTCAGCCGTAATTACGGTGGCTATGCTCTGCTCGTCGATGTCGGTTATTTCGTTGTGTGAGAAGAATCCGGAGAACTCGTCTGTCTTCTTGTTAAATGCTTTCTCGAAGTTGTCCTTGGGCATGAATACTGCGATACTGCCGTCGTACTCTACTTCGCCTGCAACCTTGAAGCTGTAAGATTTGTTCTCGTACTCTTCGTTGAGAGTGATGCTATCACCGGTCTTAAGGTCGAATTTCTTGGCAAAAGCAGTCGAAACGTAAACTTCATCTTCGCACGCAGTACCGCCGAGTTTGATATATTCACTTCCGTCGGTAATTCCGTATACAGTCACGCTTTCGTCGCCGCCGCTGCCCATACCGGTGCGCATGGTGCTTTTCTTTTTCGGGTAGAGAAGGCTCTTCATACTGAACTTCTCAGCCGAAGGTTCTTTAGTCTCTATTACGTTGCCGTCGTCATCCCTGTAGTCCATGAGCATGTATTGATACTCGATGAACATCATGCTTGTAGCGTTGTCCGCATAGTGATTCAGCGAATCGGGAAGACCGAAAGCAAAGCACATCATAAGCTCGATAAATATCACGCCAAAAGCAAGCACCATGTAGTTGGGCATGTTCTGAAAAAGAATGCGGAGTCTGAATCGTCTTAAGAATGACCATCTCGGCAGTCTTCTTGCTTTGGTGCGCTTGGTCTTGACAAGATCGTGTCTTAAGAAACGAAGCGGGCTTAACTGCAGTTTTTTAATTATGATGTAAAGGTTAATAAAGAACATCAGAATCAGCGGAATAACCGTGGTCTTGATGATAGCCGTGTTGCTCCATACCGCATGACAGCTCGGCAAGCTATAGCTTTCGTAGTAAAGGTTAACGGCTATATCCTTAAATACCGTGTAACCGAGCACGTTACCGATTATCGCACCGAGAATCGTTACTATAAGCGGCATCGTCATGTAGTGAACCACGAGTTCCGACTTGCTGTAGCCCGATGCCCTGAGGGTTCCGATTACGGAGGCTTCTTTGTCAATGGTGTTGCTGATGGTGATTGCGAAGATAAACGCAATAACGCCTATCAGAATGTAGCAAAGAATAGCCGTTGCCGCCGAGTCGCCCTCGATATCCGAAACGGCAAAATTGGTAGCCTGCCTTAAATATTCCGGAAGGTAGTCATCTATCTCGTTGTCATGTACCAGCGTCTGAGTGATAAGCGCCTTTAAAAATCTCTCGGAATAATCCGCCTGCGCCACCTTATCCTCAGGCTCCGTCTCGTACTGATATGCGTAGTTGTAGTGGATTCTGGATGTAAGTCTCTTGAATGCTTCAGGTGTCACCATCGCGACATCGAAGCCGAAAGAATCAAACATCAGATCCGTATTGTGTTCATGAAGTGTCAGATAGTTAGCAAAAGAAAGCAGTCCGACAACCTTAAACTCTTTGCCGCCAACGGTAATGGTGTCGCCGATTTTCACGCCGACGTTGCTTGCATGCATTCTGTCGATAGCAATTTCCGTATCAAGCTTAGGCGCACGTCCTTCGTTAAAAGAAGCCATGTCGATAGTCGAATCGCTTTTATAGATTCTGATGTTGGCATCTTCCGTACCGTCATTGTTGTAATCTTCGGCTTCTTCTCTGTAGAAGTGCTCGAAAATCGTCATGGGCACCGGTTTAAAGTCATCTACATTAAGGCTGTATCTCTCGGCAACCTCGTCCCATTCTTCATTGACTGTTTTGGTCACTTCTTCGTGAGCTTCTTCGTAGGCTTCTTCCACCGCCTTTTTGAACTCGTCGGTCTCACGAGCTTCTTTCATTGCCTCGTCGAAGTTCTCTTCTACAGCAGCGTCGATTTGCGCCTTAATCATTTCTTCGTCGGTGATGCCGTAAGCCGCACACTGAGCGCGTACAGCTTCCTCGATAGCGTTATTGACTTCTTCAGTCAAGTTCTCTTCTATGGCCTTGGCTACTTCTTTGTCCGCTTCTTTCATGCCTTTGTCTATGTAGTACTGTCTGACATCGGCCATTTCGCCTACGCTTAAATCGTCGAGCAGTGACTGCGAAGCGCGCTTGGCAAGTTCGAAGCGACCGTCCTCAAGGTTAAGTGTCTCTCTTCCGTCGTAAACTGCCGCAAGCATACTGTCGTGGCCTACATACATGCCGGAAATGACACCGATCATAACCACCATAAATACAATGATTACAAGGTATTTGTGCCAGTCGGACTTAAGTTCCCTGGGCACTCTTTTGATAAGAGGATTCTTCATAGCGTAAACCTCCTACCACTCAAGCTCGAATGCCGATATTTTGTTTTCGTTTATGTCATTGTGGCGCACTACACCGTCACGTAGTTTGATGACGTGGTCTGCCATATTCTTGATTGCTTCGTTGTGAGTTACCATGATGACTGTGTTACCGAACTTCTTGTTGCAGTCCTCGATAAGCGCGAGGATTTCTTTGGACGTCTTATAGTCGAGAGCGCCCGTAGGTTCGTCACACATAAGGATATCGGGATTCTTAACGACTGCGCGGCCGATGGAAACTCTCTGCTGCTGTCCGCCCGATAACTGATTGGGGTATTTGTACTTGTGGTCCTGAAGACCGAGGGTTGAGATTACTTCTTCAACGTCTAAGGGATTGTCGGAAAGATACGCTCCGACTTCGATATTTTCTTTGACATTGAGATTGGGTATAAGATTGTACATCTGAAACACATACCCTAAGTGCTTGCGCCTGTACATTGTAAGCTGACTTTCGTTCATTTCTTCAAGCTTGTCGCCGTTGATGCTGACATAGCCCGAATCCGGCGTATCGATACCGCCGATAATGTTAAGAAGGGTCGATTTACCCGAGCCGGAAGGTCCGAGCAACACGCAGAACTCACCTTTCTTAACCGTAAAATCCATTCCCCTTAAGACATCCTGTCTTGCTTCTCCCGTACCAAAACTCTTTTTAAGGTCTTTGATTTCAAGAAAACATTCTTCCATACTTTCCTCCGATTCACACTTATCCCTATAATAAACAGGCATGGTACATTCCGTTTATTCGGTCTGCCCATGCCGTTCAAAGAACCTCTCCAAACATTTATAAGTTTCTTCCCCGATTACATGTTCCATGAGGCACGCTTCTTCGGTGGCAGTTTCGTCACTGACCCCTATGCTTTTTAGTGCCTTCACGATAAGAATATTCTTCTCGTTTACCTTTTCGGCCAGCTCTCTTCCTCTGATGGTAAGGTAGATGCGGCCATCCTGATCAAAGCATATCAAGTCCTGGTCGTACAGCTTCCTTACGGTTACGCTGACGGTAGGCTTGGATACTTTGAGCGTGCGAGCTATGTCGACAGCTCTGACGCTCCCTCTCTCGTTCTGAAGGGACAGTATGCACTTAAGGTAATCTTCTGTTGAATTATTGCCTTTCATCTTTTCTCCCCTCGTCCCTGTATAGTACGCCAAAGAAAGACTTTCTTACTTGCCATGGCATGCGCATCCCATGGAACAGCTTCCACAGTTTCCACCGCAAGTGCTTTTGCCTTTCTTTTTATCCTTAATAAGACTTCTGACCGCAAGTGCCACGATAGCGATAAGGCCTGCGGATATTACTATAGTTCCGATATTCTGCGTTAAAAATTCCATACAAATACCAGTCCTTTCTTTAAACTCTCCGAGCGGCCCGTAAGGCCACCCGGAGAATTTGAAATGCATTAAACTCTGACTTTCTGAGTAAGTGTTGTTGCTTCTTTGTACTTCTTAAAGAAGAGCATGTATATAATTCCGATAAGGAAGAATATTGCAAAGATAAGTCCGATTACGTTTAAGTTGCCGGTGAATGCGCCGCCGAACTGTGTAATCATAAGTGCGATTACATAAGCGAAACCACACTGGTATAAAATTGCGAACCAGGTCCACTTTGCGTTGTTCATCTCTCTCTTGATAGCACCGATAGCTGCGAAACAAGGTGCGCAGAGGAGGTTGAATACTAAGAAGGATAAGCCTGTAACTGTTGTAAATACCTGTGCAAGTGCCTGATATGTGGTAAGTTCTCCGCCACCGTAGAGCACGCCCATGGTGCCGACAATGTTTTCTTTGGCCACAAGTCCTGTGATGGATGCAACGGCTGCCTGCCAGTTACCCCAGCCAAGAGGTGCGAAGATCCAAGCGATTGCGCCGCCGACCTTAGCAAGAACAGAAGATGCAATGTCTTCGCTGTCTATCATTCCAAAGCCCTCGTCGGTGAATCCGAAGTTAGACAAGAACCATATAACTATGGTCGAAAGAAGGATGATTGTGCCGGCCTTCTTAATAAATGACCAGCCGCGCTCCCACATGGATCTAAGTACGTTACCGAGTGTAGGCATATGGTATGCGGGAAGCTCCATTACAAAAGGAGCGGGGTCGCCTGCGAAGAGTTTGGTCTTCTTAAGCATTACACCGGAGATGATGATTGCAGCCATTCCGATGAAGTAAGCTGATGTTGAAACCCATGCGCTTCCGCCGAAGATTGCACCTGCGATCATTGCGATGAAAGGCACCTTTGCGCCGCAGGGGATGAAAGTCGTCGTCATGATAGTCATTCTGCGGTCACGCTCGTTTTCTATGGTACGGCTTGCCATGATACCGGGAACGCCGCAGCCCACGCCGATAAGCATAGGGATGAACGACTTTCCTGAAAGGCCGAATCTTCTGAAGATACGGTCAAGAACGAATGCGATACGTGCCATATATCCGCATGCCTCAAGGAAAGCAAGCATAAGGAAAAGCACAAGCATCTGAGGTACAAAGCCCAAAACAGCGCCGACACCGGCAACAATACCGTCAAGGATAAGTCCCTTAAGCCAGTCTGCTGCGTTTGCAGCGTCAAGAGCGCTCTCAACAAGTGCGGGGATACCGGGTACCCATGTGCCATACTCTGCGGGATCAGGCTCTTCACCGATCTCTTCAAGTGTTGCAACAGCATCATTATAGTCGTCTAAAGAAGCTGTCTCTTCTACTATCTCAAGAGTTTCCTCATCTTCAACCTCGTATGTGAAATCTGCTTCAGGAGCCTCTCCGTACTCTTCCACATATGCATCATAACCATCAACGATAGCTGAAGCTTCTGCATAGCTCTCTGAGATCTCGCCGTATCCGCCGTCCATTCCGAAAAGATGGAATCCGTCTCCGAAAAGTCCGTCGTTAGCCCAGTCTGTTGCGGGTGCGCCTACTGCAACCATCGCGATCCAGTAAACCAAAAACATAATGACCGCAAATATGGGAAGTCC
>JAEEGK010002789.1_pt1 | contig 43889 bp, 25 predicted proteins | sample 8958771 | NCBI WGS metagenome assembly JAEEGK01 (sample SAMN16246547, study PRJNA631951) | gut metagenome | biome: gut microbiome; feature: rumen; material: SC-attached | host: Bos | place: Iran: Karaj | collected 2018-10
AATATAATTTAATATTTTTTTAGTTTGAATATCAAAAAATAAAAAAGTAAATTTATTTTTTTTAAATAAAAAAAAATTATAGATTATTATTATTAAATGTAGAAGTATAACCTTGCCTATTCATAGTAACTTTTTTTTCTTCATTTTTTACCATATTATATAAAGCTTCTGTACTTTGAACGATTTTATTATAAGCAGAATCTGAGTCTGATAATATTTTATCATAAACACTTAAAACTTGATTTTTTTGTTCTAAAGATTGATTAATTCTTTCTAATTCATCCATAAAAGAATTTAATTTATCTTGTATTTTCATTTTCATAATTTCTCCATTTTCAATATCTTTATTTATTATTTCTCTTTGATTTTTTAAACTTTGAAGAGTTTGAGTCAATTCTTGCATTATTTGAGTTATATTTGGTGAATTATATGATGGATTCTAAATAAATAAAATCAAAAGTAAAAAAATAAAATTTTACATTCATAATTCAATATTTAATATATTTTTAATATTATAAAATTATAATTAATAAAATGAAAAAATTTACATTTTTTAATTTTAATTTGTAAAACAACAAAATAATAATAATAATATTGAAATCAAATATAAATAATAATACCATAATAACAATATATTCTGAAAATCAAAATACCCATTTATATATAAATATCAATAATATTTTATTATTTAACCAACAAATTTTGAACTTGTTCAATTATTGAAAAAAAAGAATCTTTATGTTTTCTTCTTTCATTTAGTAAAGGTAAATAAGTTACATTTTCGTCATTTTTAACAATATCTTTTAATCTACCTAAAGTTCTTTTTAATAAATAATCAACACCAAAAGGAGAAAAAACTTCATCTTGTTTTTCATTTTTAATTTCATATTTTTGAGCTAAAACTTTACAAATAACAACATTATCATTTTTTCTAATAATTCTATTAAAAAATCTTGCTATTGGAGGTTTATTAATAGTAAAAGTATGAATTAAACAAATAGGTAATTTATCATTAGCATAAAAATCTTTAAAAGAATCTAAATCTTTTTGTTCTTGATGAGTAAATTTTTCTTCATGTAAACAATACCAAATAATATGTATATAATTTTCAGGTTCATTTGTTTCTAATTGAAAATCTACTAATCTATTTATATCATCCATACAATTTTGAAAAGTATAATTATTTTCATCAAAACCATTTATTTCAAAAAATCTAAATCTTTGTTCTTTCGATTCATAAATTGTATAATTATACATATCATCTTGTATTATATCTTCCTTTAATATTGCTTTTATTAAAGTTGTTTTTCCTATATTTTTTCTTCCCATTACTATTACATTTATATGTTTCATATCTAAAAAAAAAGGATGAATAAAATATTCTTTCCAAGATAATCTTTCTTTAGGATTTTTTTTTAATAATTTTTCAAGTATATCTCTAAAATTTTCATCATCTGGTAATTCATTAGGAATATAATTCTTATTAAATTTAGGAAATTTTTTATAATATAATTCATACATAACCATACCAATAGAATATAAATCAACTTTATTATTATAAGGTAATTCATTAACAATTTCTGGTGCCATTGTCTCAGGAGAACCACAAAATGAAGTATCAATATATCCAAAAAATTGTCTACTTAAACCAAAATCTCCTAATTTAATTAACATTTGAGATTTATTTGAATAATCTAAATATTTTACTAATATATTTTCTAATTTTATATCTCTGTGAATTATATTATTTGCTTCCATTACTTTAAATGCATTATTTAATTGATTCATTATACTTCTTATTTCTGCAATTGAATATCCTTCTTTTCTATTTTTTAATATTGTTTTTAAATCTGAATCACAATGTTCAAGAATTATATCATAATAATCTTTTGTTTCTACAAAATCAATTAATTTTACAATATTATCAGATTGACATTTTGTTAATATATTTCTTTCTCTTTCTAATTCTTCATATAAATTCTCTTCTTGAATTAATTTTTTTTGTATTCTTTTTATTGCCACATTTAATTTACCTAAAAATACTTCTCCAAAATTACCTCCTCCTATTTTTTTTTCAAATTGATATCTACCTTCCATTTATTAAAATTATTTTTTACATGATTTAAATATTTAAATATTAAATATATTTAATGAGATAATGTAAAAAAACTATAATCAATTATTTACAATATTCAAATATTTGATAAAAGTATAAATATAAAATAATAATATAAAATTATTTAATTAATTGTTAAATTTTATAAGCATATTTCAAATTTATAAATATTATTAAATAAAAATAATTTTTAAAAATTTTAAATAAATTATTAAAAATAAAATTCATATTAATAGTAATTATAAAAAAAAATTCAAATTTTTTTTATAAGTACAAAAAAATAGTATTCTAAATTAATTATTTATTAACATTTATTTTTTAACAACAATCTCCCATTTCATCATTTTCATCATTAGATTTAGATTTTTGCAAAACAATACTTTTTCTTTCTTTATACAATATCTTTTTTCCTTCTTTATAAAATCTATCAAATCTATTTATAATATTTTCAATTAAATACATCATACATTCATTAACATTGATTCCTAATTTAGCAGAAGTTTTAAAAGAATGAACATAAACTCCTCTATTACAAAAATCATTAATTCTATCATCAAATATATTATATTCACTTTCATCAATACAATCAATTTTATTTTGAACAAGAACAGAAGGTAAAAAATCACCATCAATAAATTTTGAAATATCATCAACTGAATTTTTCCATTTAATACTTTCATTTAAACTTTTCTCATCAGTAATATCTGTAAATACAATACAACCATGTGAATTTCTTGCGAAAATTTTAGTTATACATGAATTTAAATCTTGACCTGCCAAATCCCATAATTGTATTTTATAATATTTTCTTTTATATTCTACTATTTTATATTGAAATTCTGATACTATTGTTGCTTTGTAATTTTCATCAAATGTATTTTTTATCCATTTTCTTACAAATGATGTTTTTCCTGTACCACTATTACCAACTACTATTATTTTTAATTCATTTTTTTCTTTTTTTGTTTCCATAAAAAATAACAAAATAACTTTTAAAAAAAATAAAAAGAATATAATAAAATAATTAATTTTAAATTAAAAATAATAATTTAAAAAAATGTAAATAAAAAATAAATATATATTATTAAAGTAAAATAATGAGAGCAAGAACAGAATCTTTTACAATGAATTCATATCAAAAATTTAAATATTTAAAAGAATCAAAAATAAACAAACAAACATCAAAAGATGATGCAATAGATGCTATAAAAAATATAGCAAAAGAAGAAAGATTAAAAAATATAATAGTAATTCCAGAATTGAGTCATAATATTACTGTTAAAGTTCCAAAATATGAAGAAATTAAAAAAGTTTTTAAAGGAAATAAACCAATTAAATTTCATGAAAAAGCAAGATTAACTAATTTTGATATGAAAAATGTTGAATTAATTCAAAAAAATGAAAATAAAATTGATTTTAAAAAATTTTGTGCTATGTTTAATAGTTCTGAAGAAGTTAATGAAGTTGATATTTACAAATTATTAAATATTAAATTAGAAAATTTAAATGCTTCAAAAGATAAATTACAAAAGATTATTTCTTTTGTTTCTTCTTCAAATGAAAATGATGATGTAAAAAATGAAGTGATTTCAGAATTAAATAAAAAATTAAAAGAGTTTGAAATAATTGAAGATAATTTAAATACAATTTCACTTAATGTTGATTCAATTAATCAAATATCATATAATGATAATAATACAAGTGTTTATTTTAATAAATAAAACTAAAAATGACTCATAAAATATTTTAAATTTAGAAATATTTAAAAAAAATTTTTGTAACAATGGATTATTAAAAAATTTATATTTTACATTTAAACATACTGAAATGCAAATTGTTATCAATAACATGAATATTATTATTATCATCAATTAATAAATTATTATTATCAATTTTAATAAAATTTGAATTTTTTGTAAAAATACAAGCATAATTTTGCTTATTTTTAATAGTAATTTTTGAAATTAAATTATTATCTGAATCAAAAGTTAAAAATGAATCAAAAAATATCTCTTCATCTCTAATTCCTCCAAAAATAATAATTGAATTACTTCCTTCAATATTTAAACTAGACATACAATGAAGATTTAAATTTATATTATCTAGATTTTTATTAATTGAAATATATTTCCAAGAATCCATTAAATTAAAATCAATATATTCAATTGTTTGATTATATGAATTCATTGGACAACAAAAACCAAATAAAGCATATAATTTATTATTTATTAATGAATATGTTGCATTTGCTCTTTCTATATTTAATTCTGAATATTCATTTATTTTTCCATTTTCAAATAAGAAATATTCTACTTTTTTATTAAATTTTCCTGAAAAAACTATTATTGATTTGTTTATATTATCTAAAAATAATGCACCATTACTATGACAATTTTTAAATTGACATATTTTTCTAATTGTTTTATTTTGGTCATTATAATAATAAAGTAAATCTGTGTTTTTTCCAGTTAATATAAATATTCCATTTAAAGTATTTAATATTAATGAACCTTCATATGAAAATTCATTTTGATAATTATCATAAATTTTAATATAGGGATTATCATTTAAAGTGATTTTTGAAAATTTTGTTGTTTTAATTTCAAATTTAATTAAATTAGATTCATTATCAATATTAAATATACATTTTTCAAGATTATTTATAATAAAATTAAAGGTTTCATAATTTTTTAAAGATTGATTTAAAATATCACTTTTAATTAACAAATCTTTTATTTCAGCACTTTTAAATTTATAACTATCACTATTTTTATCAGTAATAGTTTTTCTAAAAAAATCATTTTCAGTATCAAAAATATCATTATATCTAATTGGTATTTCTTTAATTTTTGGATTACTTTTTGAACTTGAAAAAGGAATTTTTAATTTAATTTCTTCTATTTGTTTTGGACTTTTATTATTTTTAAATTTATAAACACTATATTCACTAGAAGACTTTTTTTTATATATTAAATTATTTCTTTCATCAGTTGTTAAATTCATAATTTCAGTAATTGATGAAGAATCTTTTGATTCATTTGAATTTATTCTTGAATAATTTTTATGAGTTTTCATTGAATTTTTTAAATGATTATATCTACTTTTATAATCTTCAATTTGGTCTTTTAATATTTGATTTTCAGTAACTAATTCTGAATTTTCATTTTGTAAATTGTCTAAATTTTTATTTTTTGATAATAGATTTGTGGTTAATATTTCATTTTGATTTTTTAATAAATTTAATTCTTTTTCAAACATATTTGTATCTTTATTTATTGAATCTGTTAATTTATTTGACATTGATAATAAATTTTGTTTTAATTCATTATTTTTAAGTTCATAATCTTTCAATGAAATTCTTAATTTTTCACATTCTTCTTGAGCTTCTTTTAACTTATTTTGCAAATCATTTTCTTTTTTATTTGATTCATTTTGAATATTTTTATTATTTAATATGAGTTCTTCATTTTTTAAATTAAACTCATTAAATTTATTTTCATTTTCAATTAACCTTAAATTTAACTTTTTATTTTCTAAACTTAATTTTTCACAGGTTTTTTCAATTTCTTTATACATTAAAATCAATTCTTTATTTTTTTTAACAGAATCATCTAACTGTTTTTGTAAAAATACAATATAATTATCTTGAACAGAAATACCTGAAACTTTCTGGTCATTATTTGATAAGAATTGAAAATTATTATGAATACTAGTATTATTATTATTAATAGATACAATTGATTTATTATTATTATTATTATTATGACTTTGACTTCTTATTTGAGGTCCAAAAAAATTTTTAATTTTAATTGGATTAAATTGTGGAATTGAACTTGTATTTGTTGTAATATTTATATTTTTTGAAAGATTTTCATTATTCATTTCAGTTAAATCTTTTGAATAATTAACACTTTTTGAAATATCAAAATTAATTGATTTATTTTCTAATGTATGTGATATATTATTGAAGTTATTTGAAATATTTGGATTTCTATTATTTAATACTTTTTTGTTTTTCATGTCGTTATTAAAAAATAATTTTGGAGATGGTATTTTATTTTCTTGTGTTAGATTTGGAACTTGTATATTTGGATTTGTATTGATAATTTTAGGTATAGGACTTATTGATATTCGATTATTAAATTTAAAATTATTTAATAATTGATAATTTTCACGTGATGAATAATTATTATAAGTTGAGAAATTTTGGTTAATCATTTTTTTTTAATTAATTAATTTAATGATAGGATTATTAATATAATAAAAAATAATATAAAAAAATGAATTAAATTAAATTTAAATAAGTTTAAAATTATGGAAGAATTAAACAAAAAAAATTTAGTTTTAAATGAGGAAGAATTTAAAAATAAAAAAGTATTATCTTCATTATCTTTAACTCATGATTGCTTTATGACTTTAAAAGATGATTATCATTTAATTAATTTAGTAAATGAAAAATTAACAAATTCATTTGAATTATGGATTAACCAGCAAAAAGAAATTTTAAATCATGCAAAAAATACTAAAAATAATTATCTAAATTTCAAAGAATTTTCAATTTCTGAAAATATTAAAGTAAATATTAAAAAATTCAGTCAAAATTTTCCAAAATTTATTAAAATGAAAAATGTAATAGAAGATAAAACTTTAAATGATTTATTGGATATTTTAATACAAAATAAAGGAAAAAATTCAGATGATACAATAAAAAAAGACAATAATTTAACAGAAATGAGTGAATTTCAAATTAATATTCAAGGAAATAATTTTAAAGAAAAAAAATTAGATAATCCAAATATAATTGAATCAAATTCAAGTAATAAAAAATTTTTTAGTTTAGGTACAATAATAGAACAACCTAGTAGAGAAGAAAAAGAAAAAGATAAAAATGATTTTATTAATAAATTAAATAATAGTAATCAAAATGTAAATATTAATCAAAATATTAATGAATTGCAAAATCAATTTAATGAAAAAAAAGGAAAAGAAAATAATATTTCAGTTAATAAACTCACCTTTACTAAAATTGAATGTAATGACATTAATTTAAATAATGAAATTAATAATAATAAAATTAATGAAAAAGAAGATTCAAATAATTTATCAACATTAAGAAATATTACAATATCTTCAGCATTAACATCCAATAATACAAAAATAAGTAATAATCAATTAATAATGGGTTCAACTCATAAAGAACAATTAAAAAATTCATTTCATAAAATAAAAAGTCCAAAAAGTTTTATACAAATAATACCAAATACTATAATTAATAATAATCAAAATATCCCAAAAAATAATGATTTAAATAATATTAAACAAAATGATAATAATATAAATAATATAATAAATAATGAAAATTCAAATACAAATCATCAATTTAAAAATTTATTAAATATTGATAATAATAATGAATTTACTATATCAAAAATACCTAATATAACAACACCAAAATTTCAAATTCCAGTTAAAAAATTAGAACCAGTGAATACTGTTTCAGAATTTATTGATTTAACAAAAATAAAATCACCTATAGAAAATATATCAAATAGTAATAATTATTATACAAATCAAAATTTTAAAACTAAAGTTTTTATCAATTTACTAACATCTGGAAAAGATAAAGAAATAAAAATTCCAAAAACTGAATATTCAAATAATTATAGTGAAAAAGAATATTCAATAACTGAAAAATCAGGAAGTGATACAGAATATAATGATGAAATAGACTCTTTTAAATTTATTCCAAATTGGGCACAAGATAAAAAATATATTGAAGCTCAAATAAAAAAACAAAATGAAAATCCAAATTTTTATTTAGATGTTTTTGGTAAATGTGTTATTGAAAAATTAAATTTGAATATGATTTTTGAAATATTTGATAATAGATATAATATAAGAAATAATAGTACTGCAGATTGGAGAAATGATAATACAAATAAATCAAATATTTATGGAGTAATAAATTATCAAAATTTAAATGAAAATAGCAATAATTTTCCAGGAACAAATAGAAAACTTCAATTTTCATATCAAAAATAAAGTATAAAAAAGAAATTTATTAATAAATAAAAAATATAATATTTTAATATTAAAAATTATTTTTTTCAAACAATTATAATATATAATATATAATATATAATAATTAAAAAAAAAGAAATATCAAAAAAAAATAAAAACAATGGAATATAATAATAAAATATTATCAAATACATTTTATAAACATTTTCCTTCAACAAATTTAAATTTCCAAACATTAAATATTCAAAGTTATATAATTCCACCACCTGATCCTTTAATTCAACGTCAATCAATTCCATTAAATCCTCCTAAATTTGGAAGAAATAATATTTATATAACATTATCACCTTTTGATTATAAAACTACAAAAACAGAAGAATTTACTTTAACTAAAAATGAAAAAATAACATGTACTGAAAAAGATCAACCTCTTGATATTTATATTAATTCACATAAAATATTAAAAAAGTGTGTTTTTTCAAAAGACAAACCAGAAAAAGAAGGAAGAGTTACTGTAGAAAATATTGTAAATTTAAGAGAAAACGAAAGTAAAAAAAAGAAAAAAGGTAAAAAAAAATCATTTGTTCAATCAAGTGAATTAGATACTATTGAAATAATAAAAAATAATAATTTAGAACCTGAATTAATATTAATATTTGAAAGTAGATTTGAAAGTGGAAATTTACAATTAGCATATTTAACTGATAGTCCTTATTATGATGATGAATCTTTTAATGAAATTGAAAAATATCAATTATTTTTACATAATGATACAAATACAACTGGATATACTCAATGGTTTTTTTTTAGAGTAACAAATACAAAAAAAGATAAAAAAGTTAATTTTTCAATTATGAATTTATTAAGAAAAAGAACAAGATATTCAAATGGTTTAAAAATATGGTTTTATTCAAAAAAATTAAACGAAGAAAAAAATATAGGATGGCATCATACAATAGAAGAAGTAAAATATTACAAAAATTCATTATATAGACTTTTCAATGGAAAAAGACAATATTTTTACACATTATCATATGATTTCACATTTCCATATGATAATGATGAAATATATTTTGCAAATTGTATCCCATATACATACACAGATTTAATGAGACAATTAAATGAATATCAAAAATATGAAAATTCCAAATATCCATTTTTCCATAGAAACACATTATGTCAAACATTAAGTGGAAATGATATAGATTACATAACAATAAATAACACATTTACAAATTTAAACATTTCAAATATGAATAGTACACAAAATTTTGAGAATTTAAAGCATATTTCAGAAAAGAAAGAAGGTGTAGTTTTAATAGGAAGACAACACCCAAGTGAAACTGTTGGTTCATGGGCTTTAAATGGTGCAATTGACTTTTTACTGAGTGAATCAGATGAGGCAAAGTATTTAAGAGATAATATGATATTTAAAATTATTCCTATGATTAATGTTGATGGTGTCATTGCTGGAAATACTAGAACTTCATTAGCTGGATGTGACTTAAATAGAAGGTGGTCTAATCCTAATGAATATTTACATCCTGAAATTTACTTTGCTAAAAATTTAATTATGAAATTTAATAGTCAAAGAAAAGTTAATCATATTATTGATTTTCATGGTCATTTTGGTGCTTTTAATTCTTTTTTTTATGCTAATCATAAAGATGATATTTCATCTTGTAAATTTTTCCCTTTTTCAACTGCAAAAAATAGTAATATTATATCATTTGAAAAAAGTGGTTTTTCTATGCCAAAATTTAAAGAAGGAACTGGGAGAATTAATTTATTTAAAGAATGTGATATTGAAAATGTTGTAACTCTTGAAACTTCTTATTTTGGTTGTATAAAAGGTGATTATGCTTATAAATATTTTACTGTTGATTCTCTTAAAGAAATTGGAAGAGATATTTGTATTGGAATTTTATATTCTTATTATCATTCTAATAATAAATTTGGAATTGAAAATATTTTAAATTATCCTAAAATGAAAAATAAAATTGAAGATGGAAATAAAAAAATAGTTAATGAATTTAATAAATATATTGAAGAGATTGAAAATAAGAAAAATAATCAAGATGAGAAAAATGAGAAAAATGAAAATGATGATTTAGATGATGATTGTGATATTGAAAATGATCAAAGTGAAAGTGAAAGTGAACCAAGTGGAGATAATTTAGATATAGAACAAATAAAAAAATTATTACCACCTCCAGATAAAGGTAAAAAAAAAAAGAAAAGGACAAAAAAATTAAAAATTACAGCATTATCTTCAATGAAAAGAACAGCATTAGATTTATTTAATAAAAATAATAATAATAATAATAATAATCAAAATTCATTATCATTACCAAAGTTATCACAACCTGCAAATTCATCATCAAAAAATTCATCAACTAATTTAATATTAAAATCTCCTAATTCAAAATTTAGAGTTAATAATAATACTAAAGCAAATTCAACTCCTTCTTTTAATACAATTGTTTCTTCAAGACCTGAAAGACCAAATAATATTAAAAGTAATTCTAGTATTCATGTCAGTAATAATTTAAGTAATGTTAATAATTTAAATGTTAGTAGTGATAGAATTGAAATTGGAACTCAAACTGAGGAAATTTTTTTTAAAATGCATTGGTCTTATTTTATTGGTCATTTCCCTATTTTATCTTATATTCCTGATAAAAGTGAAAAAGTTAATCAAAATTTTGTTGGGAAGAAATTAACTAGAAAACTTAATTCTAATAGGGAAAAAAATAATTCATTACAGTTTATTAATAGTAATTATTCAAATATGCAAAATAATTATTTTAATAATCTATTAAATGGAGAAAAACTTAGTCATGGATTTAGTGGGAATTATAATATAAATATAACTTTAAATTCTTTGGCTAAAGGGGCAATTTTATTAAATAAATTACCTATCAAAAAACCTATTAATAATATTTATAGTTTTAATAGAAATGCAATTATTAATAATAGTAATGGGAATAATAATAATAATAATAATAATAATTTTAATCAAAACGCTAAAGTTAATTTAAAAACTAATACGAAACATAGGAGTAATTATAGCATGAATAATATTGAACAAAAAAATTTTGTATAATTCATTTTTTTTTAATTATATATATATTTGTCTATAGATTTATTAGCAATATTTAACAAAAAATATCTTTTTTTTATTATTATATAACTATAATTTAAACAGTTAAAGAAAAATATAAATTTAATATATATTTGAATTTCTTTTTCTCAAATTTTTTTTAATTTAATATCTAATTAATTATACTTATCTAATTTTAAGTATAAAAATAAATAATTTTTGTTATGAGTAATGAACCAAATAAAAATGGTATTGATGCAAGTAATTATTTGAATAATTTTATCCCCCAAAAAGAAAATTATAAAGAACAAAAAGGAATTTTATTAATACAAAACCCAAATGAAATAGAGGATACAGATAGAAAAGATAATAAAAATGATATAAGACATATTCGTGAAAGAAATGATTCTGTAATAACAGCAAATCGTTCATCAAATTTTGATAATACTCCATTTAATAGAAATGTAAAAATGCAAGAAGTAAAAGGAATGACTAATTTTTTAAATATGATTGGTAAATATAATGATGAAGAATTGTCAAAAAATGAAACAAAGGAAAAACAAATGAGTAATGGAAAACAAAATGATTATGAAAATAATAATATGATTACTTTAGTAAGTAATAATAATGAAAATAATTATAGTAATTCATATTTGAATAGATTACTTCCTTTAAATAATGATATAAATAATAAAAAAGGTAATTTAAAAGTAAAAGGACCAAAAGGAGTAAAAAATAATTTAATTAATTTTACAAATATATCAAAAAAAGAATTTACTAAATATAATGAATATAATAGTAAAATAAATGATGAAGTAAGAGAATTATTAAAAAGTGAAGGAACAACGACAAAAAATATTAAAAGTTTAACAAATGAAAAAAAAATTAATGAATCAATTGTTGCTGTAATGTCATTTTTAAGTATAATATTATGTTTCTTTCAATTATATGAAGTTATAGATTCAAATTATGAAATGACTTCAATAATTTTAACAATTAGATCTCTTATTTTAATATTATCAATCCCAAATTTAATTTTTATTTATAGAAGATTTAATATTAATATTGATATTAGAAAATATAATTTAAAATTAAGAGAATCGAATTTATGGTCTAGTGGTTATTATAAAGTTTTTTTTATAGAAATATTATTAAATATAATTCAACCTTTTCCATATTTAGAATTTACTTTTAAATATAATCAAGGAAAAGAATTTAAAGTTAAATTATCATTTTCACATATATGTACAATATTAATGGTAATTAGAATATATTTAACAATAAAATTACTAAATTATTACACAATATGGACAAATGCAAGAAGTAAAAGAATAGGTAAATTACAAGGAATAGAAGTAGATAGTAATTTTGCAATAAAAGTAATATTAAAACAAACACCAGTAACATTTATAATTATAATATGTTTTTTTTTCATTTTAATTTTTTCATTTTTATTAAGAGGTTTTGAATATTTTGATATTGATATTGAAAGTGACTTTCATACATTATGGAATACAATATGGTTAAATTTTATAACAATGAGTACAGTAGGTTACGGTGACTATGCCCCAAAAACAATATTTGGTAAATTATTTTCAATAATAACATGTTTAATGGGAAATTTTCTTTTATCAATGTTAGTTGCAGTTTTATCTATTCATGTTTATTTTAATAGTGATGAATTAAAAGCATATAGAAAATTAATAGAAAAAGAAATTATATATAATGAAATGCCTTTAGAAATTAAAGAAGTTTTTAATATTATTTGTGAAATGTTTATTGAATATATGTATTTTAAAAAAGATGATAATAATGAAACAAATGAAAGTGAAGTCAAATCACTTGAAAAATTATTATTAAGATTTAAATTAAAAAAATTAAATGAAAAAAAAAAAATTGTTTTACAAGAAGAAGGTGATTCCACTGAAAAATTATTAGAAAAATTTGATCGACATTTAGATTTAGATTTTGGTGAATGTTCAAATAAAACTATAACTATAATTAAAAATGAAAAAAAATTATTTGAAATTGCAAAAAATCAACCTACACTTGCTGCAAAAGTTTTTGATAGTAAAGATTATGCAAATAGAATTGCAAATTTAGCTAATTTAATGAGAGTTATTGGTACTTGTGGTAAAATTGAAAGTATTTATGATATTGAAGGTGGTAGATTGTTTAATAGAAAAGAATTAGTAGAGTATCAAAGATATTTTTATTATGATACAGTATTGAAAAATAAAAATAATGATTTAAGTAAAAAAGAAAAGAAAAATTCTATTGCTCATTCAAATAGTTTTTTATGTTAGAAAAAAAAATAATTAATTGTATTAAATACTATAAATTTTAAATTTAAAAAATTTTTGTAATTTTAATGATAATTAATTTATGGTGGTTTAATTATAAATTTTTATATAAATAAATTACTTTATATTCTTTTTTTTTTAATTATTTAATGATAAGTAAAATTCTTCATTTACTTCTTTTCCTAAAAATCTCATTGCATGAAGAAATCCCCAATGTCTTCTTAATTCTGTTTCATTATATATATGTTCTTCTTCTTTTGATTTGTGAATTATTTTACATAGTCTATCAAAACATTTTGATATTTCTTTAAAATCAAAATTTAACATTATTACTAATTGCTTTAAAAGAGTATCTTTATAAACATCCCAAAGTTTTATATTTGATTTTAATACATCTTCATTTTTAATTATATGTTCACAAAAATATTTTATATCTTTCTTTTCTTCTGAATTTTGTTCTGGAATATTCATATTTAATTTTAAATAATTTAATTAATATATTTATATTTTTTTAGTATTATTTTTTTATATGAAAAATAATAATAATCTAATATTTGATTAAAAATTTTATTGTAAAAAGTAAATCACACTATTTTAAAATTGATTTTATCATATTTTTATATTGATAAATATTTTTCAAATCTTTAATTCAATATATTTTAAAAAGATATTTTATATATAATATATATTTATGCATTTTTAAAATTTAATTGATTTATAATAATGTATTATTTTATTAAGTATTTTTTAATTATAAAATTTTAAATTTTTTTATAAATTAAAAAATATATTTTCAAATCATTATTAAATATATATTTTTCTAACTATTTTTATATATAAAGATTTAATTAAAATAAATATTTTAAAATATGATATATAAAAACATTATACTTAAATTAAATAAATTTATTTTTTATTATTTATTATTTTTATGTAACCATAAATCACTACCTAGTGAAACAGGATTTATTTTATAAACATCTTGAATTACATCCATTTTATCAATAAATTTTTCATTAATTTTATCTACAATATTATGTTCAATTTTAATATTTGAATAATCTTCTTTAAGTTCAACATCTTTTATAAAATCTCTAACTTCTTTTACTTTATCATTTTTTAATCTAAAAATAATTTCTTTCATATCTTTATTATTTAAAATCCATTTATGTTCATCTTTATTTTTTTTAATAATTTTATTTAATATTTTAGATAAAGTCATTCTCACATTATCAATTTTATCAAAAGATAAATCATATAATAAAGGAAAAATAATTTCCATAAAGTCATTTTCATTTACCATAAAACTAATACTAATATAAATAAATAATTGTCTATAATGATAATGAATACATGTTCCAAAAGTTTGTAATAATATTAATGCATTTATTTTAAATTCATCATTTGTTTGAGTATATTTAAATAAATAACCAGATAATTCTTTTGCTGCTCTAATTCTTACTTTATTTACTGTTTCAAAATTCATTTTTAAAACTAATGGAAATATTTCTTTTGATATTATATCAATATTATATATATCTTTTAATTTTCCTAAAATTTTTAAAAATTTTATTTTTTCTCTCCATTTATTTTCATTATATGATGTAAAACATTTTAAAAAACTTTTCTTAATATTTTCATCTTTAATATTTTTTAAATATTCTGGAAGAGTATTTAAAATTGTATTTTTAATTTGAATATTATTTTTTTCATATAAACTCAAAATTTTTGGTGCAATATCTTTTTCACTATTTTCATAACCAATAATTTTTGATACTTCTGCAAAAGAAGAAGAAATTGTTGTCTTAATTTTTAAATCTTTTTCATCAAAAAATAATAAATAAACTTTTTTAATTTCATCCCAGTAATTTATAGATACTTTTTGACAATATGCTAAAATTACACCAGGTAAAGAAAAAGCAATTTTATATAAAAATTGTATATTTTCAGATTTTTTATTTTTGAATAAATCAATTATATTATTAATATAAAATTCAAGAAGTTGATTATTTTTTTCTAAATCACTTTTTTCAAGAAAATTAATAAATTCAGAAAAAATAGATAAAACAGTTAATTTATTTTGAATAGTAGTTTCTTTAGTTCCTTCAATAAACAATTTTATTAATTCAGTTGAAATAAAATCACTTTTGCATATCTTACAAATAGAAGGTAAACTTTCATAAGTAAATTTTCTAATTAACCAATAATGATCTTTAAATAATTTTTTATAACAAGGAAAAATTTTTTGAATAAAACAATCATAAGAAATAACTTTACATATATTTATGAAATTTTTAACAGTACAAATTCTAATATCTTCTCTTGAATCTTCAAAGAAAGATTCTAATTGAGGAACAACATAAGATTCTGTTATGCTTTCTCCTAAATCAAAAGAAATTGAATTAAAAATTTCAATTGCTAATAATTGACCTTTAATATTTGTGTCATCATGTGATAATATAATTAAAATAGGAAGTAATATTGCACATTTTTCTTCTTCTTTTGAATTTTGAATTATTAATATTAAAGCTTTTGATGCAGCTTTTAATAAACTTTCTTCTTTTTTTGTTGTTATAATATCATTTATTAAAGGTACTATATTATCTATTACTATTTTATATCCTTCTTCTCTTTTTAATAAAAAATTTAGAAATTTTTCAAATCCATCTAAAAAAGATAATATTAAAATTGGTTTTATATTTTTTCTAAAAGATAATTCTTTTACTAAAGGAAATAAACATCCAATTGTATTTTCAAATCCTATTTCTTCAGAATATGAATATAAATTTTTTAAAAATGTACAATTAAAATCTATATCTTTATAAGTTAAATATTTAACAATTTTTGGATTTAAAATATTTAAATATTGGTCTGTTTTAATTATTTCTATTTCATTACTATCAATTTTAGTATTTTCTGCAAAAACATTTTTATTTAAAAGATTAAAAGGTTTTTTATCTTTTTCACTTTGAATAAAACAGAATTTTCTAACACCATATAAATTATGAATAAAAAGTATTTCTTCATCATCATAATCTATATCAATTGAATTTCTTTTTTCAAATTCTTTTGATGTATTTATTTCTTCATTTATATTCTTTTCCATATAAATTAATAATAAATGTTAAAAAAAAAAATTTAAAAATAATTTTTTAAAAATTTATCTTAATAATAATTAATAAATTAATAATATTTAAATATATGAAAAAAAATAATATATAATATAAATTATCATTAATTGAATAATACAAACAAAATAAGTGAAGAATTATTTTTTAATAACCTTCATTTAAGTAAAAACAATATTTTTCAAAAATTTTTTTAGATACAAATACATTATAATTTATTAATTTTAAAAAGTTCATTTCTAATTCTTTTAATTCTTTCATACTGACTCCTGCTACAGAAGAATAATATTTATGTTCAAAAAATTTATCTTCATTGAATTTTATACTAATTAAAATACTACTAAATAAAATTCTATGTATATTAAAATCATTTAAAATAATTTTTGAGTCACAACAGAATCTATCAATTAAAATTAATGAAATTATAAAGGTCGATTCTTCAGGATTACAATAACGATTAATTCTATTTAAATATTCCTTAATTGAAATATCAGGTTTTTCATCATCAAAGAAAGAAAATTGTTTTTGTGATTTAATTATTTTTTTATAATTTTTCATTTTTTTATTTTGTTGAATTATATTTTCAAGTATTAATGAAATGGAAATAACTAACATTTCATTATTACTTTGTTTGACTTTTTTATTATTATTAATCAAATTACTAAAATGATTTTCTTCAGAAGATGAAAAATCTGTTAAATAAGAATCATTCATTAATAAGTTATATTTATATATAATAAAAATTAATTAATTTTACATTTAAATTCTTATTGTTTTATTTTTTTTAATAAAAAAAAAGAAAAAATTAAAAAAAAATCTAAATCTAAAATCTAGATTAAAAAAATTTATATAAAAAATGTCAAGTACAATTAAAGACATTCTCAACAATGAAAAAAAATTAAATGAAGTTGCTAAAGTTGCTTTTGACAGTGTAGACACAGATAAATCAGGTCAAATTGATGAGAGTGAATTAGAAAAAGTTATGGCTCAAATTTCAAATGATATGGGAGCAGAACCACCATCAAAAGAAGATGTTAAAGAAGTTCTTGAACATTTAGATACTGATCATTCTGGAAAAATTGATTTTGATGAATTTAAAGTTCTTATTAAAGCCGTTCTTTGCTATGATCGAAGATGATCATTAAATTGAGTATAATAAATAAAGATTTTTTGATTGCGATAATTTAAAAAAAAGAATTGAGTTTTAATTTTTTTTTTTTTTTGTTTAAACATTTAATAATATTAAAATGAATAATAATGAATTAAGAATGCCAATATCGCCAAAAATTCTTTTAGAAATAAATGTTTATAAATGGGCAAGTATAATTTCAGGTTGGAAAAAAAGAATATTAATTTTAGATGAATATTCAATTCATATTATTAAATCTAAAACTGATTCAACAAGACATAATAATGTTGTGACATTAAATTTAAATTCATGTCAAATACTTGATGATGATAAAAAAAAACAATTTATAATCAAAAGTGATAAAAGGAAAATATCAATGAAAGTAAACAATGAAGAAGATAAATATTTATTTATTGATAAAGTTTCATTAGCAAAAGATAATTTAATGAAAAAGAAAAATACAGAATTTCTTTCTTCAAGAAATGAAATATCAAATCATAAAATAGAATATACTTTAATAAATAAAGAATTTTTAAATGTTTTACAAACAAACTTAGATAAAATAAATGAAAATTTAATACAATTACAAATATTAGAATCAGATATAAAAAGTAAATCCAAAGAGAAATTTAAAGAAATAATCTCAGAAATAGTTTTAAAAATTGGAGAAATAAAAAAAGAAATAGAAACAACTTCAACAATTCAACAAGAAAATATATCAAAATTATCAAATGAAAATGACCAAAATTCAATAATTGGAAATTTAAATAAAGAAATAGATAAAAATGATCTTAATTCAATATATAGTGATGCAATGGAATATCATTTAGATACAGAAGAAAATAAAAAGAAACAAATTGAAGAAACAGAAGAAGAAGAAGATGAAGAAACAATTGATATGAGAAGTTTATCTTCTGATGATTTTGATTATGAAGAAATAAAAAAAGTACAAAATTTAATTTTACAAAGTAATGATAAAGAAAAAAAATTTAGAAAATCATTAAGTAAAAAATTAGATGATTTCATTGATTATAATTATAGTAATTTAAATAGAAAAAAATTACCATCAGAATTACATTGTCCTGATTCAATGATAAAAGATTTAATTAAAAGTTTAACAAGTAAAAAAATTTCTTTTCCAATAACTTATAATGAACCAATATCAATGTTACAAAAACAATGTGAAAAATTTTTATATAGTGATTTATTAGAAAAAGCTTCAAATAAATTAATACCAAGTGAATTAAAAATTGTTTATATAGTTGGTTTTATCGCAGGTGAATTATCACAAAATATAAATAGATATTTAAAACCATTTAATCCTATTTTAGGAGAAACTTTTGAATTTTATGATAATGAGAAAAAATATCGTTATTTTAGTGAACAAGTTTCACATAATCCACCAATTACTGCTTATATTGGAGAAAGTAATAATTTTTGTTATTTTGGTGATACGAGATTTAAAAATTCGTTTAAAATTTTTAAAGGAGCAATGGAAATTAAATTTACTAATAAAACTCATGTTATTTTTAAAAATACACAAGATAAATATGTTTTTAATAAACCTGTTGTTTATTTAATTGAATTAATGAGTGGTACACCTAAATATGATTATGATGGAAAAATTGTTATTGAAGATGTTAATAATAAAGATATTAAAGGAGAAATTAATTTTTATGAAGGAAAAAGTAAATCAATAAATGAAGTTAATGTTGAAGGTTCGGTTTTTAAAAATGGAAATGTTGTTTATAAAATTAAAGGTAATTGGAATAATAATTTGTATTTTTATACAAAAAAAAATGAAAGTGATAAAAATATATTTTGGAAAATTTTTGATGATCCTTCTTTAAATAATTCATTAGAAAAATATGTTCTTCCTTCTTATTCTTTAAATTTTAATCTTTTAACTGATAATTTAAAGAAAATTTTACCTAAAACTGATTCAAGATTAAGACCTGATCAAAGAGAATATGAAAATGGAAATGTTGATGAAGCAACGAAATTAAGGAAAATTATAGAAGATAAACAAAGAGCTAGACATAAAAAATTTGACGAACAAAAAATTATATATGAACCATTATATTTTAATAATTTATATAGTTCTGAAAGCAGTGATTTTGTATATATTTATAAAGGAAATTATTTTGAAGATAGAAATAAAGGAATTATTAATAACAAAGTTTTTGATATATTTTCAACAAATTAAATAATAAATAATATATAATATAAATATTAAATATTTAATATTAAATAAATATAAAATTTATAAATATATTAAATCTAATTTTAAAACCAAATAAAATAATTAAGAAATAATATATATTTAAGAATAAAATATGATTAATACTTTTACCATAAATTACACTTTTTCGAAATTAAATAATTATAGATGATAACAACAACAACAATTAATATAATTAATTAAGATAAAATAGCCTATAATTAGTTGAATATTTTATTTAAAGGGCAATAATATTTACTATTCAAATATTATTTCCCTTAATATCAAATCATCCTTATATCAAATTCATAATGGTATTAGATAAATTTTTTTCTTTCCCTAATTTCTCAATTTGTTTTAAAAAATGAGTTTTTTCTTCTTTATGTAATCTAGAAATTAATTTTTCAATTACAAAATTACCATAAGTATTATTTAATAAAACTTCAAGTCTATCTTCAGTTAATATAGATTTATAAATTTTTGAAACAATTACTTCACTTCCATATTTTATACAATTTTCAACAACATTTGAAGAGAATTTTTTTAAAGAAAGAATATAAAAATTTTCAACAATAACTTTGATAATATCATTACAATAAACAATATCATTTTGATTAAATAAACTTTGAACAGCATAATTAGCATAAGGATGTTGAATAAAATTCAAAGGATTATTTTCAGAAATATAATGACAAATTTTTTGTTTAATATTTTGATCATTAGTATATTTAATTAATTTAATTAATACACAAACACCAAAAGGATCATTAATTAATTTTGGTAAAATATTTAATAAATTATTATTAATTGAAAGTCTTTCTTCATCTTTTGTAGAAGAAATAAATTTTTGTAATACATGAGTTCCTCTTGAATCTAATGAAAGATTCATTTCTTTTCCTTCTATACTTTTTAATACTACTTCTTTTTCCTGATTTGTACTTATTTGTTCTATTAATAATTGAAGAGGATGAGTGCCAAATGAATTATTTGAAATTTCTACAAAATTGTCTTTTATATTTAATAAAAGTAAGTGTCTTTGTTTTGGAGTACAAAATTCTATTAATTTTTGAAAGAAATAATTTCCATATTTATCAATCATTATATCACTTAATTTATTTTTTATTTTTGATATTATCATATCTATTTCATTTTCATTTGCATTTGTTAAAATATTTTGAATTGTCCTACTTCCTTTTTGAGTTGTAATAAATGAATAAAATTCTGCTTCATTAAATGAAAATAATGAATTAATTGTGATATTTTCATTAGATTTTTCATTTAAAGAATTTTTATTTTTTTTAATATTTTTTTTTTGTTGATTATAAGTTTCATTCATATTATTAATATTTAACATCATTGGATTTATACAATAATTATTCATTATTTGAAAATGAGGATTAATTTGTTGCATTGTTGGAATATAATTATTTTGCATTTGAAAAAATTGTTGATATAAAATATTGGTGTTTGAATTTTTATTGTTAAAAGAGTATTGTTTAAAATTTGGAATTTGATTATTAAATAATATATTATTATTATTCTGAATTAATGGTACAAAGTTACAATTTGGATTAAATTGGAAATTAGTCTTTAGTTTTTTTGTATCATCAAATGAATGCATTTTATAATTAAAAGCCATATTATCCTTTTTTTCATCATTTTGGTTTTTTTCATTTTCTTTTGTTTTAGAATTTAAAGAATCTATTGAATTTCTTCCTTCTGTTGATGATTCTTGTTCATCATCTTTAAAATAATCTAATTCATATTCATTTAATGATTCTATTAAAAAAGAGGGAAGAAAATTATGTTCTTCTTTATTTACTGAATTTTCATTGTTTTTATTATTTTTTAGGCTAAAATGTTCGTTTTTATTTAGTTCTGATATTTCATTTTGAGAATTATTCATACACTTTTTTGATTAAAAAAATGATTTAATCTTATGTATATTATATAAAAAATATTATTTTCATTATTTGCCTCATTTGACTTTAATAATTATTTGAATTTTCAATTAAAGCTAATGGAATATTATCTTCTAAAATAAGATGAATTTTTAATGGAAGAAAAGGATATAGTAAATATTTGGATATTTATAGATACTTAAATATTTCAAATTTATAGAATATATAGAAAATATTAATTTCAAAAAAAAATTACTATTTTTCAAACTTAAATTATATCAATTTGGATATTTAAAAAATAAATTATATTTAAAATAATAATATAAAAAATTTTTAAAAATTATGATTTTTTTTCAAAGATAATGGAAAAAAATGAATTACCAAAAAGTGATTATACATTTTTTGATATTTCATTAAATTTATGTGATGATCAATATAAAGGAATATATTATGGGAAAAAATGTCATGAAGAAGACTATGATGAAGTATTAGAAAGAGCAAATAATATAGGAGTAAAAAAAATGTTATTTGTAGCAGGTTCCTTTGATGATATAAAAATTTCATATGACTTATCTTTAAAAGGAAATAATTATTATATAACATCAGGTATTCATCCAACAAGAGCAAAAGAAGAATTAGAAAAAGAAAATAATATTGATAAAATAATGCAAAATTTAGATGATTTAATATTAAAATATAAAGATAAAATTATTGCAATTGGTGAATGTGGTTTAGATTATGATAGATTACATTATTCAGATAAAGAATCTCAATTAAAAATTTTTTCTCCTCATTTTGATTTAGCTCAAAAATATAATTTATCAATGCTTTTACATAGCAGAAATTGTAGTGAAGATTTTTATAATATTTTAAAAGAAAATAGAAATAAATTTAATAATGGTGTTGTTCATTCATTTACAGGAAATGAAGAAGAATTAAATAAATATTTAAGTTTAAATGTTTATATTGGAATAAATGGTTGTTCTTTAAAGACAAATGATAATATTGAAGTAGTAAAAAAAATTCCACTTGATAAATTATTGATTGAAACTGATGCCCCTTATTGTGAAATTAAAAAAAGTAGTGCTTCTTTTAAATTTGTTGATTCAATATTTAAAAATAGAGAAAAAAAAAATAATAAGAAGAAAGGTTTTATGTGTAAAGATAGAAATGAACCTTGTTCTATAATACAAGTACTTGAAGTAATTAGTAAAATTAAACAAGTTGATAAAAAAGAATTATCAGAAATATGTTATCAAAATAGTTTAAATTGTTTTGGATTAAAAGAGTAATAATTTTTTTAACAAATTTTATTCTTATATTATAATTTAATTATATAATAATCAATAAAAATAAGACAAATATTTAAATTAAACAAAAAATTTAAACCCAATAATAAAATAACTTAAGTTCATAATATATATTACAGATAAATACTTATATAATACTAATTCTCAACAGTAAAACAAGAATATATTTTATAAAAAATATATTGATATAAAACTAAATATTTTCTAAATTTAAAATCAAATATTATGCATTTTTTTCAATTTTCAAAATTTTTTTCCCTATTTTAATATATTCATCACAATTATTATTTATAATTTTAATTTTATCATTTACAATTAGCCAAGTTCCATTAGTAGAATTTTTATTATAAAATCCATCTTTAATAATATAAACTTTTTTATTATAATCATATGATATATTGCAATGTATTTTACTTAATAAATTTGAACCAATATGAATATTGCATTTACTACTTCTTCCAATTAAAATATAATTATTTTTTAATGGTTTTTTAAAAATATAATTTATACTATTATTTTCATTTTGTGAATTTTCTAAAATTATTCTTATAGAATCATCATTTTCTCCTAATTCAATGATTAATTTATTATTTCCTAAAAGAAATCGATCTTTATTTTTAATTTCATAATAAATTTTATTAGGTATTTTATAGGAAATTGTTTCATCACATTCTTTTAAAAATGATTGGAAATAATATAATTTTTCCTTTTTTTCAAAATAAATAGCAAAAATAGTATCAATTATTTTATGTTTTTTATTTACCATAATTTTTTGTAAGTTTAATATAAAATCATTTTTATTTAGTTCATTTAATGTTTCCATTCCAAAAAAAGTTATACCATCATGTTTTTTTCTTAAAGAATTTTTAATCCCTGCAGCATTTATTATTAATTTTTTTCCATTTAATAAATCACCTTCAAAATCTGATATTGCTAATTTATAATTGTTTTCAATATCTTCATTAGAATATGAATTTTTTTTAGAAGATAAAAGAGCAAATTCAATTTCATCAGATTCTTTTGTTTTTTTATTACTTAAAAAACTTAAAATAGGAGAAAAATTAGGATTATTAATTGATATTGTTGAAGGATTTGTAGTATTTAAATTTTGTTTTTTAATTTTTGTGTCATTTATTTTTGACAATTTCATATTATTTGAATCTGAAATTATCATTGGTGAGAGACTTCTTTCTTTTAATTGAGGAGCAATATCTATTTTTACTTCTTCTTTTACTTGATTTTGGTTTGATGTACAAAAACTAAATGTATCATATAAAATTTTTATCATTTTTTTTCCTTATTAATTTATAAATAAAAATTATTTTGAATTATAATGGTAGTAAAAATATTTTAATTAAATCTTAATTAATAAATTTAATTTTTATTATTATAAAAAAATTATTTATGACAATATGAATTATAATAATGATGTTTTTTATTATTTCCTAATTTATTTTTTAAGTAAATACGTAGTTGATTTTCAATAATTTCTACTTTATTATTTAAAGATTTATTCTCTTTTTCAATAGTAGAAATAATATTATCATGATTATAATAGTTTTTGAACATTTTCTTTTTTTCATTATTCTTTGAAATAATATATGGAGTATTTTTATTTGATATATTAGAAGTTCTTTTATATAAAGATTGAATATTTTGATGTTGATTTAATTTAAATTCAAAAGAAAAATTTGTAATAGATAATTGACTTTTTGAATTAATTTTTTTCTCAATATAATTTCTTAATTTAAAAATTTCTTGATTTAATTTTTCATTTCGTTTTAATAATTTTACATAATCCATATCTGAATTTTCAGAATATTGTTTTAACATAGTATTTTCATATTGTATTTTTAAAAGTTTATCATTAAAGGATTCATTAATTTTATTTTGAATTTTCAAATTTTTTTTTTCATTTAAAATAATATAATTTTCATATTCAAATTTTAAATTATTTAATTCTTTTTTTAATTTCTCAATAATGTTTAAATATTCAGAATTTTCAACTTTTTTTATATTATTTATATGAAATTTATTTGAATAATTTGAATTTAAAAGTATTTTTTTTAAATGAGTATTTTCTTCTTTTAATACTACCATTACTTTTTGATACTTTTCAAGTTGTTCAATGAAATTACTTAAATTTTCAATAATATTTATATAATCTGTTTTTAAATTAAAACATTCTTTTATTGTCTTATTGTCATTTATGTTTAAATTATTCAAATTTAATGTATTAAAATAATTTATTTCTGGGGTAAATTTAAAATTGGATTTATTTTCTCTTATAATATTATCACAAGAATCAACTCTTTTTTGATGTATTTTTTCATCTTTAATTAAGTTTTCTTGTTTAAAAATTTGTGAATTATTTTCTGTTTTATAAAAATAATTCACGTGACAGTCATTATTTAGGGAATCTAAAATATGATTAAATTTATTCTGATTAGTATTTGGAACACCTATATTATTTTGATTAAATAAGTTTATTTTATTTTTTTTTAAAAAAGGTTTATTAAAAGTTTGTTTTTTAGCATCAATTGAATTAATATTATTTAATATTTTTAAATCATCATTTTGACAAGTTTCAATAAATAACATATTTTTATTTTTAGAAAATTGGTTGTTCTTATTCATTAATTTTAAAATTAAAAATAATACAAAAAAAAATGAAATTTCATAAATTAATCAATAAATAAATAAGAAAAAAAAAAGCATCAAAAAAAAAATCATAAAAAAACTCATATAAAATTATTAAATGTCTCAAAATAAATATTTAAACAATTAAATAATAGATGTAATTTTACTAAATGAAAATTAAAATTCTCTAAATAAAATTAAAATATTAATATATTATTGAGTATTTTTTGCTAAACAAATTTTTTTATTAAAAATATATTTATTATTTTCATATCATATTATTTTAAAAATTGATTTTTTCATATTTTTTCATTTTAAAATTTTTAATATTTTTTTCAAATTAAAAATATTATACATTCAAATCATTTGTTAAATTTAATTTAAAAGTATTTTTAATATAAACAATATATTTTTTATATTTTTTTAATATTAAATTTTTTTAATTATGTTTTTCATTTTTTTAATTTTCTTATTTTTTAAAATTATTTCAAATTCTTTTATTAAAATCCCTTTTTATAAGCAATTTTCAAATGATTTTATTACAAATTATTTAAATATTCAATTGAACTCAAATTTTAAAATTGGAAATCCTTCCCAAAATATTCACATAACATTATCTCTTTTAACTCAATCATTTATTTTAAAAGGTTCATTATATAATTCAGAATATAATGAAAAAGAATCAAATAAATCAATTGTATATAACCAATCAGGATTAATATTTTATGATGATAAATATTATAAGATTGAATATTGTTGTGATAGAGTATTATTTGAAAATTATTCAAACATAAACCTATACAACAATATAACAATTGAAGGATTTGTATTTCAATTATTAAATGATTCATCAATGACAGATAAATTTAAAACAGGAATATTAGGATTAGGAAGTATAATATATAGAGATGACTTTGACTTGCCATTTATTAGTCAATTGACAACAAGATTAATAGTGAAAAATAGAATTTTTTTTATAGATTATGAAAATGATACTTGTGGATATATTTATTTTGGAAATTTTCCTCATTTCTATGATAATTCTACTTATGACGAAAAATATTATAGAAGAGTTAAAAATGGTTATTTCTCAATGTGGAATTTAAATTTTAAAAAGATATATATTGGAGATAAAGAATTTAATGGAAATTCAGCACATATTAATTTTCATTTTAAAGGAATAATTGTTAATGAAATTTTAAAAAAAACATTTGATGAATTATTTTTTGAAAAATATAATTATTTAAAAAATAAAAATTGTGAAGTAAATTTATATGAGGTATCAGAAAGAAGTATTTTAGTTTATAAATGTGATAATTCAATTAATGTTAAAAAATTTCCTAAAGTTAAATTGTTTCATCATAATTATAATTTTACTTTTGAATTTGATGGAAATGAATTATTTTTAAAAGATAAATTTGAAAATAAATATATTTTTTTAATATCATTTGTAAAAAATGAATCTAATTGGCAATTAGGGGAAATTTTTTTAAGAAAGTATATGTTAATATTTAATCATGGAGAAAAAGATATTGGTATTTATATTCAAATAAATAAAAAAAATAGTAATTTTTTTAATATTTCAAAAAATTTATTAATTATATTATTATTTATTATTATGATTTTTATCATAATCGCATTAAGTTATTTTTTATGGAAAGCTCATAAGAATAAAAGAAAATTAAGAGCAAATGAATTAGAAGATAATTATGAATATATATTAAAGCAATAAATATTATATAATATTTAAATTTTTAATAATTTGTATGATAAAAAAAAAATTATTTAATTACATCATATAAATAATCTTCACTAATATTAACTGCATTTTTCATATCTTCAATAGTTTTATTTTTATTTTCATTTGCTGTTATCTCTTTCATTTTCATAAAATCATTAATATCTTTAATATAAAATGGCATATAAATATATAAAACTTTAGATTCAATATTAAAAATACTTTTTGCATTTTTTGAATTAATTTTATAAGGTAAATTAATTTCTAAAGAATATAATTTTCCACAATATAAAGTCATATTTTCATCACATAAATTAATTCTTATTCCTGAAGATTTACCCAATAAATCCATTTGAATACATAATAAAAATCCATTTCCAGAACCAGGATTACAATTATATCCATTATAATATTCATAATCTGGATTTTCTCTATCAAAATTTGTCATTAAATTATAATTAATTCTTCCATTATTACCTAATACATTATCTCTAACAATACTATCAATTTCTTTAAATAATTTCCCAGTTAAATTATTAGTTTTAATAATTAATAAATTCCAATTTGGTGTTTTTCCTTTTTCATTAACTTCTTTATTAATTTCATTAGCAATATTATTATTAATATGTCTATCATTATTATCATTTAATTTTTTTTCATCTTTTTCATTAGTATTATTAATAATTTCATCAATTTTAACTTTTCTTGCTCTAATTCTTTGACTTCTAACACTTTTACCTTTATATTTTAAATTTTTAAGTCTAACAAATTTATCAGTATTAATATTTTTTTTAAATCTCTCTTTAATTCTCCCTGCAAGAATACTAACTAAAAAATTAAGAACCATTGGTTCAACTTCAGTTTTTTTTAAAACACCAGGATTAAAAATAGCATCATAAACTTGACAAATATTACCATGAACATCAAAATCTTCATATTTTTCACTTAAACTTAAAGGTATTCTTACACCTTGTTGATTATTCATTTCTAAAATATGTTGTTCTGCAGGAGGATCTACTTTATCACTTGAACATAAATTTAAAAATATTTTTTGACCTGTTTCATCAGTTGTTTTCACACAACAATATTCATCTGGTGTTATTGTTATTCCACCTTCTGCATCAATTTGATCTTTTCCTCCTTTTAATTGATTTAATGTGTTTTGAAGTTCTGTTGGATTATTCATTAATTTTTGGTAATATTGTTTCATCATGTTTACGTAGTCATCTGAAAATTCTTTATTTTTTGATTTTAATTCTTTTAAAAAGTCATCCATTAATTTTATAATGGTTTTTAATTCTAGAAAAATATATTATTTATTTTTATGTTATTTGTATTTTATTAAACTATTTTTAATTTATTTTAAAAATGGAATCTAGTTTTGTTGTTAATTTACATTTTAAAAATAAAATTACTCAAAAAAAAGTTTCTAATGAATATAATATGTTTAAAAATCAACTTTTTAAATCAGCTTCATTGAATGATTTTGCTTCAAATTATACAATTGAATATTATGAAAAACATTGGATTGTTCTTGATGAGAAAAAGTTTAAAAGATTTTCTAATCTTTTTAAAAAAGAAGTAAGAATAGTAATAAATTCTTCAAAAATAAAAAATTTGGCTCAATTCTTAGTCAATACCTTTAATGAAATATTAAAAAAGCATACTTTTAAGAAATTTAAGAATTACTTAGAGCAAATTAAGAAAAATAGATTAGAAATAAAAAATGATTTAAATAATAAAATAGATGAAAAAAAAAAGAATGAATATTTTAATTTAGTTACAAGTGATAATGCATATCAAAATAATATAATAAAGAATAATTTTGATTTGTATTATACATTGAATGATTTAGTTCCAACATATAAAAGATTACATATTAATTTTCATGAAATGAATTTAATACCAGATACTTTAGAAGATTAATAAAAAAAATTAAATAAAAACTAATTTAAACAATTTAAATTATAAAAACAAAAAAAAATTTAAAAAAAAATTTAATTAAAAAATTCACTATAAAAAAAATTAAATGAAAATAGGACAAAGAAGCCTATTAGGTTACCTCCCAGCACAAGTAATAAAATGTGTATTAGATGGTACAATATCCCAAAAACCTCGTTATCCTTTAGAAATCCCATTAAACACAGTATCACTTTTTGCTGATATTTCAGGCTTTACAAAATTATCAGAAAAATTTTCAAAAAAAGGAAGAACTGGACCAGAATTTTTAGCATTTTGTTTAAATCGATATATGGAATTATTAATAAATATAATTGGTAAAAATGGAGGAGATATATTTAAATTTGCAGGAGATGCTCTTTTAGTAATTTGGCCTTCTTCAGAAAAAAATGATTTAGAAGAATCTTGTAGAAGAGCATTTCAATGTGCATTAACAATTCAATCAAAATTAAATCATTTAGATATGGGAAGTGGAAATCCATTAAGTGTTAAAGTTGGAATTGGTGTTGGAGAATGTAAAATATTTTTTGTAGGTGGAACATTTAATAGAAGTGAATATTTAATTGTTGGTTCTGCAATGAAACAAGCTTGTTCAAGTGAATGTCATGCAACTACAGGAGGACAAATTATTATTAGTGAAAAAGTATATAATCAAATACATAAATATTATAAATTTGTTCAATGTGAAAAAGATAATGAACATTCTGATACTGATGATATGAATTATTATTTATATGTTCCAAATCCAAAAATTAAAAATCAAAAATTACAAGTAAGAGCAGATGCTTTTTTAATGAGAACTAAATTTAATCAAGAAAAATTAGGTGAAAATATAAATATTTTAAGAACATTTGTACCAGCAGCAATAATAAATTATTTAGATATTGAAATGGAATCATGGTGTAAAGAAATTCGTTTATTAACAATAATGTTTATAAAATTATCTCTTGATTTAAAAGATACAGAAACAAAAGAAGGAAGAGAAAAAATTCAAAATGTAGTATCAACAGTACAAAGATGTGTTTATCGTACTCGTGGTTCACTTAATAAATTTTTAATGGATGATAAAGGATCAGTAATGTTATGTTGTTGGGGACTTCCTCCTTTTTCAAGTAGTGATGATCCAGTAAGAGCAGTTTTATCAGGAAATTCAGTATTAGAAGAATTAAAACAAAAATTTAGTGTTAAAGCTATGATTGGTATAACAACTGGTTCTTGTTTTACTGGAGTTTGTGGTGGTTTAGGTGGAAGAAGAGAATATTCTTTACTTGGTGAAGTTGTTAATTTAAGTGCTAGATTTATGCAAAGTGCTATTAAAATTTATGAACTTTCTCCTAATAATAATGAATTTAGTGGACAAGTTGGAAAAAAAAGTTTATTTCTTTGTGAAAAAACTAAAAATTTAATTCAAAATAAAATTTTTTGTGAATTTAGAATTAATAGAGGTTTAAAAGGTTTTTCTATAAGTTTTGATCATTTTTCACCAATTGATGAAAAGAATAATAAAAAAATGAGTATGGAATTAATTCATCAATTAATTAAAACTAGAAGAAATAATAATGTTGGAAATTCTGATTCTTTAATTGAATTAGATAATAATTTTAAAGGAATTGGAATTGAGGAAGAAAAAAAAATTATACAAGATAAATATAATTTATTAATTGAAACAGGACAAAGTCAAGCAATTTTAATTACTGGAATAATTGGAAGTGGGAAAAGTTTATTAGTAAGGACTGAAGTACAATCAATAATTAGAAAAGGTGATAATTCATTTTTAAAAAATTTAGATAAAATCATTTTTATTTCAAATCAAAATCCAATTACTCGTACTATTAATATGAATGGATTTCAAAGTACTTTTAGAAAAATATTTAATTCTTTATTAAATGTTAATAATCCTGAAAGAAAAAAATATCAAGTTGGAAAAAGTTTATTTGTTGAAGGTGATTTAATTTTTAATTTAATTTATTCAACTGATAATTTTAAAAATATTCATTATATTGAAGAAATTTTAAATTATGATTTATCACCTCATTATTCTATTATTAAATCAAAACAAAAAGATACTTTTAATGAAATAAAAGAATTAGAAAAACCAGGAGATCCGTTTTTCTTTGTTAGAAATTATGAATCAAATAAAACTCAAATTTCTAAATTTTTTTTAAATATAATATCAAAGTATCAAAAACATATTTTAAAAGATAAACCATTAATTTTAATAGTAGAAGATTCTCAAGATTTAGATAGTATAAGTGTTGAATTTATAAGACAATTTTTATTTTCAATTCAATCAGAATCAAATAAAAAAATTTTTATGTTATGTACATTCCAAAGTTTAATATGTGGATTAAAAGATTTAGAAAAAGAAAAATTTGCAAGAATAAATTCAACTTTAGAAGAAGCATTTGCTTTAAGTGGTACAATAATAAAAATGAAACCATTCTTAAATCATAATTACATTAGTGAAATTATAAAAACAAATATAACAACAATGCCAAAAGAAGAAATTAGAGAAGCAAGTGAAGAAGATCCATTAAAACCAAATGAATTATATGAAAATATTCATATAGATGATGTACCAACAGATGTAATAAATGCAATATTACCATTAAGTTTTAAAGGAAATCCACTTTTTATTATTGAAATATGTCAAAGTTTAGTTAATCAAGGATTATTAATTTTAAAAAATAAAACTTCATTATTATTATCTGATGAATTGAAAAAAATGATAATTTTTAAAGATTATTCAAAAATGCAAATTCCATTTATAATGGAGAAAGTATTAGGAAATATAATAGATTCTCTTAAATGTACTGAAATAATAATTTTAAAACATGCCGCTGCGATTGGTAATATTTTTGATATTGATATTTTAAGTGATATTATTTCTTTTCCTTCAATTACTTTTGATGATTTATTAGATATGTTAAAAAATTTTGAAAATTTAGGATTAATTGAAATATTATATGATTTAAAACCTAAACATTTAGTTGCAATGTTTACTATTCCTTTATTAAGAGAAGTTTTATATCAAAGAATGTTAGTTGAACAAAAAACTGATATTCATAGTAAAATTGCAAGAAAAATGGAATTTTCTAAATTTTCATATATGCCAAAAGATATTGAACAAGAAGTATTAAAAAATCATTTAGAAACTTCAGAAAAGACAATAATGAATCATTTAGAATATAATGATATTGCAGAAGAAGAATTATCAAATAGTAATTTAAGTAATCAAAAAATTTTGACAACAAAAGATTTAATTGAAAAATTAAAAATAATTGATTTAAAAATAACATCATCATATCCAACTTTAAAAAAACAATATATGCCAATGTTAATGAGTTCTGAAATAGTAAAAAAAGATGAACATGGAGGAAAAGAAGAAATTAGATTTGCAGTTTTGACAAATAATAAATTTTGTTATTATTATTATCAACAAAATTATTATGATAATAATGAACCATTAGCTTCATTTTTCTTAAAAAATATTTATCAAATTTCAATATTAGATAAAGAAAGTTCATTTGAAACTAAAAAATATTATTTAGAAATTAAAGTATCATCATGGTTTAAAAAAGATATTGAAAAAGATGATAGAACATTTATTATTGGATTTAATTCAAAAGAAGAGTTATCAAAATGGGAAATTGCACTTCATTTTTTAAGAATTAAAAATATGTATGATGAATTTACTTCAAATTTTGGTATGATTCAACTTCCTTTAAATAGACAATATATGGAAGGGAAAAAATATAAAAGAAAATTATTAATTAAACCAAGAGAAAGTCTAACTAAACAATTAAGTTCTTTTCATCTTCCTAATTCAATTGGGAGAAATAAAAATTTTATAAGAAAAAAAACTATATCTAATGTTAATATTAATTTAATTACTGAACAAGAAAAAATAGAAGTTGATAAGAAAAATTTAGGAATTGTTAATGAAAATGGAAAAAATATTTTTATTAATGGTTTTGGTTTATTTTTAGGAAAAATACAAGAATGTATTAAAAATCAAAAATTAGATTTAGAATTTACTCCCAATCATTTAGTTGATTGTAAAACAAATATAAATTTTAAAAAATTTTCAAAAGATTATGAACAAGATAGTTATGGAAGTTAAAATATAAATAATTTTTATTAATATATTTTTCAATATATATTTTATAAAAAATATAAATATTAAATATATAAATTTTTAAAGATGTCTGAAAGTTACTTAATGGCAATGCCAATAATAATATATAATTTAGGTGGTGAAATGATTTATATTTTATGTTCTCGTTTAAAAGCACAAAAAATTGCTGAAAATAAAAGTAGTCAAGTCATTCATGATGTAGTTAAAAATTTATTTTTAGAAAAATTCCATCAAGAAATATTAAAACACAATATAATAAGTAAACATCAACAAGTAAGAAGAATATTTGAAAATTTGGCACATTCAAGTATAATGAGATTAAATCCAACTTCAATGTCAAAATTATTTGAATTAATGTTAATGACATTTAAATTAGAATTAGTTAGAAGTAGATATCCTGAAGAAATATATCAAATAACATTAAATCATTTAGAAAGTATTAAAGAAATAATAATAAAAGAAGATGCATCAAAAAATAAAGAAAATTTAAAAACAGTAAATGATGTTATTACAAATTTTAAAAATATATATAGTAAATTATCAATTTATGATTATATAATATTAAAATCTACCTTATTAAGATTTTTACAAGGTAAAAATGTTAAAGTTTCAATATTTATTTCAGATAAATTACAAAGTCAAAATAATATTTTATTTTTACCAATGAATGAAATAGCGCCTCCTTTAGTAGGAAAACCAGGAGAAGTTAAAATATATGATGAAAATGGTAAATCAAGTGAAGATTATTTTGAATTAAAATTAACTAAATTTTATAAGAAAAATAATAATAATGAAAGAAATAAAAATTTTTGTACTGATTTAGGATTAAATATGTTTTCTGATAAAAAACCAAGAATTATTCCAAGAGATGAATCAAATACTCTTAGTTCACTAAAAGTAAATAATATATCAAAAGATGATATTTTTAATAAAAAAGAAAATATAAAAGAAAAAAAAAATGAAGAAATTAAAGAAGATAAGATAAAAGAAGAAAAAAAAAATAATAAAAAAGAAGAATCTAATGATAATAAAAATAATTTTAAAGAATCTGAATTATTTTATAATTCTGATTATAATAATCAATTAGGTGATGAACTTAAAAAAAGATTATCAAAAAATACAAAAAAAGAATTTAATGATTTAGCAGATTTGTTAGCAGTTCCATCAAATGATAATGGAACTTTTAAAATAGATTTATTTGCAACAACAAAAAAAAAAAATACTGGTGATTTAGATGAATATGATGATGATTATATTGAAATTCCAAGAGAAGAAAATATTATTAAGAAATTTGATAATGCATTCACTGGAATTATTAATAATAATAATGATGATAATAATGAAGATGATTTATTAGATTTAATGGATATGGCTTCTAAAGAATAAAATAAAAGGGTTTAATTTATTATTTTTAAATGAGAATTTAATTTTTTTAATTATATGATATGTTATACATTATTTTTAAAATTGAAATAAAATAAAAAAGTTAAATATTACTAAAAGAACCATCAATATTCTTATCATCATCATCAAAAAAGTCATCATTTTTAGTATCTATTCTTAAATCATTTTCTACATTTAATCCTAATTGTTTAATTTCATTTTCATCTTTTATTTCAGTTTCTTGATAAACAATTTCCTCATCTTCATGTTTAAATAATATTTCATTTTCATTCATAAAAGATATAATAGGAATTTGAAAGAAAATTAATAAACCATAACAAAAACATCTGAAATTTTGAAAATGATTCATTTCAACCATTCTAAGCATTTTACTTCCAGTATAAATAAAATAATTTTGTGTAATTAAAATAACAATTTGAACTAAAATAAAAGGAAGTTCATCTTTAAATTGAGCAAAAAATAATGAATAATCATCATGTAATTCATAAACAATAGCATTAAAAACAATCATATACATTATAGTATTATATAACATAGTACTTCTATAAACAGAATCAGTAAAAACAAGAACTATTAAAAAGATAAAAAGTTGTAAAAGAATACCAATAAAAATTCTAAAGCAAATATTTCTAGAAAGAATAAAATTATGAGGAGAATAACTCAAAGAATTTTTTGCTAAAACATTTTTTCTAGAAGGTTTCCCAATTGATAAAGCAAGAGCTTCTAAAGTATCAATAATTAAATTTAAATACAATATTTTATTATGATAAAATTGAATATTAATAGCAGGAATATTAGAAATTATCATTAAAACAACTAAAGCACCAACAAAAGAAATTTGAAATTGTAAAAATTTTCTAATACAATCATAAATATTTCTCCCATAAACAATTACATCAAATACATTTGAAAAATATTCATCTTCAAATATAATATCACTTGATTCATAAATAATATCATTATAATTATTTTCTCCAAATATTATTCCAGCATGAGCAGCTTTAAGTGGAATAGCATCTGAACTTCTTTCACCAATCATTGCAATTATATCTCCTTGAGAACTCATTGTTCCAATTAAAGAAAATTTATCTTTTCCTGTTGCATTGGCTATTGCTTTACATGAATATATTCTTTTAAAATATGATGAACATTGTGGTATATTAAATATAAATTTTTTTTCTTGTTCATTAAATGATATTGATACTATTTTACTTAATTCATCATTTGCGTTTATTATTGTGTTTTTTTCAAAGGATTCTATTTCATTTGATAATAAATATATTTGACTTTTTGTTTTTTTAGTTTCTTTTTCATCTAAAAAATTCATTATATTTTTTGTATTTCTTAAATTTGTTATACTTTTAGAAATATTTTTTATTAATCCTAATTGTTTTGCTATTACTCTTAAACTATCTACACTTAATGCTGTTACTAATTTGAAATTAATTCCAGAATTTCCTATTTCTACTATTTTATCTGAAATTAAAGATTCTACTTCATTTTTTATTCCTATTAATGCAATAAATGTCAATTTTGAATGTTCATTTAAAGCTATATTACTTCGATTAAAGTCTTCTTTTTGAATTTCATTATAACATAAAATTATTGGATATACATAATTATGTGACATTTGATTTATTTTTAATTTTAATTTATCTGAAAAACCTTCATCAATTTCTCTTTTTCCAATTCCAGGTGTAATATATGTATCTATTTTATTAATTATTTGATCAGGATTACCTAAATAATAAGTTTTAATTATTGAATCTGATTTATTATCTTTAACACATGAATAAATTAAATTATCATTTATTAAATTAGTACATGAATAAAGTAAATTTTCATTTAATTCTTCTATTATTTTCATTGTATTTACTTGAATAGAATTTAAATATTTTAATAAACAACATCCAATATTATTTCCAAAATAATGTATTTCATTATTTTTTTGTGCAGTATAAGCTTTTGAATTTAAAGTAATACCTTCACAAAATAAATTAAAAATTTCAGGCTCAACCATATTTTTTAGATTATAAATATTTTTATTATGAATTTGTGTATCTTCAATATAAATACTATCAATAGTATTTTGTTCTTTTTCTACACCATAATAATCAGTAATAATATTATTCATTCCAGCCATAAATTCTAATGAATTTGTATTTTTAATTATAATTCTTTTTTTTGCTAATCTAAAAACTGCATTTGCTAATGGTATATTATAACTTAATTCAACACCCATTGGAACAATTATTGATAATAATATTAAAAAATAAAATAATGAATCTACAAAAATATATAATTGAGTAAATTGTTGAGTATATGTTGTTAAATGATAATTATTTTTATAAATTTCATATACATAAAAAGCAGTAATAATAAATGAAATAATTGATGCAGTAATAATTGAACCAATATATAAATTATTTATATGATTTTGAATAGGACTATGATTCTTATTATTATCATGATGATATTTTTCCATTTGATAATAATCTTCAAAAAGTAAAAATCCATTTTGTGTAAATTTATTATCATGAACTTTCAAACTACCAACTTCTCTAATATCAACTCCTTCATATTCTAAAGGAATATTTTCTTCTGTATTTTTTTCATAACATTCAACATTTAATACTAATAAATATGCATATCCTTGAATAATTCTAGTACCACTTAATAAAATAGGAAAATCTAATATTCTATCATTATTAGCATAATTTAAATTTCTAATTTCATGAATTCTACCATCTTTATTTTGAATAGCTAAAGATGCAGTTTTAATAATAATACCATCAACAATTGTAATATCACCTGATGAAATAATTAAAATATCTCCAACTAAAACATGTTGATGAGGAATAATAATTTGTTCTTTATTTCTTAAAACTCTTACCTCTCTTTCATTAATTTTATCTTTAAAATTATTTATCATTCTTTCAATTACGTAATGTGTGATTGCATTTAAGATAATTAAAAATAAAACAATTGAATATAATGTTATATAATCAAATTTTTCATAATTACCATAAATTCTATCTATAATTAATCTAAATGTTGCTACTAAAATTATGAAAATGTATATTTTTTTTAATGATAATTCAAAGAACCAACGTAAAAATGATTTATTTTTTCTTTTATTTATTTTTGGATCATATAAACCAAAATGATTTATTCTATCATAATATTTTTTTGATTGAGATTCTGGAAATTCTGTATTGAAATAATCTCCTGATACTAAACCCATTTTTGGATCAACTGATAATCTATCACATAATGACTTAATTCCTCCTAAATTTTCTATAATTTTATGTGATTTTTTATTTATTATATTTTTAGGTTCTAATATTTTTTTTATTTCATTTCTCTCTATTCCAAAATTATTATTTCCATTTAATAAACATTCATCATAATTTGAAGGTTCAAACATTTTTTATATTTTTATAAAATTTAGTTATTTAAAATAATTTAATTTTATTCAAATAAATTTAATTTTTTAATTGTAAAAATAATTATTTAATAATAATCTCTTTGATAATAATTATATCTTCCTCTTCCACCTCTTCCTCCTCTTCCATATCCTCTTCCACCACCATAATTATTATAATAATTATTTCCTCTATTTCCATAATAATTATTATTTCTATAACCATAATCATCATAATTATCATAATCATTATAATCATTATAATTATCATAATCATTATAATTATTATAATTATTATATCTTCCTCTTCTTTGACCTCTTCCATAACCTCTTCCTCTATAATTATTATTATTATTATTACTATGAATATTACTATAATAATCATTTTCATAATCATCTTCTTCTCCGTATTCTTCATCATCAAAATCTTCTTCTTGAATTTCCATTATATTTAAATAATATTCTAATTGATTTTTGAATAAATCATTTTTAAAAAAATCTATTTCTTCATCTATTATTGCTAATTCATTTTCTAATTCTTCATTAATTTTACCTTTTTTTTCTTCTTCTTTTTCTTTTTTTATTATATTATCTATTGATTTAAAAATTGAAAAAAGACTATTTTTATTATCTTTTTTATGTTTTTTATCTTTTTTATTATTATCTTGTTTAATATTTTTTTTATTTTTAAATTCTTCTTTTTTCCAATTAATTTCTGTTGCTTTAATTGATGAAATCTCATTTTTATCATTATAAATATATTCTTTTGATAAAATATTAGGTTCAAAATATTCATTTTGATCAAAAATAAAAGAAACTTTAAATCCATTTTCTGTATCTTCATATAAAATCTTATTTAAATAATTTAAAACTTTTTTATCTTCATCATCAAACATAAAATAATCAGCATTTTCAAGAACAGTTTTCCAATAATTTTTAATTTCATTTGTATTTGAATCAGAAGAATCAATATTATATAATTTTTTTTCTTCATCTGTTAAATCCAAATTATTATTATTTCCAAAAACAATATCATTAATTTTATTATTTATATCAGAATATTGAATATTATATTTTTTTATTAAGTCTTTTTGAGCTTTATCCGCATTTTCTGCAATTTTTTCCCTTTCATCTGCAATTTTATTTAAATATAATAATTTTGCTTGTTTTCCTGGATTTTTAATTTTTTCTATATTTTTCAAAATTATTTTCTCCTCTTCGTCATTTTCAATTCCTTTTATATCTTCATTTTCTACTTCTTTAGCTTCCATTTTGATTTGGATAAATTAATATATAATTTAAATTAATTTAAAAATAAATAATAAAATTTAATATTTGTTTCTAGAAATAAAAAAATAAAAATTAATAATTCTTATAACATTTTATTCTTTATTAAAAAATGAACATTTAATTATTTGATGAAAGATTATTATTATTATTATTCAAACTAGAATCAATAGTAATTTGAACATTAGTAACATTTTTCTTTCTTTTATAATTATCCTCATTACCTTGAGTATTATTCCCACTAACAAATTGTTTAAATTTAGTAATCTTTACAATTTTTGGTGAACTTTCACCATCTTTCTTCCCACCTTTATTAAAATCAGTAGTTTCATCTTCATCTGAAATAGGAGGAGCATCTTCATTTAAATTTTTAAAACTTGATTTACCAACTTTAGGTAATTTAATTTTAGCACTAATTGAATTTGGATTAGAATCACTTCTAAAATTTTTAACAGAACCAATTTGACCATCAAATTTCTCATTATCACTAGAAAATTCTTTTTGTTCATAACTTTTAATTAATTCAGGACTTATCATTTGTAACATATGAGAAAATCCAGGTCCTTTTTTTAATTTAATATCATCTCTTAATGGATATTTATTCCATGGTAAATATTCTGATTTTGGATTTGTATTTGTTATATCTGCTTCACATGATGCACATTTTAATGTTAATGGTCTTTTTGCTAATAACCAAGTATCACCATTTTCATGTCTTTTTATTTGTTCTTCTGCAACTTGTTTTATTTGAATTTCTAAAGTTTTAACACTTCTATAAACATCATTTTTCTCTGCAAAAGTTTTTTTACAAAATGCTTTAAAGTCATTTAAATTTTGATTAATATTATTTTCTAATGAATTCATTTGATCAATTGTTGGTACATTTTTTAAATTATCATATAAATCAGAGATTGCTCTTTGCATATTTTCATCTTGTTTTTTTAATCTATCTAATTCTCTATATAAAGCTTTTGTACTTTGCATAAATCTTTCTTGATCAATAAATTGACTTAAATCAATCATTCCTAAACCTTTATTTTCATGTGATTGACTTTTAAGTGCGTTTACATGTCCTGTTAATATTTCTAATTTATGATATAAATCTTGTGCTTGGGAAAATAATTTTTTTGTATCATCATTTAAGAAATTAATATTGTCTTTTGCATCATTTATTAAATCTAAATCTGATAAGTGATGATCGTATAATTCTTTTAAATCTGAATGTACTAATTTATTATCCATATCAAATTGAATGTTTTTTAATGTTTTTTTCATTTCATCTAAATCTTTACTATTTAAATGCATTCTTAATTCATTATCTATATCATTTACTTTTCTTCTTAAATCATTTACTTTTTTTTCTAATAAATTTAAATCTTGTTGTGATGCATTTGGATTCGTAAGATCAATTTTTACTTCAGAACCACTTAAACTTTGTAATTGTTTATTTATTTGTTCTAATGCTTCTTTTAATTTATCATCAATTTCTTTTTCTATTTCTTCTTTAGTTGTATTAATATTTTTATTTATTTGTTCATTATTATCATTTATTAATTTATTCAAATCATCATCTTTACTTTTTAATTCTTTAACATTATTTCCTAATTGATTATTTATATTTTCAAAATCATCTTTTACATTATTATAATTTCTTTGTAAAACATTAATTAAATTTCCATTATTCATAGCTTGATTTTTAACTTTCTGAAATTCTAATTGATCATTTTTATATTTTTCATCATTTAAATCGAATCTTTTATTAATTCTTGCTTCTAAAGCTCTAATTAAAACTTTTGAAGCATCTGTATTTCCATCACCAGAATCTTTAATCATATTAAAAACATCCATATCAGCAGTTTTTGTTTGTAAATCTTCCATTATAATTGCATTTCTTCTTAATTTTAAATTTATATCTTGAATACTATTTTGAAGTTTTTGAAAATCACTATTATTTCCATCTTCATGATCTTCTAATGCTCCTTTTATTAATTTTAAATTTTTATCTTTTTGAGCTGATGATTCTAAAAGTTCATGTATAAATTTTTCTAAAATTGAAATTTTTTTCTGATTTTCTCTTATTCTTTTTAATAATGTTTTAATTAATTCTGGATTTATTTTCATTTTTGAAGTATCTTCTTCTTCTTTATCATCATCAACAATATTTTTTAAAGCTTCTTGAAAATGATTTGAACTTAATGTTGGATTTGATTCTAAATTTTTTAATTGTTCTTGTAATTTATTTTTTCTTGGTGTAATTAAAGGTTCCATTTGTTCAGAAATAATATTATTATCTTTTACTTCATCTTCACTTTTTTTTGGAATATCAAATTGAGGAACTTTACTTGTTTCTTTATAAGGTTCTTCATATGTTTCTTTATAAGGTTCTTCTTTTGTTTCTTTATAAGGTTCTTGTTTTGTTTCTTTATAAGATTCTTCTTTTGATTCTTTATAAGGTTCTTCTTTTGTTTCTGAATCAATAATTTTAGATGTTTCTTTTTCTTGTTTTGAAATTATTTTTTTTTCTGTTTCATATTTTTTTGAATCTGGAATTTGAGTTTTTTCAAAATATGTTGGTTTTATTTGAACTGGTTCTATTGGAGTTGGAAATTGATCTAAATGGAAATCTGATTCTTGTGGTTTTCCTTCTATTAAATTATTTATTGTTTTTGTTAAATTATTGAAATTTGATTCAATTGTTGAAAATTTATTATCTGAATTTAAAATGTGAGTATTCAGTTTTGACTCTAAGTTTTTTATATAATTTTGCATTTCTAAACCATTTTTACAAAGAGATTTTAAAATGTCTTTCAACATTTCAAATTGAAATAGATGATCTAAATTATATTCTTTTCCATTACATACATACATTGTTTTATTAAAATTATTAAAAAAAACTGATTAAAATTATTATGATTATTTAAAATAATGAATAAATTTGTTTTCAATTTTATTTTATAATTATGATATAATTAATAATTTTTTATTTTATTTGTAATTTATATTCTTTTGAAGAAAAATAAAATGACAAAACAATTATTATATACATATTTATATTATTAGAAATAAAGTTTAAATAAATTTTTTTTTCAATCAATTAAAGGTTTATTATATTTTTCTTTATTTACAAAACTTTACAATAAAATGATGATTGACAAAAATAATATAAATTAAAAAGAATAAAAAGATAATTATATAGAAAACAATTGTAAATTAATAATATATTATATTCAAAAACAATAATATCGAAAAAAATAATTAATTAATTTTAATCTCAATATGAAATAATAGGAATAATTAATTTAAAAAATAATTAGTATATAATAAGCAATAAAGTAAAAAATATATAAAATTTAAAAATACCTTCACATTTTCTTTAACAATCTTAATTAAATACAATTTTAACCTCAAAATAACAATTAAAACATAATAAATTTAATTTCCCTTCTTCAAAGCTTATTTAGTAAATTCAGCAGCTCCATCAACTCCTAATTCTTCATTAATAATAACATAAACAGGAATTTTTCAAGAAATTTATCTAACCCACCTTTATTAATTAAATTCTTAATAAAAATATCATTTTTATTCATATAATTACCAATAACAGCAGAAACACCACCAATAAATAAATAATTCCAAAAGGTAAAGTAACTAATGAAAGATTACCTGCAATAGAATCATATAATTCAATAAAAAAATCAATAGTTCTTTTTCATAATGAACATTTATTAATAATAAAATTTACTATTTTTTATTATTTCAATCTCTAATATTTAAGATATTTTAATTTTAACATTTTAACATCAAAAATAGGATTCTTTGACATAGTAATGTTAGATCCTCCATGGAGAATAAAAAGAGAACAAAGAAATCAAGGTTCATTTATGTATTATTGTATTTCAATTTAATTATATATCTTCATTTATATTTCTTAATTATAATTTTTGAAATAATAATTCAACTTTTTCAAAAAGTAATTTTTTTTTAAAAATTTTTTTAAATTTTTTCCTCATTATATATAAATCATATTTTTTATAATATAACTAAAAGTGAAAAGTTCTCTAACAAAG
>JAEEGK010002790.1_pt1 | contig 43880 bp, 29 predicted proteins | sample 8958771 | NCBI WGS metagenome assembly JAEEGK01 (sample SAMN16246547, study PRJNA631951) | gut metagenome | biome: gut microbiome; feature: rumen; material: SC-attached | host: Bos | place: Iran: Karaj | collected 2018-10
ACCATGTGGCCGAGGTTGTAGAGTTCGTGGCTCAGGTCTTCCTCCTTGCTCCAGCGGGTATCGCCAGCCCACTCATGGGGTTCCTTAGGATTCTGGGTGCGGGAGGTGTAGAGATAGCCGTCAGGTTCCTGAGCGGAGGCGATCACGTCGAGCACGCTGTCGATATAGGCCACGAGCTTCTTGTCAGGATAGGTCTGCAGGATGTAACTGGCACCCTCGATAGTCTTGTAGGGGTCTGTGTCGTCGAAGGCCAGACCGCCCACCTTGAACACCTTTGAGGGGTCCTTCAGATGCTGGGCTGCATTGGAGAAATTGGTGTAACGGCCCGTTTCCTCGCACTTTGAGAAGGCGAGGGGTATCGTAACCTTACGACTGGCTTCCAGTCGCTGTCCCCAGAATGTTCCAGGAGTTACATAAACATTTGTAAATGGCACAGGATCGATGGGATATCCATGAACCGAAGTCTGTTTCTTTGCTGCCGAGGCGGTCATTGTAACAGTTACCGCCATCATCATTGTCAATAGTCTTTTCATATCGTCATTATTTTTTTATTAATTTCATGATGAAACCACCGCCTGAGGCGAGTTTTATAACCAACTTATCATGAGAGGTAAGAGTCTTTGTTGCTACATGGTAGTCCTCAGCGTTGTGGTTAGCGTTGATACCATCGGTGACAATTGTAGCCAGGTAAGTCTCACCGGAAGAGAGGAAGTCGAGAGAGAGAACGACTTCCCTTTCCTCCCAGTTTGTCTGACCACCTACATACCAGTCGCTACTGTTGCGGCGGGCACTAACAATGTAACAACCAATTATACCTTGAAGAATCTTTGTTTCGTCCCATGTGTCAGGGATAGACGTTATCATGTCAACGCATTCCTGTTCGCGCTCATAATTTGTCGGTGCATCGCAGAGCATCGTGAAAGGTGAGTCTTGAATCACGTAGCATGCCAACTGATGACAGCGTGAGCCCATCGATACGGGGTTCTGGTAGCATTCCACCCAGTTTTCCTTCGTGCCGTTGCGCAAAGCACCCGGGGTGAAATCCACGTTACCTGCCATCATTCGGATGAAGGGGAAGGTGACGTCATAGCGAGGCATATCCGTATCCTTCTTCGCCCAACGGGCTTCCTCCATACCGAACACACCTTCGTAGTTGAGGATATTCGGATAGGTACGGTTCATACCTGTAGGAGTGAAGTAGCCGTGATAGTCTACGAAGAGGCGATACTGCGCACAGGTCTTGGCGAGCCGCTCGGCCATCTCCACAGCCGTCTGGTCGTTACGATCCAGGAAGTCTATCTTCCATCCCGCAATTCCCATCTTGGTGTATTTCTCGCAAGCCTCCACGAGATGTTCGTCGAGCACGTTGAAGACCGTCCAGAGCACGATGCTCACACCTTTTGCCTTGCCGTAGTCGATGAGTCCCCGCAGGTCGATGTCAGCGATGGGGTTCATAATGTCTGCCTTATTAGAGTCATACCATCCCTCATCGAGCACGACGTATGGAATATGGTTCTTGGCCGCAAAGTCAATATAATATTGGTACGTGCGGGTGTTTATGCCAGCCTTGAAATCGACTCCCTTCAGGTTCCAGTCGTTCCACCAGTCCCAAGCCACCTTGCCTGGACGAATCCAAGAGGTGTCACCTATCTGATTAGGGGTGGCCAGCGCATACACAAGGTTGTTCACAGGCATCTCCGTATCATTCTCCGTGATGGCCATCACTCGCCATGGATATGTCCTTGCTCCTGTGCTCTTGGCGATATAGTCCTCTGTCTCTTCGACATAGCTCATCCCACGCCAAGGATAATACCCCATCTTCTTCGGATATTTCGCAAAGGCGGCTGAAATCTCACAATAGGGACTGTCCCCATTGTGTGATTTGAGGAACATGCCTGGATAGGCGCGGAGGTCGGATTCCAGGATGGTTACCTTCACATCGCCACACTCGACGGTAGCAGGCAGGAAGGCGTATTTGTCCTTGGCCTCAGAGAGGAGCGTCTCGTGGTAATAGTTCTGGAAGGCCATCGCAAAGGGCTTCTCGTCGTTGGTGGAGTAGGCGAGCCAGGCCTTGCTATCCTTGGGGAAGCAGAAATCGGCCGTCTCGTCGCATACCACCGTCTCGCCTTTGCGTGTCGTATAGAAGCGGTAGGCCACACCTTCGTCGTAGGCTCTCACCTGAAGACCAATGCCGTTGCTGAACCTCAGATCCAGCTGACGGTATTCAATTTGTAAGTTCTTTTGCCTATAAAACGGAGCATCGATTTCCTCGGCAAAAAGTTTGCTGCCTTTAAACTTGGAGTTTAGTGCCTGTAAACTCGGACTTTCAAGGCAGTAAACTCCGACTTTACTGCCTGTAAACTCAGAGACCCTGAAATCGGCCTTTACAGACACGATTTCCCTATCGTTATGCTTGACAAGAATTTTCAAATCCTTACCGACCGTCACCACATTCTTCCCATTGGGTGAGGCGACGGTATAGTCCTTGGCAGAGGCAGAGATGCCGCTGAAAATAAATAAGGTGGCTAGAGTTAATTGCCGGAAATGCTTCATACTCACGATTGCTTTTTAATTCTGGTGCAAAGATAGCCATTTTCTGCCAAACGGGATGAAAATATCGTCTAAACTCGATGGCAAAATCGTCCAAACCTGCTGTTTCTGAGGCGTTATGGACGATATTTGTATCATCTTGGACGATTGTGGCATCCCGTTACGCCGTTTTTTCGTTATTTTGCAGTCGAAATCAAAATCGCTACAAACTAACAATAACAAAAATAAAATGAGCAAGCAATTGATGTCAATCATTGGCGCTGCCACCTTAACCCTGACAGTTGCAGCCCAACAGATCCAGGAGGTGCCGTTCACGCAAGTACATCTGAACGACGGTTTCTGGACTCCCCGCATCGAGGTGAATCGTACGGTGAGCATCCCTTCGGCCTTCCACGAGTGTGAAGTGAACGGACGCTTCGACAACTTTGCGCTGGCTGCTGGACTCATCCAGGGCGAGCACAAGGGCGACTTCTCGTTCGACGATACCGATCCCTACAAGGTCATCGAGGGTGCCAGCTACTCGCTCGCCGTACACTACGACAAACAGCTCGATCACTACCTCGACTCCGTGATTAACCTCATCGCCCAGGCTCAGGAGCCAGACGGATACCTGACCACATGCGTGACTAATAAATGTACGCGCCTGAGTGGATGGTGGGGCACCCATAAGTGGGAGAAAATCAACTCACACGAGCTCTACAACTCAGGTCATCTCATCGAGAGTGCCGTTGCCCATTATCGTGCCACAGGCAAGAAGACCTTCCTCAATGTCGCCATCAAGAATGCCGATCTCGTCTGCAAGACCTTCGGCCCCAATGATGGGCAGATCCATCGTCCTGGCGGACATCCAATCATCGAGATGGCCCTTTGCAAGCTCTATAAGGTGACTGGCGACAGGAAATACCTCGAAGGAGCCAAGTATTTCGTGGATGAAACAGGGCGTTGTACAGACGGACACCGTCCTTCGAAGTATTCTCAGGACCATATGCCCATCCTTCAGCAGGAAGAGATCGTAGGTCACGCCGTACGTGCAGGCTATCTCTACTCCGGTGTTGCCGATGTGGCAGCACTCACTGGCGACAAGGCCTACTTTGAGGCTTTAGAGCGTATCTGGGAGAACATGTCGAGTAAGAAACTGTTTATCACAGGCGGTATCGGCAGCCGTCCTCAGGGCGAGGGCTTCGGACCCAACTACGAACTGTTCAACCACACGGCTTATTGCGAGACCTGTGCCGCCATCGCCAATGTGTATTGGAACTACCGCATGTTCCTCGCCACAGGTGAGGGCAAGTATATAGATGTTTGCGAGCGTGCGCTATATAATAATGTGATGAGTGGTGTCTCACTGAGCGGCGATAAGTTCTTCTATGACAATGTATTAGAGAGCGACGGTGAGCACGAGCGCCAGAAGTGGTTCGGCTGTGCCTGCTGTCCTGGCAACATCACCCGTTTCGTGGCTTCCATCCCTGGCTACATCTATGCACAGCAAGGTAAGGACATCTTCGTGAACCTCTATGCCCAGGGTAAGGCCAAAATCGGCAAAATCGAGCTGGAGCAGACCACCGACTATCCCTGGGACGGCAAGATCCGTGTCAAGGTAACCAAAGGAAGTGGCAAGTTTGCCATCAAGCTCCGCATCCCCTCTTGGCTGAAGACCTCACCTACGAACAACGACCTCTACAAGTATGCAGATGCAGCCAAGACTTATCATGTAAGTGTCAATGGTCAGGCGCTCTATCCCGAGAACCGCGATTATATCACCATTACCCGCAACTGGAAGAAGGGCGATGTCATCGAACTCGACTTCCCGATGGATGTCCGTCGTATCGTGGCAAACGACAATGCCGAAGACGATCGTGGCAAGGTGGCCTTGGAACGCGGCCCTATCGTATTCTGTCTCGAAGGAATAGATCAGGCCGACGGCAAGGTATTCAACAAGTATATCCTCAATGCCTCGAAGATCAGTGCCTCATACGATGCTCATCTCCTCAATGGTGTGATAACGCTCAGCGGCGATGCCAAGGAACTGCAGCAGGACGGAAGCATCAAGGACGTGAAGTTCCGTGCCATACCCTATTCCACTTGGAACAACCGAGGCCCCCAGCAGATGGAGATCTGGATTGCCAACACCCCTGCACAGGCTGTTGCCACGCCATTAGAGACCATCGCCTCGAAGGCTCAGACGTTCAGCAATCGCGGGCCTATCCAGAACGATGCCCCTGAGACAGCACCTACCGACTCCTGGGCAGGCGGCGTGAATGACCAGTGGGAGCCCAAGCGCTCTTCTGACGTCTCCAAGCCCTACCACTACTGGTGGTTGAAGCAAGGTACTACCGAAGCCATCAGCTATCAGTTCGACAAGGAGTACGAGGTCAGCAACGTACAAGTCTATTGGCTCGACTTCGACCATTACGACGGCAACTTCCGCACACCCGAATCCTGGACGCTCTATTACAAAGATGACAAGGGCGAGTGGCAGGAAGTGGAAGAACACAGTCCCTACGCTGTGCTGAAAGACTGCTACAACAGCGTCGACTTCAAGCCCGTGAAGACTACCGGATTAAAGATCCTCGCCAAGCTCCGCAAAGGAGTAAGCGGCGGAGTTCTCGAGTGGAAGGTAAACTAAAGCCGTGTTAATCCGTGTAATCCGTGCCAAGAATAATATAAACAATATGTATCACAAAATCAATAAACCTAAAAAACAAATTGGTATGAAGAAACATTTCTTATGTTTGCTTTTGCTGGGCGGGGCTCTTGGAGCCTACGCCGCAGAAAGCACATCACCAGCCGTTGCTGAGATTACTCAGCAAGGAGTGAAAGTGCAAGGTGTTGTCACAGACGCCAAGGGAGAGCCGATCATCGGCGCCACGGTGACTGAGAAAGGCACCAAGAACGCGACCGTTACCGACTTTGAAGGTAACTACTCTCTGAACGTTGCCAGCAGCAACGCCGTACTCGTCATCAGCTACATCGGCTTCATCAATCAGGAAGTGAAGGCCGGCAGCAACGTGACCCTTCAAGAAGACAACGCCCTGTTGAATGAGGTCGTCGTCATCGGTTACGGCACCCAGCGCAAGGGCGATATCACCTCTGCCATCACCAGCGTGAAAGCCGAAGACTTCGCACAGGGTAATATTCGTGACGCCGGTGACCTGATCAAGGGTAAGGTAGCCGGTCTGACGATTGCCAACGGTTCTGGTGACCCCAGCGCCGCCTCTTCAATCCGTCTGCGTGGTATCATCTCGCTAGAAGGTGGAAACTCTCCCCTCGTGCTCGTCGATGGTTTGGAAGGCAGCCTCAACACGGTGGCTCCTGAGAACATCGAGAGTATCGACGTGCTGAAGGATGCCTCTGCTGCCGCTATCTACGGTACACGTGGTGCCGCCGGTGTGATCCTCATCACCACCAAGGCCGGTAAGCGCGAGACCCGTACCACTGCCAACTACAGCGGTTATCTCTCACTGGCATCATTCGGCAAGAAGCTCGACATGATGGACGGCAGCGACATCCGTGCAGGCAAGACCAACTATACGGATCGCGGCTACGATACAGACTGGATCGATGCCGTTTCACGTACAGCCCTGACTCACAACCACAATGTGAACATCAGCGGTGGTAACAAGAGCACTTCTTACAATGCCGACTTCACCTATCGCGACCAGAAGGGTGTGTTCATCGACACCTATGCCAAGGAGATGCACTTCAACGGCGGTGTGAGCCACTGGATGTTCAACGACATGCTGAAACTGCAGTTCAATATCCTGAAGCGCTGGCACGAGAACGGTCCTGTGGATGCAGCCGGTCAGATGGTATATCGTCAGGCCCTGATGCGTAACCCCACTGAGCCCATCTACGCTGAGGACGGCGACTATTACGAGAACTTCGGTATCAACTACTACTACAACCCCGTGGGCATCCTCAAGGAGCACACTGGTGAGTATAAGACCGAGACCACACGTCTGACAGGTAATGTAACCCTCGAGCCGATTAAGGGTTGGCAGACGAACCTGATGCTCTCTACCGAGCGTTACAACGCCCACGATGAGGGTTACTACACCTCTAAATACTATGGCCAGAAGAACAGCTATACCACTGGTTACGCTTATCACAGCTATGCATACAACAAGACGAACAATCTGGAGCTCACCTCTACTTATAAGCACCAGTGGGGCAACCACCGTTTCGAAGCCCTCGTCGGTTACAGCTACCAGTATCAGGTAGACGAGAGTTTCTACGCTAACAACACCAACTTCCTGAACGACTTCTTCGAGTACAACAACATGGGCGTTGGTCAGTACCTGAAGGACGGTAAGGCAGGACTCGGTTCTGGCAAGAGCGATGACACGCTGGTAGGTTTCTTCGGACGTGTCAGCTACGGTTACAGTGACAGGTACAATGTGCTGCTCTCTCTCCGCCGCGAAGGTTCTTCAAAGTTCGGTGAGAACAATAAATGGGGTTCGTTCCCCTCTGTATCTCTCGGTTGGACCATCTCTAACGAGAAATTCATGCAGGGCACTCGCTCTTGGCTCGACAATCTGAAACTGCGTGCCGGTTTCGGTGTGACTGGTGTCATCCCCGGTGCCCGTTACCTGTCTCTGACGACATGGGCATTAGGTACACCTTACTACTATGACAACGGAACCTGGAAACAGGGTCTGAAGGTTGACCAGAACCCGAACCCCGACCTGAAGTGGGAGAAGAGCACCGAGTATAACATCGGTATCGACTTCGCTGTGCTCGGCGACCGCATCTGGGGTAGCATCGATCTCTATCGCAAGAAGACCGTCGATATGCTTTGGGAGTATGACGTGCCCGTGCCGCCCAACCTCTATCCCCGCACCAGGGCCAACGTCGGTGAGATGCGCAACCAGGGTATCGAGGTGGCCATCAACGCCATCCCTGTCCGCACGAAGGACTTCGAGTGGAAGACCACTGCCACCTTCGCGAACAACGCCACCAAACTGCTGAGCCTCAGCAATGACCTCTATGAGACGGCTAACCGTCACTATATCGCTTACCTCGGCGAGCCTATCTCACTCTCCACACAGATCATGGAGGTGGGCAAGCCTCTCGGACAGTGGTATGGTCTGAAGTCAGTAGGTGTCAGCGAGAATGGTCTCTGGATGATTGAGAACCCGACAACGGGTGCCATCGAGGAGTTCAACGACAACATGCTGACCGATAAGGAGACCTACTATCAGAACCTCGGCAATGCCATTCCTAAGGTAAACGTAGGCTGGAGCAACACCTTCAAGTATAAGGACTTCGACCTGAACATGCAGTTTACCGGACAGTTCGGCTTCAAGATTCTGAACGAGGCCCGCGCTTACTACCAGAACAATGCCGTAACCTACAACCGCTTGAAGGATGCTGCAGAGGCTCCTTACGGTGATGGCAACGTGCTGAAGCCCGCCCAGAAGCAGACCTTCGTCAGCTACTACCTGAGCAACGGTAACTTCTTCAAACTCTCGAACCTCACGTTAGGCTACAACATACCTCTGAAGGAAAACAAATACATCAAGGCTGCACGCGTCTATGCTTCTGCCGACAATGTGTTTACCATCACTGCCTACAACGGTCTGGATCCGGAGCTCTCCAATGGCGATCCCCAGTACTCTGGTATCGACCAGCGCGACAAGTATCCGACCATCCACACTTATACATTTGGTCTTAACGTAACATTCTAAAAACAGATACGACAATGAAAGCAATATATAACAAAATCATCGTTTCCGCTATGGTAGGGGCTGCAGGCCTGACCATTGCCGGATGTACAGATTTGGACGAGACGATATACGACCGTCTGGCTTCCGAGAAGTACGAGTTCACGGATGCCGACCTCGAGGCCACCATTGCCCCCGTTTACGGCAGTCTGCGCGACGTGTATTGGGGATGGTTCGGCATGGCCGACATCATGGATGAGAGTTCCGACGTATGGGGTATTCCTAACCGTATCGGTATCGGCTGGGGCGACCTTTATATTTCTATGCACAAGCATGAGTTCAACTCGGGAATCGGTCACTTTGAGGTGAACTGGGACAACAACTATGCCGGTGTGAATGCCTGCAACCAGATTCTGGCCAATGAGCAGGTGGCTGGCAGCGAACTCATCAAGGCTCAGGTACGTGCCTATCGCGCCATGTACTACTACAATCTGCTCGACCTGTTCCGCAACATTCCTCTGGATACGACCTTTGTTCATCCAGAAGGCTGGACACCAGAGCAGGCTGATCCTCAGGTTACCTACAAGTGGATTGAGAGTGAGCTGAAAGACGTGGCTGAGCATTGCGGTGAGGATGTATCCCTCGGCAAGTTGAGCAAGTATGCTGCCTACATGCAGCTGGCAAAGCTCTACCTGAACCACGACGCCTGGTTCCCCAATGCCAAGGATCCTTCTTACTATCAGAAGTGTATTGACTGTCTGAACGTTATCATCAATTCAGGCAAGTTCGCTCTGGCTAACAACTACAGCGATAACTTCATGGAGGACATCAGCACCTCACCTGAGATCATCTTCGGTATCGTGTTCGAGAACAAGTATGCCGGTGGTAACTTCATGGCCAACCTCTGGATCCACAATGCAGGCCGTGCCCGCTGGAACTTCTCAGGCTGGGCTACAGGTGGTGGCATCGTGTTCCCACAGTTCCTTGATATCTATGAGGAGGGTGACACCCGTTTGGAGAACACCTGGACAGGCGGTCCGCAGTATGCTATGGACGGCAGTCCCATCCTGCTCGACGGAGAACCTCTCGACTACACACGTGAGCTGCACAGCATCGACAATCCGGGTTGCTACCCGATGGAGAGCTGGCGTTTGGTGAAGTATGAGATCAAGAGCGGTGACTTCGGTTCAAGCTACGACGACGTGCCCTACTATCGCTATGCAGATGCCCTGCTGATGAAGGCAGAGTGCCTGCTCCGTCTGGGCGGCTACAACGGTGAGACTGAGGACGATGCTGCTGCACTGGTTACTCAGGTTCGTGCCCGTAACTTCAAGGCTGATCCCGCCAAGGCCAAAGTAACTGCTGCCATGCTGAAGGGTGGTAGTAAGTACAACTATGGTCATCGTGAGAACACGGGTGAACTCGGTGCTGAGGACAACTGGGTAGAGAACTACCAGGGTGGTGACGACATCGAACTCGGTGGACTGCTCGACGAGCTGGCTCGTGAATTTGTCTGCGAGGCACACCGTCGCGATGATATCATTCGCTTCATGATCAAGGGTACGGATATGAACGTGTATTGCGGCAAGTCTTGGTTCTGCAAAGATCCTGAGGCTGACCGTCACACCGACATCTTCCCCATCCCACAGACTGCTCTCGACGGTAACCCCAACCTGAAGCAGAACCCCGGTTACACTGCAGCTAATTAATAACTCATTAATCACTAAGAATTATGAAAAAGAACATATTATATATAGCAATGGCTTGTTTCGCCTTAGGCTTTACCGCTTGTAGCGACGATCCCGAGGACGCAGTCAGCAAGCACGTCTATGGTCCCGACGAGGCACCTTACCTGCGTGCCGATGCCAATGCCTCCATCGCTTACAACGCAGAGTTCCGTAAGGGTCACATCGCCCCGAAGACCATTTATCTGAAAGACTATGCCGAGCAGATCCAGACCAAGATGAAGATGACGGTCGATGACATGCTGGCCGGCGTTGAGTCAGGCAAGGTGGTTTTCTATAACATTAACACCGCCCGTGGTATCTGGAACAAAACGGCTCCTACCAAGGGCAGCTACGGCTGGTGGTATAACTCGGCAGGTGGTGTTGCTGACGCAGGTTCTGGCATAGCCAGCATCGAGCTCGACAAGGCTGAGAAGGCCCTTATCGTGAGTGTGCCGGAAGATTCACCTGCAGGTATTGCTGTTGCTGCCAACGTTGGTTTCGCCATCGACAATGGCAAGGACTTCGATGATTACATCCGCTTCAACATCAGCATGGCCGTCACAGATCCCGGTACCATTATCCAGAACATTGTGATTCCTGCTGGCGACTACGCTTCATACGAACTTGAATTCGCTGGTATCGAAAACGCCATCAACGCCTGCTTCGGCATGACCTCCAGCGAGTTTAATGCACTGGTACAGGATCCTGAAGGCGACATCGCCCTATATATGGTCGACGATGCTGGAAACTGGGATACCACATCCAGCTACACCGCCAATGGCATCGGCTTCTGGCTCGACGCTTCTGGCAAGGTGACCACATGGGGCACCGATGGCTTCACATACTATGTGGAGACCCACGACGGTACTGTAGGCATCGGCCGTGCACCTGAGCTTCCTTCAGGCATGGAGGGCAAACTGCACTTCGTCTATGCCAACAAGACCGACGACAGCCAGTACATTGAGTTTGTCATTAACTTAACACTTGAATAATTCATGAAGCAACTTACAAAACTTATGAGCAAGAGCGCCCTCGTAGCGCTCCTGGCTCTCGGTCTCTCCGCTTGTTCAAAGGATGATGAAGTCGTTGTAGGCAACATCACCATTGCGGAGAGTGAACTGAACAAGACCGTGGCATGGGACGAAGTGGAGAGCTCCATCACGTTCACTGCCAACAGTGACTGGACGGCCTCCGTGAGCGACGTCACCACCCGAGCCGCCAATACGAAGATCGACTGGCTGACCCTGACCGTGAACACGGGAAAGGCCGGTGAAGTGAAGATGCCATTCTACATCAAGAAGAACGACTCTGAGTTCTACCGTGATGCTCAGATTGAGATCCGCTGCGGCGACAAGACCTCTGTGATCAATGTCCACCAGAACCAGAATCCCGACGCCGTCCACACCATGGACCGTTCGGAGGTGCAGAACTTCGACAAGTACATTTGTCCGGGCGCATGGAACGAGGGCTTTGAGCATGGTGTCGATTACATGCTGCGCGACGATGCCAAGTGGTCGTTCTGGCGCATGAAGCAGAGTGAGCACTTCTTCGTGTTCTGGGAGCCGGGCTTCGGCTACGACCCCAACTCGAGCGACGTGCCCTCCGCCCTCCGCGTGGATGTCGATGACCTGCTGCAGAAGGCTGAGCAGTTCTATACCACCAATGTTGAAAAGCTGAAGATGGTGACCGTAGGACAAGGCAAGTCACAGCTCGACAATTACAAGATGCAGATCTATCTGCTCTATCAGCAGGACTGGCTGGCTACCGGTTCAGGCTATGACAACCAGATCGGTGCCCTTTGGGTGAACCCGTCTACCTGTCAGCCTGTCGGCTCTACCATCGGTCATGAGATTGGTCACTCCTTCCAATACCAGGTGGGCTGCGACAAACTGCTCAATGGTCAGGCTGAGGAGACGGATTATGGTATGAATGGCGGTTTCCGTTACGGTTTCGGCGAGAACGGTGCCGGCGGCTGTGCCTACTGGGAGCAGTGCGCTCAGTGGCAGTCGTTCCAGGACTATCCCGAGGAGTGCTTCACGCAGGAGGCTCATCCTTCAGTATGGCTCCGCAACCACCATCGTCATTTCAACCACGAGTTCATGCGCTATGCCTCTTACTGGCTGCCTTACTACCTGACACAGAAGCACGGCATCGAGGCTTACGGCCGCATCTGGCAGGAGTCTACGTTCCCAGAGGATCCCATTGAGACCTATGCCCGTCTGTTCTGTGGCGGTGACATCGAGAAGTTCTACGATGAGTACTACGACTATGCCGCCCGTGCCGTCACCTACGACTTCGACGCCGTACACCAGTATCTCTCTCTGAATCCCGGTGCAGCCAACTACTCTACCAACATGCTGCCGAAGGATGGTGGCTTCCAGCCTACCTACGACAACTGTCCGGGTACGACAGGTTTCAATGCCATCGAACTGAATGTGCCTGCAGCAGGTACAAAGGTCAAGGCTGACCTCAAGGCCGTGGCTCCTGGCAGTGCCCTCGTAGAAGGTGATGCAGGCAAGGTAGTCAATGGCGACGGTGCTGCTATCGGCAACGTTACGACTTACAACCAGCAGTCGAACACTTCTTCAGCCTACCGTATCGGCTTCGTAGCTGTTAGCGGCGACAAGGCTACCTACGGCGAGATGGCCAAAGGTCAGGATGCAGTAGCAGAGATGGAGGTGCCCGCAGGTACAGATAAGCTCTACCTCGTCGTAGTAGCCACTCCGACAGACTATCAGCGTCAGGGCTGGGACGACGACGAGACCAACGACCAGCAGTGGCCTTACAACGTGAAGTTCGAGAATACGGGTGTAGCCGGCTTCATCCCCATCCCTGCAGGCGATCCTGAGAGTGTGGAGGTAGCTGCTGTTGACATCAACGATCTGGATGCAGCCAACGATACATGGCTTGACCTGAGCCACAACCTCTTGGAGGGTGGTCAGATGGAGGCCATTGCCAAGGCCTTCAAGATGCAGCCCGCTGAGATTATCGCCGCCATCATCCCACGTGGCGAAGAGGCTGTTGCTCCCGCAGAGGGTAAGATTGCCTTCGGTCTGACACAGCCCGACGGTACCATCTCTTACGACTACTCTGCTAATGGCATCGGCTTCTGGATGACTGCCGAGGGTGCTCAGACATGGTGGGGCGAGAACCACGCCTTCTATTTCGAATACGATGGTGCCTACACGCTGAACATCGGTCACCTGCCCCCGGATCCCGAGGCAGAGACCAATGCCGTGAACCCTGGCGACGTGCTCACCTGCAAGCCTACCCTCATCTACACGAAGGATGGCAAGGAGTACACAGCCGTCATCACGCTGAACTTACACTTCTAACCCTGTTTTTTAGGTCCGGGCGGGGAGTGCAGTGCTGAAAGGCACGCGTGCTCCCCGCCTTTCGTGTCTGATTGCTTCCACTGCCACCACTCCTTTGGAAACGATGGCAGATGGAGATAAATAGCACAATATTTAGACGATTATATTATCATTTTAGACGATTATGACAGCGTAATAGCCCAATTTGTCGTACCTTTGCAGCCGAAAATCGAAATAGAGTCATGAAGAAACTACTGACACTCGTTGTGACAACCCTGCTGCTGGCGGGATGCTCCTCAGAGGGCGACCTGCCAAAGCCGAGACAGGTGACTCCTGTCACACCGGATACACCAATAGAGACAAAAGACACCGTGAAGCCCTCAGAGACAGAACCGGCGCAACCGACAGCCAGCTTCGCCGCAAAGTACCGCGTGGCAAAGATCAGCATCAACGTGGACGGCAACATGGCCGTCACCAGCAAGGAGAAGGCCGACTACCGTGGTTGCACAATCAAGATAGAGAGCGACACCGCCGTGTGGAACTACGAGGGGCGAGGCCGCATCCGAGGACGCGGCAACTCCACCTGGGAGTGGTATCCGAAGAAGCCCTATCGCCTGAAGCTCGACGAGAAGGCGGAGATACTCGGACTCGCAGCAGACAAGGACTGGGTGCTGCTGGCCAACTACCGTGACCCGACGCATCTGATGAACACCTTCGTCTTCGAGATGGGCGAACGGCTCGGCATCCCCTTCCCTAACCATACACGGTATGTGGAATTGACAATCAACGGTGACTACAAGGGGCTCTACCAACTCACCGAACAGGTGGAGCAGGGCAAGAGCCGTGTGAATATCGACAAAGAGGAAGGTATGCTGCTGGCCCTCGACGTGGACGACGGTCCGGAGAACGCGCCAGGGGCAGAGGATAATTTCTGGTCGGAGGTGTATCGCCTGCCTGTGTGCGTCAAATTCCCTTCCTCCGACGATGAGGGGCAAGGGGATGAGGCCAAAAGGCTTGCCCGCGAAGCGTTCGCCGCCCTCGAAAACACCATCCTCACCCACGACTACGATGCGCTGGCGAAAGTGATGGACATCCCCGTGATGATCGACTACCTGCTGATCCAGGAATTTATATATAATGTAGAGGTGGCCGCTCCCCGCAGCATCTTCCTGCACCGCGACAAGGGAGGCAAGTGGACCTACGGGCCGCTGTGGGACTTCGACGCAGCCTTCGACTTCGACTGGGGACAGATGACGACAGGACACTATTTCTTCAAAGACTATCGCGAGACGGTGCTCGGCACCGATCCCGCCCGTCACATTAGCAACTACGACTATACATCGAGTTTCTTCACTGACATGTGGAAGAACAGACAATTCGTCAGTGAGGTGAAGAGCCGCTGGAAACAGATCAAGCCCCGTATCATGGCGGAGTTCTGGCCAGAGACGAAGCGCTATGCCGAAGCCTGCACCGAGGCCATGGCGCGAGATGCCAAGCGCTGGCCTATCGACAAAGACTATCAGACGGAGATCAACCGTATGGAGAAATGGTTGAACAGCCGTGCTGTATATATGGATAATATTATTAACAACTACCCAACTGGCAATTAAAATGAAGCGATTTATCTTACTATCCGTTTGTTCTGTATGCCTGAGTACCATCCTGGCTCAGAAGAAGATTTATATCCCTGAAGACCTGCGGGGAATGGATTTGCAGGCCGACACTTCGCAGTGGAGTTTCAAACGGTCAGCGCAGACCGACGACCTCATCTTCATGTGGGAGCGCGGCTTCGGACAGGATGTCAGCAATCCTCCGATTCTTGAAGGAAAACCGATGGCTTTCAACCTCAATAACCTCATCGATTGCGTGCAGTCGTTCTACACCTTCTTCCGCGATACGTTGGCTTTCTCTAAACCTGGCAGTAAATGCGACCAGTATAAGATGATGGTCATGGTGATGTACTCACTCGACGGCACTGCCTATGGCGGCACCTACGACAACTTCATCGGTAGCCTCTGGGTGGCTCCCAACCGTATTCAGGACACAAAGATGAATTGTATGGCTCATGAACTCGGCCATTCCTTCCAACTACAGATACCCGCCGATAGTGTTGGTGAGGCCTGGGGAGGCAGTGGTTTCTTCGAGATGACCTCGCAATGGATGTTGTGGCAGGTGAACCCCGACTGGCTGACGGATGAGAATTATCATTTTGAGGCGTTTAAGAAGCTGACTCACAAGGCCTATCTCCATCTCGACAATATCTATCACTCGCCCTTCGTCATCCAGTGGTGGAGTGACCTGCATGGGCGGCAATCGATTGCCGAACTCTACCATCAGGGCAAGATCGGTGAGGATCCTGTGATGACTTATAAGCGGCTCTATGGTCTCTCGCAAGATGACTTCAATCGTGAGATGCTGCGCGGATACCAGCATCTGGTGAACTTCGACTTCAAACACGCCCGCAAGGAGACGCGGCAATATGCCTGCACATTTAATACGGAACTGAATCGTGGTAACGGCTCGTATAGGGCAGGAGGCGGCTATCGTCCGAAGGATTTCCCTGAGGAATATGGCTTCAATGCCATCTTGCTCGACAGTCTGGTGGATATCCAGAAATCCATCGAAATCACTGTGAGAGGTATGGGTAATCTCTATGCCCTCACGGGTGTTACCACTGACGATGAAGAGATCTATAGCGACATCGATGCGGAGCACTTCAGGGTCCCTGCAGGCAAGCGGCTGAAGCATCTCTACCTGATCGTGATGGGTGCGCCCAAAGAGCACTATATGATTCCCATGCCCACAGAGGAGAATCCCGAACCGCCAAAGGCCGAACTGGAGACGTTCCCCTACGAGTTCTGGGTGAACAACGAATGAAAAAAGTCGGAGTTCTTGTAAGTTTGGGATTTTTTGTGTATTTTTGCACACAATGAAACGGATCCTCGTACTGCTGACTTGTATAACATTGCTCTTGCCGCTCCTGGCAAGGGACGATTACCGCTACCGCAACCTGACGATGAACGACGGTCTGCTGTCGAATGCCGTGCGCAATATCGTACAGGATCCATACGGCTTTATCTGGTTTGGCACCGATAACGGACTTTGCCGTTATGACGGCACACGGGTACAGCCCTACCGCATTCCTCAGTTGGGTGTCAACCAGTATGTATCGGCACTACTGGCATCGGAAGAAGCTATCTATGCAGGTACGGAGAAGGGCGTATTCCAGTTGAAGGAAAAGTCACAGCAGTTTGTTCGCCTGCCAATGGAAATCAATTCGGTGGTGACCAGCCTTGCGATGGACAAGGAGGGTAATCTCTGGGTAGCTACGATGGAGAATGGCGTGTGGCGCTATGCTGTCAGGACGGAGCAGGTAAAGCAATATAATTTGAAGACTCATTACAATGGGGCTGCTCAGGTGATGATTGACCATGCCAATCAGGTATGGACTATCACCAACTGGGGAGAGCCTTTTGTGCAGCGGTTGAATCGGCTACACGACCGTTTTGAGACAGTCGCTTTGGCGTATAGCCGGAACTATAACGGCCTGCGGATGCTACAGACTCGCGACGGACGTATGTGGCTGGGAACCTGGGAGGAGGGACTGCTGCTGATGCATGCTGACGGGAGGCTGGAGCAAATGCTTTCGCCGATGCTCGCAAAGGTAGGAAAACATATTCACGCTTTGTTTGAGCGCGATGATGATACGATCTGCATTGGCTGTGACGACGGGATTGTCTGTTTCAATCCAAAAACGCGCGAGTGGAAAAGGCTGATTGATGGCAATCAAGGGGTGAATGACCGCTTTGTCTATGCCATCACCAGCGACACAGAGGGAGGCCTTTGGGCTGGAACGTTCTACGGTGGTGTCCATTATATCTCTCCTGTAGGCAAGCGTTTTGAGGCCTTCTCTATCGACACAGGGCTACGCGGTAATGTCATTTCTCGCTTCTGCGAGGACAAGTACGGCCGCATCTGGATAGCGAGCGATGATGGCGGACTGATGTGCTATTCTCCGAAGGAAGGCCGTTTCGTGGATTATCCTCATCAGGATGAGTTGGCCCATCAGAATGCTCATGCCCTCAGTATTAGCGGTGATGAGCTATGGGTGGGCACTTACACCAACGGTGTGCAGGTGCTGAACATCGAGACAGGTTCCCTCTGCCAGTATATGCAGAGCCAGGATCCTCACTCGCTCGACAACCCCAGTTGCTATGCCCTCTACACCGACATACGCGGCTGGACATGGGTGGGCACGATGGAAGGGCTGAACCTCTACAACCGTACGGAGAACCATTTCGAGCGCATCGGCAAGACCAACGAGATGATTATCGATATCGACGAAGACTGGAACGGCCATCTCTGGCTCTCGACACAAGGGGCCGGTCTGTGGCGCTGCGGCATCAAGGACAAACGGCTCAAACAGTATCTGCACGACGACAAAGACCCGGCATCGCTGACCAGCGACCAAGTGAACTGTACGCTGGTGGACGAGCGAGGGCAGCTGTGGATAGGCACGCTCGACGGCCTCTGCCGCTACGACGCCAAACGGGATGGCTTCGATCGCATCCGCCTCGAAGTGCCCAGTCGCAACATCATGGGCATCATCGAGGACAATGGCGCCCTCTGGCTCTCGACGGAGCGGGGCATCGTCAGATATGAGCCGGGGGCCGACGACACGAAGGCGGGCGACAAGATGCTGACACGTCAGCAGACACAGCGCTTCACACTCCACGACGGACTGGTGAGTGAGCAGTTCCAGCCCAACTCAGGCCTGAAGGCCAGCGACGGCAGGATCTATTTCGGTAGCACGAGTGGCTTCAACAGTTTCCTGCCCTATCAGATCAAGGCTAATCACGTGATGCCGCCTGTCTATATAACAGGTATGAGCATCATGAACCAAGAGGAATATACGGCAGAAGGGCTGCCGCTCGACCTCTCACAGACCAAGGAACTGACGCTGGGCTATGGCGATGCCCAGATGGTGACGTTCTCGTTTGCCTCACTGAGCTATTGCTCGCCTGAGAAGAACCAATATGCCTATATGCTTGAAGGTTTCGATCGTGATTGGAACTATGTGGGCAACCAGAACCGGGCTACTTATACGAACCTGCCAGCAGGTACCTATATATTCCGAGTGAAGGCCACTAACAATGACGGTGCATGGTCGTCGAATGAGGCGGAACTGCAGATAGTGGTCTATCCGCCTCTTTGGTGGAGCTGGTGGGCCAAGGTTCTATACCTCTTATTGATAGGTGTCGCTATCTGGTATTATGTACGTTTCCGTCTGAAGCGTGCCGAGCATCAGCATCAGCAGGAGATAGAGCGGCTGAACGCAGCGAAGGAGAAAGAGGTGCGTGAGGCTCGCCTGAACTTCTTTACGATGATTGCCCATGAGATCCGCACGCCGGTATCGCTGATTATCGGGCCGTTGGAGAAAATCATGAAGAAAGGTACGCCCTCTGACGACATGCGCGTCATCGACCGTAATGCGCATCGACTGTTGGAACTAGTGAACCAATTGCTTGACTTCCGCAAGGTAGAACAACAGAGTCTGGTGATGCACTTCGCTCCACAGAACATTCATGAACTCATAGAAGGCGTAAGTGAACGTTTTGCTCCAACCTTCGAGCAGGGTGGTAAGCACTTTACGGTGGATTGCCCCGATGAGCACTTTACAGCCATTATCGACAGGGAGGCCATTACGAAGGTGGTGAGTAACCTGCTGACAAATGCCAATAAATATACGAAGGACGATGTGCGGCTTACCTGTGGGGTGGAACCTGATGGGGAGCATTTCCGTATTGTGGTCAGCGACAATGGTGTCGGAATCCGTGAGGAAGACCGTCAGCGCATATTCGAACCGTTCTTCCAGGCGATGGACAATAAGCCTGGAACGGGTATTGGCCTGAACATTGTGAAAAATATTGTGGATCTTCATCATGGCAATATTTCCCTGATCTCTGAAGTGGGGCAAGGTACATCCTTTACTGTCATATTGCCGGTGAAGCAAGAAGGCCGGGAAGATGTTTCGCAAGAATCGTTCGCTATGAGTTCTTATAAGCTCGCCTCTATCACGCACAGTGATCATGAAGCAGAAAGTTTGACCCCAGTTTCGGCAAAAGGGCCTGTTCATCATCATCCCGTCATGCTCATTGTCGATGACGCAGAGGATATGGTGGCCTTCCTGAAGGATAGCCTCAAGGAGCAGTATGAGGTCATCACTGCCAGTGACGGCATTGAGGCACTCGACTTGTTGAAGAAACACGAAGTGAATATCATTATCAGCGACTGGATGATGCCTCGGATGGATGGTGCAGAACTATGTAGGCGCGTGCGACAGAACCAGTTGACGAGTCACATCCCCTTCGTGATGCTCACGGCTAAGACGGACGACGATGCCAAGGTGGAAGGTATGGATGTCGGTGCAGATATTTATATCGAGAAGCCCTTCTCTTTGGAATATCTGGAGGCCTGTATCCGTAACATGTTGAAACTGCGTCGCCAGCTGATGGAGAAATTCTCTACCCAACCGCTGGAGCCAGTAACGGAGATTGCCCAGAACGCTACGGATAATGAATTCCTCATGCGGATGAACAAGATCATAGAGGAAAACTTCTCGAACTCGGAACTGAACGTGAACTTCCTGGCCGACAGGTTGAACATCAGCCGTAGCGGTCTCTTCGCAAAGATCAAGACGCTTGCCGACATCACGCCCAACGAGATGATACAAATCGTACGTCTTAAGAAGGCCGCCCAGCTTTTGCTTGAAAGGAAATATACCGTCAGTGAAATCGGTTATATGGTAGGCTTCTCCAATCCTTCTTACTTCTCGAAATGTTTCCAGAAACAGTTTGGCATAAAGCCTGCAGACTATATGAAATCCAGACAAACAGAATCCTAAAATACTACTATCGGAAATGATGATTAAACGAAACCTATGTATGTTGTTATGGCTACTGACGGCGATGGTCTGTCGGGGGCAGGTTTGGCAGTATGTGGATCCTCGTATCGGCTCTGAGGGTGTGGGAAGAACATTTCCTGGACCATCGATGCCTTTCGGAATGTGTAAACCTGGTCCTGATTGTACCATCAAACCAAATGCTGGATGGGCTCCGATGCCAGAGGTGGGATGAGCGATAAACCCTTCTCCTCGGCAGAGGACAAGGGAAATGCTACCCTTCGTTTTTCTGACACCTTATTAAATATAAAGGTTGGCATCTCGTATGTCAGCATAACGTCTCTATATATTAAGTCCTACGATGAAGAATAATATTGCACCAATACCCACGTTATTTTGACAGTTTTCACATTCTTTAGCAGAAAAGGCTGTCAAATACACATGTTTTTAGAATTCCGATTTTGCAGCGTCGCGGAAGAACTGAATGAGCGGCATGAGGACGGAACTGCGTTAATGTTTTGTAATCGTTTTGTCATATCAGCAATTATTCGTAACTTTGCAGCGTTTTAATTAGAACGCATTATGAAAATAGCATTAATCGGCTACGGCAAGATGGGCAAGATGATCGAACAGATAGCCTTGGACCGTGGTCATGAGATTGTAAGTATCATTGATATTGACAACCAGCAGGACTTTGACAGTCCCGAGTTTGCTTCGGCTGATGTGGCCATTGAGTTTACGGCTCCGCAGGCTGCCTACGGCAACTACCTGAAGGCCTGGGAGAAGGGCGTGAAGGTGGTGAGCGGCTCTACGGGCTGGATGAAGGAGCACGGTGATGAGGTGCGCAAGGCCTGCAGTGAGGGCAAGACGCTCTTCTGGGCCTCGAACTTCTCTATCGGCGTAGCCATCTTCTCGGCAGTGAACCGCTATCTGGCCAAGATTATGAACCAGTTCCCGCAGTATGACGTAGAACTGGAGGAGACGCACCATGTGCATAAACTCGACCACCCCTCAGGCACAGCCATCACGCTGGCAGAAGAGATCGTAGAGCGTCTGGACCGCAAGGAGGGATGGGCAGAGGAGACGACAGACCCAAAACTGCTGCGTGTGGATGATATCCGCCGTGGTGAGGTGCCTGGCATCCATACCATCCGCTATGACTCGGATGCTGATCTGATCACTATCTCGCACGATGCCCATAGCCGTAAGGGCTTTGCCCTCGGAGCCGTGCTCGCTGCGGAGTATACCAAGGAGCATCAGGGACTGCTGACCATCAGCGATATGTTTAAATTTTGAATAAACAAAAAAATGAAGAATAAAGAATTCAATCCTAAAGTACAGTGGGCGAAGTTTATCGTTGTGCTGATTCTTTATCTGTTGTTCCTTTATTGGGTGAAGTCGTGGTGGGGACTGCTGGTGGTGCCGTTTATCTATGATGTCTATATCACCAAGAAGATCAAGTGGCAGTGGTGGAAGGAAGCGGAAAGGCCCGTGAAGTTCGTCATGTCGTGGGTCGATGCCTTGGTGTTCGCCCTCGTGGCTGTTTATTTCATCAACCAGTTCTTCTTCCAGAACTACGTGATTCCGTCGAGTTCGCTGGAGAAGTCGCTGCTGACAGGTGACTACCTGTTTGTGTCGAAAGTGAGTTACGGTCCCCGTATCCCTCAGACGCCACTGACGATGCCGCTGACACAGCATACACTGCCTGTGGTGGAGTGCAAGAGTTACTTGGAATGGCCACACTGGGACTACCGTCGTGTGAAGGGACTGGGCGAGGTGCAGTTGAACGATATCGTAGTGTTCAACTTCCCCGCTGGCGACACTCTCTGCTCGGCACCGCAGTATCAGTCGTATGACTACTATCAGATGTGCTACAGCATCGGCTATCAGATCTATCCGAACCGTCCTGACCCTGACTCGCTCTCGGCAGAACAACGTCTCAAATACTTTAATATTATCTATGAGGCTGGTCGCAATGCCATTCTCCAGAACCAGGCAGAATATGGTGAAATCATCACCCGCCCGACGGACCGCAGGGAGAACTACGTGAAGCGCTGTGTGGGACTGCCAGGACAGACGCTTGAGATACGCAACCACATCGTCTATCTCGACGGCAAGGCGAATAAGGAGCCGGAGAATGTGCAGTACACCTACCGTGTGAAACTGAAGCAGTCTATCCCTGAAGAGGTTATGGACGATCTCGGCATATCCATGGAAGACCTGACAAGTCTGAACACCTTAGGTTATATGCCATTGACAAAGCACGCCGTCGCATCGCTTCAGGGCAGAAAAGATATTGTGGAGAGTGTGACCTTGAATACCGATGCTAACGATCTGGAGATCTATCCTTTGAACGGTAACATGCATTGGACACGCGATAACTACGGTCCCATCTGGATACCCAAAAAGGGCGAATCCATCGATCTTACACTGGATAATATCGCCATCTATGAGCGTCCTATTAAGGTCTATGAAGGCAACGACCTGCAGATCCGTGATGGTAAGATCTTCATCAATGGCCAGGAGGCTAAGAAATATACCTTTAAGATGGACTACTACTGGATGCAGGGCGACAACCGCCACAACTCTGCCGACTCCCGCTATTGGGGCTTCGTGCCTGAGGACCATATCGTAGGCAAGCCGATCTTCATCTGGTGGTCGAGTGATCCTGACCACAGCGGCATCGGCGGCGTCCGCTGGAACCGCCTCGGACGGATTGTGGATAATATTAAGTAGTTACAAAGGGCTTTTAATGTTTTGTTTACTGTTTACTGTTTACGGTTTAAGTTCTTGCGTCCCTGCGGTAGCAAGCGGCAAAGCCGAGCGTACAGATGATAACCGAGCAAAGCCCTTCTTTTCCACAAAGGAAGCAGCAGAGTAATCATCTGTACGCTCGGCTTTGCCGCTTGCTACCGCAGGGACGCAAGAACTTAAACCGTAAACTGTAAACAAATAAAAATATGAAGCAACTCCTCCTCAGTACAACCTACTTCGGCCCCATACAGTGGTATCAGAAACTGTATCGGGCCGAATCTGTTCAGATTGAGCGGTGGGAGAGTTTCCAGAAGCAGACCTACCGTAACCGTTGCATCATCGCCACCACCAATGGCCCTCAGGCCCTTACTGTCCCCATTGAAAGACAGTTTACAATAAACTGTATCAAGGACATTCGTATCAGCGACCACGGCAACTGGCGTCATCTGCATTGGAATGCTTTGCAGAGTGCCTACGGCGAGAGTCCTTTCTTCGATTATTATCAAGATGATATCCGTCCGTTCTTAGAACAGCGCTGGGACTATCTGCTCGACTTCAACGAGGCCATCCGCGAAAAGATGTGCGAACTGCTCGATATCCAGCCAAAGGTTGATTATAGTAAAAAGTTCACAGTTTACAGTTTAAGTTCTTGCGTCCCGGACTATCGCATGGTGATACGTCCTAAGAACCCAGAGCCTGATCCTGACTTCACGCCAAAGCGCTATTATCAGGTATATGAGCAGAAACATGGTTTCCTGCCCAACCTGTCTATTTTGGACCTTCTCTTTAACATGGGTCCCGAGAGTATCTTCTATCTGTAATTCCCTATTGCCTGCTATTCTTCTGAAGTTATCACTTCAAGCGCCTTCTTCACAATCTCGCTACTTTCGTTGAAGATGGAGAAGTATTCGCTCATTTCCCAGAGGTCTCGTGCTATCAGGGCCTTCATCTGTATGCGGAGATAAGGTAAGGTCTTCTCGAGTTCAGCCTCATCCTTGGGCTTGACATTCTGCTTCTCACCCTCAGCCACAATGGCATCGAGAAAACTCTGGGGCACCTCATAATTCTGCTTGAAATCAGCAAAGTCTTTCCAGCGAGCCTTCAACTCCTTGCGATGGTTGTCGACATAGCGCAGGTTCTGCTGGATAATGATGCCCTTGGCCGCTAACTGCCGGTGGAATGGGGTATAGAGGGTGGTATCAAGCGGCACGTAATAGTCGGGCATGATGCCTCCACCACCATAGACGGTACGGTGCTCACGGAGCGTCTCATACTTCAGTGAATCGACGAAGTGAATACTATCGGCATTGGTCAGTTCACCACTCTTCAGACGGTTCACCATATCCATCGCATAATCCTTGGCATCACCTTTCTTATAGGGCTTCTGGATGCAACGGCCAGAGGGCGTATAATAGTGGGAGACGGTGAGGCGGATCATAGAACCGTCTGGCAGGTCGATAGGCCGCTGCACCAGGCCTTTGCCGAAGGTACGACGCCCCACGACGACACCACGGTCCTGATCCTGAATGGCTCCTGTGACGATCTCTGCGGCAGAGGCCGTATAGCCATCCACCAATACCACAACCTTACCGTCCATAAAGGCGCCATTGCCATTGGCGGTATAGTCCGTACGGGGCACCCTGCGACCTTTGGTATAGACGATGAGATCACCCCGCTGCAGGAACTCGTCGGCGATATCTACGGCAGCCTTCAGATAGCCTCCACCATTCTCCTGTAAGTCGAGGACCAGATGCTGCATGCCCTGGGCCTTTAACAGGCGGAGCCCTTCGAGGAACTCCTGATGGGTGGTGGCGCTGAAATTACTAATACGGATATAACCAATACCAGGACGGATCATATAGGTTGCATCGATGGAATGGACAGGGATCTTATCACGCTTAACGGTGAACTTGAGGGTCTCGCTGATGCCTTGTCGCACCACACCCAGTTCCACCTTCGTACCCTTCGGACCACGGAGGCGTTTCATAATCTCCTCCTTCGACATCTTCACCCCAGCAATGGCCGTATCATTGACAGACACGATACGATCGCCGGCGATGATGCCCACCCGTTCAGAGGGACCGTTGGAAACGGGCTGGATGACGATGAGGGTGTCCTCCATCATGTTAAACTGTACGCCAATACCCTCGAAATTGCCGTCGAGCGGTTCCTTCAGTTCCTTCACCTCTTTGGGTGTGGAATATGATGAATGGGGGTCCAACTTGCTCAGCATCCCGCGGATGCCGTCCTCCACCAGTTTCACTTCATCGACGCTGTCCACATAGAGGTTGTTGATAACCATCTCTGCATACTGTAACTTATGCAGCGACTCTGTCATTCTTTGAGCCTTGGCCATAGAGGAATATAAGAGGAATGCGGAAAGTGGAAAGAGGAAAGAAAATACCCCTATCTTCAGTCTTTTGGTAATCATCTATAAACTATAAACTGTAAACTATAAACTAATCATAACTCTCTTCAGGGCGATCTTCCTCGATGACGAGGTTGTCGATGATGAAGTTCTGGCGCTCCATCGTGTTGTCACCCATATAATAGGCCAAGAGTTTCTGTATCTGATCGTCCTTATGCATCGTCACCTGTTCCATACGGATGTCGGGGCCGATGAAACCGGCAAATTCGTCTGGTGAGATCTCACCAAGACCCTTGAAGCGCGTAATCTCAGGATCGGGACCCAGTTCCGAGACTGCCGTCTGCCGTTCTTCGTCGCTATAACAATAACGGGTGATGAAGTCCCCCTTCTTGCCCGACTTGGCATCAGCATCGGCAATTACCTTCTTGTTCTTGATCTTGGTACGGCGGTTGCGCACTCTGAAGAGTGGTGTCTGCAACACATAGACATGACCTTTCTTGATCAGTTCTGGGAAGAACTTCAGGAAGAAGGTGATGAGCAGCAGACGGATATGCATACCATCGACATCGGCATCGGTGGCCACAATCACCTTGTTGTATCTCAGGTTATCCAGTCCCTCCTCTATGTCGAGGGCGGCCTGCAGGAGGTTGAATTCTTCGTTCTCATAGACCACCTTCTTGGTCAGTTTAAACGTGTTCAGCGGCTTGCCTCGCAGAGAGAACACGGCCTGGGTGTTCACGTCGCGACTTTTGGTGATGCTACCGCTGGCAGAGTCTCCCTCGGTAATAAAGATGCTCGATTCCTCTTTGCGGTCGTTCTTGGAGTCGCAATAATGGATGCGGCAGTCGCGGAGTTTGCGGTTGTGGAGGTTGGCCTTCTTGGCACGCTCACGGGCCAGTTTGGTCACACCGGCAATCGCCTTACGGTCGCGCTCGCTCTCCTTGATCTTATTCTCCAGAACCTCGGCCACGTCGCCGTGGATGTGCAGATAGTTGTCGACCTCTTGCTTGATGAAATCTCCCACATATTTATTTATACTCACGCCTTCTGGCGACATGGTGGTGGAGCCCAGTTTGATCTTCGTCTGACTCTCGAAGATGGGTTCTTCGACGTTAATCGAGATGGCGGCCACGATACCCGTACGGATATCACCGTATTCATATTTATTATAGAATTCCTTGATGGTTCGGGCGATATGCTCCTTGAAGGCACTCTGATGGGTACCGCCCTGGATGGTGTGCTGGCCGTTGACGAAAGAGTAGTACTCCTCACCGTATTGGTTGGCATGGGTGAAGGCGATCTCAATGTCTTCACCCTGCAGATGGATAATGGGATAGAGGGCATCGCAGGTCATACGGTCCTTCAGCAGATCTTCCAGACCATGACGGGAGATGATGCGACGGCCATTATACATGATGGTCAGGCCCGTGTTCAGGTAAGTATAGTTGCGGAGCATATACTCCACGATCTCATCGTGGTAGGAGTAGTTCTTGAAGAGGGTGTTGTCTGGTTCGAAGAAGACGTATGTGCCGTTCTCATCCTGCGAAGGTTCCGTGACATCGCTAACCAGTTTGCCACACTCGAAGACGGCCTTTCGCACCTTGCCGTCACGATAACTGCGCACCTCGAAATGGCTGCTCAAGGCATTGACGGCCTTGACACCCACGCCATTCAGGCCGATAGACTTCTTGAATGCCTTGGAGTCGAACTTACCGCTCGTATTGAGGATGCTCACCGAGTCGATGAGTTTCCCCTGGGGGATGCCTCGGCCGTAGTCGCGCACCGTCACCCGCAGATTGTCCTCGATGGTCACCTCGATACGGTCGCCAGCCTTCATCTTGAACTCGTCGATGGAGTTGTCGAACACTTCCTTCAGCAGCACATAGATGCCGTCGTCGGGCTTAGAGCCGTCATCGAGTTTTCCAATATACATACCAGGACGCAGGCGGATATGTTCCAGTCCCGTCAGTGTGACAATATTGGTGTCGTCATACTGCACCTGACTGTCCGGCTGATTCTTAATGCTATCGTTTTCAGTTTCCATAAATCCATAGATATTTTGTGCAAAGGTACAATAAAAAAGTGAAAAAGTAAAAAGGTGAAAAGGTGAAATTTGATATTTTAAGAGATTTTTCGGCAAATAAGGAGCCGATGGCCTAAGTTTTCGATTGTTGTGGCGAAGATATAGACGTCACCACCGTCGAGCAGTTTCAGGCGACGGCGCAGTTCTTCGGCAGACATCGGGAAATTTCTTACGGCGATATTAGCCTGCGTCAGGCCAGCGAGACTCTCCTTCAGTTCGCGCTTGTTCATCGAGGTTATCCGTTCGATGATAAACCCACGGCCAGGAAAGTCTGACACCTCCTGTTCTGACACAAACAAGTGGCTGTTCTGATGAAGCGGCGTCACCCCAAAGCGCTCTGCCAAGAGTTCGAAGCAGCCGGCCTTCATGATGGAGGCATTGGGGGAGTATAAAAAGTGAAGAGTGGAGCGTGAAGAGTGAAGAATCTTATTCGGTGATGGGGCATCAGCATCAAACTCGAAACACTCACGACTACCATCGGGCTGCAGATTCATACAAACAACCTTCGTCTCCTTCGCCTTTTCACCTTTTGACTCCTTCACCTTTTCACCTTTTGACCCTTTCACCTTTAAAATCAGTTCCTTGCACTCATTCGCAACAGACACGATATGAACTGCCGACACATGCCGCCTGCCGATATCCTCCACCGCCTTGCGCCAGTCGAGCATCGGCGATAGTTTGATCATCACGCATTGGGCTTTTTCCAACAATTCATCGATGATTTCGAGCACATTGGGGGTGCAGTCGGCAATGCCGTAGGTACGCCCCCCATGTTCATCGCGACGGGCTGGATCGATGAAGACCAAATCAGCAGATGCCATCGTGTGCAGATACTCAACCCCATTGCCATTCACCACCTCTATCTGAGGTAATCCTAAAATCTTGAAATTGCTCGATGATAGGGCACATAACTCTGGTTGGAGTTCCACGCAGACAGCCCTTTGGAAGCCCTTGGCGATGAAGGCCGCATCGACGCCAAAACCTGCCGTCAGATCAACAAACAGCCCACCACTGCCAGCCACCTCAGCCTTATAACGGGCCGTCTGCTCACTCGAACATTGTTCCATAGACAAATGCGGCGGCCAGACGATTCCCTCCACCTCTGCCCACGATGGCAACTTCTCCTGCGCCCTGCGTCGCCCGTCAATCTGCTGAAGGGCCATCGCCAAGTCCACCTCAGGGTCCTTCGTCCCCCGAAGTGCCAGCAGCCGGACATCCTCCTGCCGATGCTGTCGTATAAACTCTCGCGTCGCCTCGTTCATCATCCGCCTGCAAAGATACGTCTTTTCTGCGTCTTATGCAAATTTTACCATCGTTTTCCACGCTGGCGCCAACTAACAGAGTAAACGATGCCTGCTAACACTGTTGCTAATGCCTGTTATACCCCCTAAACAAGCATCCCTTACTCTGTTACCAGAACTTTTCGGCCATTTACGATGTTCAATCCCTTTTGTAAGGAACTGAGTCGCCGACCTTGAAGGTTGTAAATAAAGCCTCTCACCTCTGACTTCTGACTTTTTACCTCTTCTATTCCTGTCATTAGTACATTGAATTCGCCAGTGAAAGATTCATTACTATTATCCACAGTTACGATATAGCGACCTTCTGAATAGGCAGAGATGTCGATGTTGAGGCCTATGATGTTGCCTGCATTGATGGGCTTCTCATAAACCGCTTTGCCAGATTCATCAGTAATGCTCACCAAATAGGCATCGTTAATTGGGTCAAGATTGATACTTAACCGTTGCTTGTTATATTCGCCATATAGCGACTGCTTCTCCTCACTCTTTTCTCTTGTTTTGGGCTTAATCTTTGTTGTATGAGTGAAGTCGATGCGTTGGCCCCGGGCTCTAGCGATGCCATCAGGGGTTGCTCCATCCTCAACTCCGTCGATGAGGTAGATAACCTCATCACCAACGTAACATTCCATCAGGAACCAAGCAGGATCTGCTAATTCTACATTAAAGACATTTTGTGTCGGTGGACCGTAAACAACTCCAACGCCTTCCATCCAAGGGGCACACTTGTAACTTTTTTCATCTGCCCACTCCAAAACATCTCTATATACACCCTTAAAACCTTTTATTCCTCCAGTCTTCCTCGGTCCAACCACATACACATAAGGTAAATCATTTTTTTGGAAGGTGCCATTGTCTTCGAGTGAGAAATCATACATCAACTTAAACTGTTTGCTTGTTGTGTCGTATTCATACACCTTCTTGTCCTCTTCGTACCATGCTCCCACATAGATCAGGGAGGGTTCTGAATAATAATCAAATAGCAGATAATCAGGGCTGAGGTACCGTTGGCGCATCATCTGCTTGCAGGTCTTTCCGTCAACGATGGTGTCACCATCGAAGTAGTAGTAATCAACCCACTGAACAGGATTACCCGAATCGCAGTTTCCTACCTTCCACACCTTACCGTCTTCGACGAATGGGCGATAAGCCATGTTAATTTCTGTTTTGCTTCCTCCTGGAGGCTCACTAGTCCACTCTTTGGCATAATCGGAACGGAATATCTCTTTGCCATTTCTCTGAATCCAGCGTACCTTAATGTATATCAAGCCGGGAGAAATAACAGCCATCTCCTTATAACCAAGAAGACATGGATAGCGATTAAGTTCTGCCACCTTGCCAATGCCTCGAATCTGTGACCTAATAAACGAATCCCTGTAATACTGATAAGTCTTACCGTTAATAGTAAAATTCTGGCATTTATCCATCGGGATGGTTTCCTTTTGTAGGTCGTAGTCATTTCCTTCAATGTTACGACCCTTCAAGTATTCTGTCTCAATCTCTTTGTTGTCGTCCCAATCGAAGTTATAGAGCAGAAACTCTGTGGGATATTCCTTTGTCAACAACCAAACCTTGTCACCGCTTTCACGTACACAAATGCCGGAAAACACATTGTCCTTTAGCACTTTTTTATAAGTAATATTACCAATCAAGGTGTCTGCGCCTATTTCATAGATATGTGCATTCACATACTCGAGTTCCATAGAGGGATCAACATTGACCTCCTCCCACTTCATACCTGTGGGGAAATAGTCCTGTGCCAACATCGTAATTGATGCAAGCACCCATGCAATAAAAAATAAAGTTCTTTTCATATCTGTATTTTTTTTATTATCAATCGTGACAATTCATTTATCAGTAAGTATTTTTTCCAGCGTGATGTCTGGATTGCTTTCTCCGAATATTTCCTTCTTCAGCTTGAGCTTACGGTGCTGCACGGCAGAAATGGAGATGCAGTAGATGTTGCCGATGGTGCGATTGCTGATGCACAGGCGAGTAAGGATACACAGACGAATGTCGTCTTCCTGCATATTGGGGTACTGCTCACGTAAGTTGGCGAAGCGGTTGTTGTCGATGGCATTAAGCGTTCGTTCTATCTCGCTCCATTCGTGAGGACTGAGATAGATGAGCGAATCACCACTTTGGTTGAGTTTCTTCATTACCTCCGTACGTTCGAGGATGAAGTTCTGCAAGAAAGCCACCACTTCGTTAGCCTGGTGCAACAAGGTCTTTTGATGCTCTGCCTCTTGCTGAAGCTGACGTTTCTCCTGTTCCTGCACGAGTAACTTGTTCTCCAGTTTCGATTGTACGTAAGCACGCTGCTGACGAAGCATACGAATGCGATAGCGGAGTGCCAGCAGCACCACCAAAAGAATCATCACCGCAGCAATGACGACAAATTGGAGTGTACGTCCATACATCATTGAACGATATTCAAGCTGCCGATTTTCCATTTCCTGGCGCAACGTCTCCTGATAATACTGGTCTTTCTGTTCGAGCGCCTTGTAGTAGAAGTCCTCCACTTGCTCAAATGCGCCAACAATATCGTCTTCTAGTTTTGTGGCTCCCATCCGTCGGAGTGCGATCTTGGCGAGATTGCTCTGTACGACATAAGCCAGATGGACATCTTCTCTTGGCTCAATCTGCCGATAGACGGTCTCTGCCGAATCAAACATGTTGAGGCTGAGGTAACTGCGAGCAAGCACCTGTAGCGTCCCCTGTCGCAGATTGTCTGTTGCCACAGATTCCGCCTGATGGGCATAGTCGAGCGCCTGGCGATAGTCTTCCTTTGCCCAAGCGATGTTTGCGAAACTGGTGAGAGTCTGACACATTAGGTCAGTCATCTGGTTCTCCTTGGCGATGCCGTAAGCACGATGGATGAAATCGAGTGCTTCGCCGAACGATTCCTCTTTGGTGTATGCCACTTGAGCGGCGTAAGTGCCAGCATAGTCGAGCAGGATAACATGATTTCGCTCATCATCAGGATGCTGCTCATAGATAGTCAGGGCTTGCTTCATCAGTCGCAATGCCTCCTCGGGGTTGCCCTGTGACAAGGCTTCTGCCAATCGCTGACATGATATATAATAGGTGTGCCAGTCCTCCGAAGCCTCCGCCTGATGGATGGCTTTCCGTAGTAAAGTCTCACCCAGACGGATGCTGTCATTGGCCAAAGCTGCTTCTGCTTCATCCAGACAATGGGCTGCCGTCTGTGAATCTGACTCCTGCTGTGGCTGTCCGCAAGCCATCAGCAGAACGCCTATGATAAATATGATAAATATGAGCCATGTTCTCTTATACATAGTTGTTGATTATTTCATTATTTCTCGCTTCGCAATCCGTTTATATCTGGGTGCAAAGTTACAATGTTTTTTCGAATGCCGTATCAGTTGCCCATGGAAAATGTAGAAAGGAAATATAAACACAAACCACTTAATATCAACGAATTAAAAGAAATATGATACTACACCCTATGGAAAATTACCCATGAAGGGTATGGAAAGAGCACACTGGACTCCAAATATGAAAAGGCCGTCGCCAGGATACGCAGCCGACGACGGCCTAAAATGTCGGCCTGTACACTATTACTAACCCTTCACTTACTATCTAATCATCATTTGGCCGACGGACACTTCATATATAGGAATCGCACAAGACACCGCAGACATACTGTGTCCATTATTTGAACAGGAAATCGTAAGTGATGTTGGTGCTTGTTTTACCAGCCTTTTGCAAAATCTTATACATACGCTGTATGCCCTGTAACTGCTCTTCGGAGGGCTCACCATCTATGGAACCGTCGGAGTCCATGATGCGCGTGACACTCAGATCGTATCTTGCCAGCCCATTCTTGTCAGAAAGGAATTGGCAGAACGTCACTCCTGTTGAAAGCATGCTGGAAAGGCTACTGTTAAGTGTGGCCTCGAAAAGGAATTTGTCTTCTGAAAAGAACATGATGACATACTGCGTTGGTGTGGGATACGCCTTCGAGTCGATCCGCTCCGTATCCTTCATCTTGAACTCGCCCGTCTCAGGATTCACAGCAACGATGTTGTCGAGCGTCATCACATAGTCGCTGGGGATAATGTCTATCAGTTGTGCCCCCTCTGGTTTGATAACAGCATAGAGAGCCGTTGGCGAGTCGATATCAGGCAAGTCGTCGTCGTTACTACATGCACAGAACATTCCCAGCGAGAACATCAGGCTCATCATCAAAAACACTTTCTTCATCATCATACCTTTTATTACATACCTCTACTTATATAATCCGAAAAAGGCAGAAACATTGCACTTTCTGACTCGCTATTTATCATATATTAACTCAAACAGGGCCGTTTTATAACCGCTTAACAATCTATATTTGGCTATTCACTCGATTCTTCGTAATTTTGCGGCGAAATAGAGAGAATTATGAAAAAAGGTATTATCATCGCATTCGTCATAGTGATCGTGGTTATGGTGGTGGCTACCATCGGAGGGAGTTTCTATATGCTTGATTTCGCCTTGGCTCCTGATGCGGAACGGACGGATACGGTAGCCAGTTTCAGGCAGTTGGTAGAGAAGCATCCGGAGGTCAAGCCTTGGCTCGACAGCCTCAACCAGCGCGGAGCCTTGTGCGATACCTTTATTATTATGCCGTCAGGTGAAAGGCACCACGGCTACTTCATCCGTCAGGCGACAGACAGCACAAAGAATGTGGCTGACAGCACGACCATGAGCCATCCCGTGGCGATTGTCGTTCACGGCTGGCGAGATACGGCCATCAAGTTTATGACGATTGCACGGATCTATGAACAGGCGGGCTACCATGTGCTGATGCCCGACCTTCATGCCCACGGCCTCAGCGAGGGCGAAGCGGTGCAGATGGGGTGGAAAGACAGAAAGGATGTGCTCCACTGGATGACAGTCGCCTCGAAACTGTTTGATACCAACGACTTCGTCATTCACGGCGTGTCGATGGGTGCTGCTACGACGATGTGTGTGTCAGGAGAGAAGATGCCAGAGTGCGTGAAGACTGTCCGTTTTGTCGAAGACTGCGGCTATACCAGCGTGTGGGATGAGTTCAGTTACGAACTGAAAGAGGAGTTCGGCTTGTCAGACTTCCCGATCCTATATGCCACTTCATTGCTCTGTAAGATCAAGTACGGTTGGAGTTTTGGCGAAGCGTCATCCATCAAACAGGTCGGGAAGTGCCCCTACCCCATGCTCTTCATCCACGGTGATGACGACACGTTTGTTCCTTCTGAGATGGTTCACCCACTCTACGAAGCCAAGCAAGGAGAGAAGGAACTATGGATTACCAAGGGCACTAAACATGCACGATCTTACAGCGATTATCGCGAAGAGTATATTCAGAGGGTTAGGGCGTTCATTGGCGCTTGTTCAGACCACCCCTAACCCCTCCTCGCTCGGCTTTGCCGCTTGGCTCTGCCAAGAACTTAGGAGGGGAAAATAATACCTACGACTTTTGCAAGCAGCATATCTTCCTATACCTTCTTATTTTGGTTCTACATGTACGGCCACATGGGTGTCCTCGCCATAGTGGTCCCTTAACAGGTCCTCCACTTCTGAGGCCTTGTCGTGGGCTTGGCGCAGACTGATGTCGCCATCCATCAGGATATGCAGTTCGATGGCGTAGTGGTTACCGATCCTTCGGGTTCGCAGGTCGTGCGGTTCCACCAGTCCAGGCAGGGATGCCACCAGTTGCAGAATCTCGTCCTCGACGGCATCGGGCAATGAGTGTTCCATCAGGTCGCCAATGCCGTTGCGCAGCAGGTCGACGGCCACCTTCACGATAAACGCACCCACGACAATTGATGCCAGAGGGTCGAGCACCGTCCAGCGCTGTCCCAAGAAGATGGCGCCACCAATGCCTATGGCCGTCCCAATGGAAGACAAGGCATCGCTGCGATGGTGCCAGGCGTTGGCCTCGACAGCCTGCGACTGCAACTGGCGGGCCTTCACCATCGAGTAATGATAGACGGCCTCCTTGAGGATGATCGACAACAAGGCAGCCCACAATGCCAGCATGCCTGGGGCTTCCAACTGTTCACCTCCCAACCAAGCCACAATCTTCGTCGCCCCACTATATAAGATGCCTATGGCCACCGTCAGCAGCGCCACACCTATCAAGGTCATCGCCAGCGTCTCATACTTGCCGTGACCATAGTCGTGCGATTTGTCCTGAGGCTTGCCGCTGATATGGACGAACACCAAGACGATGATATCCGTCACGAAATCGGACAGCGAATGGACAGCATCGGCAACCATCGCAGCACTATGGCCCACGATGCCCGCCACGAACTTGAAGAGCAGCAGTATGACATTCACCGCTCCCCCCACCAGCGTCACCTTATAAATCTCTCTGTTCCTTTCCATTGTAGTCCAATAACCGTGCAAAAATACAACTTTTCCGCTAATACTGCCACGACTTATAAAAAAAAATGTATCTTTGCACGGAATTCGTGTAGTTTTTCGTCACTATATGACGTCAAATAGTCAAAAATACGATTAAGCGAAAGCAGAGTGAGCATGCTAACTATGCCGAGCGTAAGTATTTTCGACGATAGTCAAAATGATTCAAAAACAGTGAGACAATGAACGTATTAGAACAACAGTTTGCGCAAACCGTTAAGGAACATAAGAGCACCATCTACACCGTGTGCTACATGTTCTCGCAGGATGCCGATGAAGTGAACGACCTGTTCCAAGAGGTACTAGTGAACATCTGGAAAGGTTTCGACAGCTTTGAGCATCGCAGTGACATCAAGACGTGGATCTACCGCATCGCCCTCAACACCTGTATCTCTATCGACAGGAAGAAGAAGAGGCGCTCTGCAGAAGTCCGCCTGACGATGGACATCAACCTCTTTGAAGACCGTGACGAGGACACCAAGCAGGTGGACATGCTCCACAAGCGCATCTCCAAGTTACAGCCCTTCGACCGTGCGATCGTCCTGCTCTGGCTCGAGAATCTCCCCTACGAGGAAATCGGACAGATTGTCGGCATCTCAACTAAGAATGTCAGCGTCCGCCTGTTCAGAATCAGAGAACAGTTAAAACAAATGTCTAACGATTAAAACTTGACCCATTATGAACAACAACGAATTTGAATTAGAGGATATGCGCCAGCAGTTGAACACCCTGAAGAAGAAGCTGGATCAGCAGGAGATAGTGAATGACCGCTTTATCCGCCATTCGATGGAAAAGACCGCCAACAAGATCAACCGCAGGTATTACTTCATCATGGCCGTCTGTGTGTTGATGATTCCCTACAGTTACTGGGCCTTCGTGATACTGTCAGGTTTCTCCATTCCTTTCTGGATCTTCACCTGCATCGTCATGCTGGTCTGCCTGGGAGGCACCTATTACAACAGCAGGAACCTCGACCTGGACATGATGACAAACAGCCTTGTCGACGTCCGTCGCCATATGGCTCGCGCCAAGAAGTTCGACGCCAACTGGCTCTTCATCGGCATCCCCCTCATCATCGTCTTCCTGGGCTGGTTTATGTACGAGTCATACCAGCTTCACCCAGGCGCCATCGCCAATGGCCTCTTCTGGGGTGGCTGTATCGGCGGTGTCATCGGAGCCATCTGTGGATTCTCCCTCCACTTCAAGACCCAGCGCCAGTATCAGGAGATCATCGACCAGATAGAAGACGTCACTTCAGAGTAATAGCCACCACCAGCAGATGTAACTTGCAGACTGTCAGCGAGTCAATATCTGGACGGCATGCTCCTTGGTCTTCACCTGCTTACCAGCGAAGATCTGCTCAATGATACCCTCCTCGTTGATGATAAAAGTGGTGCGGATGGTGCCCATAGTCTTCTTGCCATACATCACCTTCTCGCCCCAGGCACCCATCGCCTCCATCAATGTCTTGTCAACGTCAGCAATCAAGGGGAAGGGCAGTTCGTGCTTCCCCTTGAACTTTATATGCGAGGCCGCCGAGTCCTTGCTCACGCCAATCACCTCGTAGCCAGCACCCTGCAACTGCTGGTAATGGTCGCGCAGACTGCAAGCCTCAGCCGTACAGCCACTGGTGTTGTCCTTCGGATAGAAATAAAGCACAAGTTTACGACCACGATAGTCACTCAGACGGATGTCCCGTCCCTGCTCATCCTTGCCCAGAACCTCGGGCGCCTTGTCTCCTACATTCATCATTAATCTGTTTTTATGTTTGTTGATGTATCGATGCTGCAAATGTACTATAATTCGTTGAAATAAACGAGTGATTATCCACAAATAATCATTTTCCGGCTTATTATTTGGTTTTTTACTCGCTTATTCGTACCTTTGCATCCGACAAACGAATACAACATCATGATAATAAACCCTTTTAACACTAAATGAACTATGGAAACAATCCGAGTTAACGATGAGAACCAGGCTCTGTGCGATGCATGGGACTTTGTAGAGCACACAGGTCGCAGCATCTTCCTTACGGGCAAGGCAGGTACGGGAAAGACCACCTTCCTGAAGACCGTCATAGAACAGAGCAAGAAACGCTCTATCGTTGTGGCGCCCACAGGTGTGGCAGCCATCAATGCCGGCGGTGTCACCATCCACTCCTTCTTCCAACTGCCGTTCTCGCCCTTCGTGCCCAATGCCCGCATCAAGAGCAAGTTCGACTTCGGCAAGGAGAAACGCCGCATCATCGCCTCGCTCGACCTGCTGATCATCGACGAGATCTCGATGGTGCGCAGCGACCTGCTCGATGCCATCGACTCCGTACTCCGGCGCTTCCGCGACAGATACAAGCCCTTCGGCGGTATACAACTGCTGATGATCGGTGACCTGCAACAGTTGACGCCCGTGGTGACGGCAGAAGACGAGGCGATGCTCAAGCCCTATTACGATACGCCCTACTTCTTCGGCTCGAAGGCCCTGCAGCAGATAGAATACGTCACCATCCAACTGGAAAAAGTGTACCGTCAGGAGGACGATACGTTCATTCGTATCCTCAATCATATCCGTGAGGCACACCCCACAGCCGACGATATCACCTTATTAAATAAAAGATGTGTGCCAGGCTTCACCCCCAAGGCTGGCGAGGGATATATCCGCCTGACAACCCACAACCACCTGGCAGACAGTTACAACGAGCGTGAACTCCTGAAACTGCCAGGCGGCAACTACACCTTTGAGGCAAAGATCGAGGGCAACTTCCCTGACTACTCCTATCCGACGAGTGACAGGCTGACACTGAAGCAAGGGGCACAGGTGATGTTCGTGAAGAACGATCCCACAGGCGAACACCGTTACTTCAACGGCCGCATCGGCGAGATCGTTGAGATCAGCCAGAGCAGGGTCTGCGTGCTCTGTCCTGGTGACAGCGAGGTGATAGAAGTGGAGCCGCTGACATGGGAGAATGCCCAGTATCAACTCAACCCCGAGACCCGCGAGATAGAGACGAAGGTGCAAGGCAAGTTCCACCAACTGCCCCTGCGACTGGCCTGGGCCATTACCATCCATAAGAGCCAAGGCCTCACCTTCGACCACGCCATCATCGATGCCAACCTCTCCTTTGCCCCTGGGCAGGTATATGTCGCCCTCAGCCGCTGCAGGACACTCGACGGGATGGTGCTTTCCGCTCCTATCGAGGCACGGGCCATCATCTCAGACCAACGGGTGGAGGACTATATCGGCCATCAGGAAGAAGAAGCCCAGAAGAGCATCCGCCAACTGCCCCTGCTGAAAGAGGAATACTATCGACTGCTGCTGTTGGAACTCTTCGACTTCCACGACATCTTTTATAAGGAGGAACATCTGCTGCGGCTGATGACAGAGTTCTTCTATCACAGTTATACCGACATCACCGAACTGCATAAGCGCGTCTTGGCAGGACTGAGTACAGAGGCGATGGCTGTGTCAGACAAGTGGCTGCAGAAGATCCGTCAGACGCCTGCGGAAGAGTTGCACCAAGAGGCGTTCTTAGAACGTGTCAAGCGCAGTGCCGCCTATTTCGAGGAGTCCATCCGAAAAGCCTACGGCAACGCCCTGCAACTGGCAGGCAGCATCCAGAGCAACAACAAACAGGCAATGTCGCGATACGGTGACTCACTCACAGAGACCAGACAGGCCGTCCTCTCGCGCCGTTATCTGCTGGCGAGGATTGCCGAAGAAGGCTTCTCCATCACCACCTATCTGCGAGAGAAACAGTACTCGATGCTCGATGCCATCGATGAGGACCTGATGAAGAAAAGGGTCAGGGCGAAGAAAGAACCCAAGGCGAAGAAAGAGCCCAAGCCCAAGACCTATTCCCAACATTCCAACTCTGCCTCCAATTCCGGGAATTGACTGCGGTGGAATGTCGGCTCCTTGATGCCTTGCCGCTTCTGAGTCCGATAGTCGTCGAGCAGTCGGAAGGCATAACGGCCCAAGAGTACGATGGCCGTCAGGTTGCAGGCCGTCAGGAAGGCCATGAAGAAGTCGACAATGTTCCAAACCAGTTCGAAACTGGCCACAGCGCCGAATACCACCATCACCCCTGCCGAGCAGATGCGGTAGACGGTCATCACCGTCGGGTTGGGAGTGATGAAGCGGATATTAGCCTCGCCATAATAATAATTGCCGATGATGCTGGAGAAGGCGAAGAGGAAGATGGCTATGGCCACGAACACGGGCCCTATGGCGCCCACCTCAGACTGAAGGGCAGACTGCGTGAGGGCGATGCCGTTGAGTTCTGGCACATTGTACAATCCGCTGATGAGGATGATAAAGGCGGTACACGAACAGACCAACAACGTATCGGTAAAGACACCCAGGGCCTGGATGAGTCCCTGCTTGACGGGATGGCTGACGGTAGCCGTAGCCGCCACGTTGGGGGCACTACCCTCGCCTGCCTCATTAGAGAAGAGTCCGCGCTTAATGCCATTCATCATCGCAGCACCAATGCCGCCACCCGCAACCTGACTGATGCCAAAGGCATTGGTCACGATGACTTTCAGCACATGGGGAATCAGTCCGGCATTCATCACGATGACCGTGATGGTCAGCAGCAGATAGCCTACGGCCATGAGGGGCACCAAGACCGCACTCACCTGAGCAATACGCTGAATACCACCGAAGACGATAAACAGCGCCATCGCTGCCAACACGCTGCCGACCCAGAACGGCGGCAGTCCGAAGGCCTCCTGCATGGCACCACAGATGGTATTAGCCTGAATGGAATTGTTCGACAAGCCAAACTGACAGGTAATGAGCACCGCAAACAAGACCGCCATCCACCGCTGATGCAGACCACGCTGGATATAATAGGCCGGACCGCCGATGAACGAGTCCTTGTGCTTCTGCTTGAACAACTGCGCCAGCGTCGACTCCACGAACGCCGTAGCCGAGCCCATGAGGGCTATCAGCCACATCCAGAACACAGCCCCCGGGCCACCGATGGCGATGGCCGTAGCCACACCCGCCAGATTGCCTGTTCCCACACGGGTAGCCACGCTGACGGCAAAGGCCTGGAACGATGAGATATGCTTACTCTGGCCATTCTTCTCCTTGACCTGTTCGCTCACCGTACTGACGGCAGAGTCGGTCAGCAAGCGAAACATCTCGCCTACCATCCGGAACTGCACAAACTTCGTGCGCCAGGTAAACCAGAGTCCACAGCCTATCAGCGCCACAATCAGAATGTTGTTCCACAGCCAGTCGTTGACGACGGTTATCATCTCATTCAGTTCCATACCTTATTTTATAAGAGTTAAATCCTTTGTTTATCGTTGTTCATCCTTCAGCACACGATCCACACTGCCGGCATCAAGCAGTCGCCGGCGGGCCTCATCGTATGAGAGACCTAACGTCTCCTGCAGCATCCGCGTGCCTCGGTCCACCAGTTTGGCGTTCGTCAGTTGCATCTTCACCATGCGGTTCCCCTCTACGCGCCCCATGCGGACCATCAGCGCCGTACTGATCATATTGAGCACCATCTTCTGGGCCGTCCCGCTCTTCATGCGACTGGAGCCGGTGACGAACTCAGGCCCCACGATTGTCTCGACGGGATAGTCAGCGGCGGCGGCCAGTGGCGTCTCCGGATTGCTGGTGATGCAACCCGTCAGCAGCCCGTTCTCTTGGGCCCTTCTGACCGCCCCAACCACGTAGGGAGTAGTGCCTGAGGCGGCGATGCCGACCACGCAATCGTCAGCGTCAGGGCCATAGGCCATCACGTCGCGCCACCCCTGCTCCGGATCGTCCTCAGCCTTCTCCACCGCATGGCGCAGAGCCCTGTCACCACCTGCGATGAGACCTACCACCCAGTCTTCAGAGATGCCGAAGGTAGGCGGCAGTTCGCTGGCGTCGAGCACGCCGAGCCGCCCGCTGGTGCCCGCTCCCACATAGAAGAGCCTTCCGCCCCGCTTCATCCTCGGCTCGATGGCCTCCACGAGGGCTCCGATCTGCGGCAGGGCTTTCTCTACAGCCTCAGCCACCAGTCTGTCCTCGTGGTTGATGTGCTGCAGCAATTCCGAGACCGTCATCCGTTCCAGATGGTCGTAGTGCGATGGCTGCTCAGTGATTTTGTTCCGTTCTGTGTGTTGCATCTGCCCCAAGTTGATGGCGCAAAGATACGAATAAACGGCCTAATAACCAAATAAATCTCGAAAATGAAGCCTGTTTTCAGGAAAAAGTGCTATCTTTGTAGCCGATAAAACCATATCGCTATGCAGATCAGAGTCATTTTCGCCGCCCTGCTGTTGTTTTTCTGTGCCAACATCCCTGCACAGGAGCGGGCAGAGGTGGAACTGGAAACCACTGAGGGGAATATCCGGATAGCCCTCTTCAACGAGACCCCGCAACATCGTGACAACTTCATGAAACTGGTCAGGATGCAGTTCTACGACTCGCTGCTGGTGCATCGTGTCATCAAGGACTTCATGATTCAGGCCGGCGACCTCAACAGCCGCACCGCCCAGCCAGGACAGTTGCTGGGAGCGGGCGAACTGGACTATACCATCGAGGCCGAGTTCCGGCTGCCTCAGATATTCCATCGCAGAGGCATGGTGGCCGCCGCACGGGAGTCAGACAAGGTGAATCCTGAGAGGCGTTCCGGAGCGGCACAGTTCTATATCGTGTGGGGCAAGATCTACGACGACAAGCGGCTGGCCTTTGTCCAGCAGAAACTGGACTCTGCCACCAACGGAGCGGTGAAGATAACGTCAGAGATGGCAGAGGCCTACAAGACCGTTGGCGGCACGCCCCATCTGGACGGGCAGTACACCGTGTTTGGCGAGGTCACCGCCGGACTGGACGTCGTAGACCGCATCCAGCAGATGGCTACCGACAAGAACGACCGTCCCACGAAGGATGTCCGCATTCTGCGCGTCAGCATCATCAGCGACCCCTTCGCACCCAAGCCGAAGCCCGCCCCCAAGAAGAAAACGACAAGAACTGTCCGTAAGAGATAAAACAAACCCAACTTATGAAGAAACTACTATTCGCGGCCCTGCTGACGGCCCTTACACTCAACGTCAGCGCCCAGACCTATCCCCCCAAGGACACACCGCAACTGGAGTTTGCCCTGCAACTGAGAGTAACGCTGGGCGAAGCCTTCGGCATCGACAACACCCAGCACGGACGGCGCACCGTGATCCCCATTACCGGCGGCACCTTCGAGGGCCCGCTGCTCAAGGGCACCATCATCAACGGCGGAGCCGACTACCAGTTGAATGCCGGAGACCGCACGGAACTGGAGGCCATCTACTGCATCAAGACCGACGACGGCGTCTACATCCACGTCCGCAACCGAGGCATCATTGCCAGCGGAAAGGATGCCAACGGCCATCCCACCTTCTACTTCAAGGCCGCCCCGCAGTTCGAGGCGCCTGCCGACAGTCCCTACGGCTGGCTGAACAATGCCCTCTTCGTCTGTGCCCCAGAGTGGACACAGGAATTCAAGGGCATCGTGCTGAACGTCTGGAAGGTGAAATAAGCCTCAGAGATAGGTATTGTCGTCGATTCCCTTGAACATCTTCAGGAATCGGCGGGCACGCTCCTTGCATCGGTCAGCCTCTTCGACGTACATCTCAGGGATGACCGCCCCAGAGTACACCTCTTTAAACGGGGCCTTCAGCAGGTTCCCGTCTTCAGGGGCCTCGGCTATCTCTGCCTTCTTGGCCGTGAAGCGCAGCAGACGGCGCCCGTCGAACCACATGCGCATCTCGTAGGGCACCATATTCTCGCCGACATCGGGCGAGATGGCGTAGATGAACATCACCTGCCCCTTGTCGTCGTAGAGATATTCCTCGTAGAACTCACGGGCGGCGAAATTGTATCTGGCTGTGACAAAGCGCAGGTAGTGAGGCGGATAGGGATTGCCCTCCTCCTCGGGTTCCAACTCGCCGTAGTACATGCGGACGTGCTCTTTGTGAGGGCCCGTGGCAGGCAGGTTCTGCACCACGTTCAGATCGAAATACTCGGGCGGCATGGCTGAGAAGCCCTCTGCATCAGGCTGCATCCTGTCCATGTCCTCGTGGACGGCCTGATACGCCTTGCGGATACTCTCGACCGTGTTCTGCGCGCTGACGCCCAGCGCCCCAGCGACACACCATAAAAGGGTAACAACAATTTTCTGTCTCATTTTCGTTTCTATTTGCGCCAGCAAAGGTACAAAGATTTCCGAAATAAACACAAGAATCGGCAGATAATCTTCTGCGGAGGGGGGAATATCGGAGCGAGAGGCCTGCTGATTGCCGTGCTGACACCTGCTTAGAGAGTAAACGATGCCTGCTTAGAGAGTAAACGATGCCTGTTTAGAGAGTAAACGATGCCTTCCACGTCATGGCGGGAGGCATCTCTTACTGTGTTGCAAGGCATCGGAATGAGGCATGCAAGGCATCAGAACGACCGTTAAGTATATATACTTATCAACGCACCCGCTTTTTTGCCATGTAGGGATAGCAAAATCAGGGAGGGACGGAACACGGCGTGACAGTTGTGACAGTTGTGACAGTTATTTTCGCGGGAAAAATATAGGGTAGAATTTTATTATTATATATATAATATATTATATATATAATAATATTGTTGAGGTGGGTGAAAATTTAATTGTCACAACTGTCACAACTGTCACAGACTGCAGGAAAGGAGCCCGGGAGACAGTCTCAACTGAGCCCAGTCACTACGAAGCGGGCGCCGCCAGTGAAGGTCAGGTCGGGCGCCACCTGATAGCCCATGGACTCTGCCAGCCTGCGGGCCAGCGGAAGGCCGATGCCCAGGCTGTGCTCATCG